>JACCEC011177220.1_pt1 | contig 78328 bp, 86 predicted proteins | sample 7450121 | NCBI WGS metagenome assembly JACCEC01 (sample SAMN15323455, study PRJNA562643) | freshwater metagenome | isolation source: river surface water | place: USA:Blue River Watershed | collected 2017-08-18
TATTTGTTATTTGTTAATATTAATTTTTTTCGAGAATTTTCAAAAATCATTCGGAAACTTCCGTGTCTGTCTTAACTTATTTTACAAAAAAATTAATTACAATAATTTAACATTATTCTCAAATCATCAATTGCATATAAATTATAATCATCAACAAATTCATATGTAATTCCTTTAATTTTTATAAAGTTGTTACCTTCACTTAAATGTGCAATTGCATACTCAAGTAATTCTTTTGTGTCGATCTCACTTATGAAAAAATCATACGATCTTGGATTGTCTACAATTTCTTTTTTCATTTTTTTTAATAAAGTATTGTATATATTCTTACGTTTGTTTGTTATTTTTTATAAAAAAAAATATAATGACCCATTTTTATTTTTATTTTTTTGACATTTTAGATATAATATATAAATTCATACAACAACAATCATACAAACACACACCTTAAACATTTTGAGAATCTTCCATGTTGGTTGAATCGTCATTATTTGCAACACGACGTCTCTTATTAGTTGTTGAAGGTACCCATGCAGAATCACCATAAGATGTACCTTCAAGAACTTCGACTTGAACATTTGTTAATTTCCATGATACACTTAAACCTGTTTGTACCCATGCATTATTACTTTCAAGAATTGCACGTTGAATACGTGAATTACGTGAACGTAATGCATCAATATTAAAAACAGGTGAAGTACTTAATGTTGCAAATCTGGAATCATAAGAATATACACGTTCATTGGATGATTCATCAATCTTATAATAAGAGATATCACGTGCTTCTTGATCAAAAATAAATACTTTACGTGTTGCATAATCATAATCTTTGACATTAATTTTTACACGTATACCAAGTGTATATTTTTCTTCAGAAGGCCAATGAACAGTATTACTAAATTTACCTTCAACTTTTTCACGTTCTAATGCTTTACCTTTTTCTTTAAACCAACCACGTGTAGTTGCTTTATCAATAACAGCAGCATCAATAGAATCTAATGTTTGTGTAAATACAAATTGATTATATTTACGAATTGCAAGTTCATCAGCATCTTCTGATGGTTCTTGTACACCTGCTTCAGCATCAACTGAATGTAAAGTGTCAAGATTTAATGCAATTGTATGTGATGCAAGTTGTTGTGTTTGTTGATCCATATTATCCCATACATTACCAACTGTTAATTCTGGTGTTTGTATACGTAAGATGTCGTATAATCTACCAGAATCTTGGTAACGTAATGAAACTAATTTACCACCTTTTTCAAGTGCATATGGATCATCAGCAATAACTAAATTTGATGCATTGAAATTGTCATAAGAAACTGTTACAGATGTACGTTTTGACATTTTGAAAAGTTTTTAATAAAAGACTGAAAAAATACTGAATATTTTTTTATTTATATATGCACATCAAAATCATAACATAAAATATTTTTCACATAAAATATATTTCATAAATAATTATTAAAAGAATGAAAACAATATGTATTCATGATCGACAAAAAATCAAATATCTACATGCACTTGTAGTAGAAACAAAAGATTTATTAAAACGTCCTGATAAATTCCAATGGCGTGAACATCTTCGGAAATATTGTATGGTTATTGTATCATTTGATTATCTTGAAAAAAATATAAAAATTTTAGATCCTGCATTAGTATTACATTATTCAACAGATGTCATATATATACATCCAGATACGTATGAATCTATATATGAAACTTATCATTATACATTACCAAAAATTAATGAATTATTAACGCCTACAGACGTATTATCTTCTTCTGTTTCTTCTTCTTAATACATGATTTATATGATTTAATAGCTTTTGATAGATACGTTGGTTTTATTATATTTATTATTACTTCGTTTTGTTGTTGTTGTTGTTCACCTTGTTCGTCATTTATAAATTTAGCAAATTTATATAAACGTATCAATATATTTTTACGTGCTCTTTTTGTTTGCAAATGTAAACCAGATGATTTTTTAGGAATTTCTAAATTATTCATAAGACATTCAATAAAAAACATTGTATACAACCCACAATCAATACCATTTTGTTGTTGAATAACATCGTGAAATTTATAATCAAAACGCCCGTTTCTAAAAAATGATGTAACCAAAAATTCTGTTAAATCACTGTCACTGTAAAAGTCTTCTTTATTAGAATTAAGACTATCAAATACTTCAACAATGGATGGTGCATTACGTGCATGATTTATTCGTAATAAAATCCAATGATTTCCGCGGAAATTTACAGGTATTAATGTATATTGTTTGTTAGCTTTGATGTCGTCAATGAAATATTGTTCAAGTGTATCTTCTGTTCTACCATTTGGTAAATCTGGGTAATATGTAGAAGCGGAAAGTATTCGAGTTATTCTTGTATTAATTTTATTATGTTTAAGCATAATTATGAAAAAATCAATAATAAGATCATCGACATATTTATCATGTAAGCCTAGTAAACGTGATGTGTTGTCTCTATCAAGATACACACGTCCATTCAATTTAATTTTTCTCTGTTTTAAAGCAGGAGGATCTGAAGGTGGCACTGCATTATATTTTGTTAATAATAAATCTTTTGCTGACATGTTTTAAAATATAAATTCACGTATACAATGTAATTTTGAATCGTGATTATATGAACCATGTACTGTATTTTTATTAAACACCGGATGTATTTTTTTTAAAATTTCATAAAATAATTCACAACCAGCAGCTGTATTATTTGTAACAATACGTACATCAATATTACGTCTTACAAGTTCATCTAATAATTTTTTAAATTTTGACATACGTTTTTTTGTTCCCATATGATATTTTGCGAATCCTGATGGTTTTAAACCATATTTTTTAATTTCAGCAACTGTATCATATCCAATAATACCTTCAACACGATTAATAACACGATCAAAATCAAATATAACACATTTTGCATTTGGATTCGAACGTGCCCATTGAAGTAATGCGGACATATGTTCATCTGTTAATGCATCTGATATTTCATCTTCTTGCAAACTCGATGATTCATGATAAAAACATAAGACATCATATAAATCTGAATCTTTATTATCTAAATCCCATCCACCATGATCACGTATGTAACGTATATATTCATGTTCTTTACCACCTTGTAATTTACCTTTAGGTGAACCATTTGTACGTGGAACATGTATACATTCAATATTAAAATCTTTTTGTACATCTTCAATATTTTCAGTCGAATCATCATAAAAACGTACATTTTTTACTTCATTTACATTCATACTTCTAACGAAATTTCTCGCAGCTGTTGAAATACCACCAATACCCATTGTATTATTATTGGTTGTATTTTTTCGTACGGATTTTCTTACTTTCGGACGTGTACTTTTTATTGTTTTTGCAGTTACAGTTTTTGTTTTATTTATAGTTGTTTTTGTTGATTTACTTTTTGTACTTTTTGTTGTTCTTGAGGTTGTGGACGATTCATTTTTTGTAGTTCGTCTCGGCATATTTTTTTTATTTTTATTTAATGATTTCATATATTTTTTTCTCTCGAAAACATCTATTATTCATAAGATCTTGTGAGACATTTAAAATGCAAAGACAAGACGTCCACCAAAAGTGAAACGTGGAGCATTAATTAAAGTAGTTAAGCTATTACTCTTTGAAAATGGAGCACTGTAAGTAGTACATGATACAGTTGAATCATTGGTAGCAATACTAACTTCATCACCTTGTTCTAAAGCAATTTCAGTTGAATAACCATGACCACCAGTGACAACATAAAATGTAGTAGTACCACGTTGTACTTTCATACAACATTCTGATGAATCATCAGTACATACTTCAAAAGTATATAAACCACGTACAGGAGCAGTATATTTACCAGTAACAGGTGAATAAGCTGGATGTGATTCAGCTTCATCAACAGCACTTAAAACAATAGTAGTTTCTAAACCATCGAATGAAGTAGTAGTATTGTCATTAGTACCATAAGCTTTGAAATAATAAACATTTAATAAACTTGATCTAGTTTGACCAATACGAGCATTTTGGAAAATATTACGTCCTGAAGCAACACTTACAGGAACAGAGAAAGCAGAGAAGTTATTTGAAGGAGTTGACATTTTATAAAATTATTATTTATTTAATAAAAACACATTTTTTTTACTACACAATTTTCCATGAATTCATTTGTTCATTCCAATTATAACTCCAAAATTCTACAGAATTACGTATTATTTCAATATCAAGTCCATAAATATTTAATTCATTGTCATTAAAATCTTCTTTTTTCGAAAACATAATCTCTGGTATAAGATCATCAAAAGGTATAAGATCACGTGTATATCCTTCATAACCATTTTGCCATGTAATACCACATGGATACGGTAGATGTCGACACGAACCACCAAGTAATACAGCTAAAGATTTCATAAGTTCAAGATCTTGACGTTCTTCACCACGTATTCCTGTTAATGGTGCAAAAGTTACATACATTTGAACACGTGGTTCAATTGCATTACCAAATGGTTTAACTGTGTGTACAGTTGATGAATACCATAATACATATGAACCAGATGGTACTCGAAGTGACAATTGTTCACATCCACGTTCATGTAATTTTGTAAGATCATCAAGTGATAACATATAAAAATCACTACCAAGACGTCTTGAATCATCAAGAACATCAAAATGTTTATGTGATTCACTTACAACACAAAATTCTTCCGATCCTAATGGATTTTGTAATACAACACTACCTTGTATAAAAGAATTTGGAACATCTGTATCAACATGCCACCATAAACCACCTTTTTGTACATGTTCTCTTGCAGCACGTGGAAATCTTGGATGTAAACCTGATGAAACAAAAATCGCATCAGGATTACATGTAAGTTCATCTTCACTATTTGGTATAGCAAAATTCGTATGATCAAATACATGATGATCAGATTCTTTTAAAAAATCATAAAAACGTGTACGTGCTATTTTACGTAATTCATGTACAGGACGTAACATTGACGCATGATGTGTTTTTATCATACCACCTAATGTACGTGGTATTTCAGAATGAAATATGTTACAATCTTGTTGTGATGACGAACCACTTACTTTATGTAAAGACGCATGAATATCATTTGTATACATATTAACTTGTTCGGATGATAATAATGACAACACAACCCATCCATATTGTACAAGATGTAATGATGCATCATGTAATGATGTAAAAACTTGTGGTATAATTGAATTGACCATTATTATTGATTATGCGTTTTTTGATAATATTTTTTTTATAAATGCGTATATAAAAAATTTAAAAGAAAATGGACATGCAAGTCGTAGTAAATACAAGACATGACACCGTCTTACAACGTGACGTACAAGTTGTAAATATTTCTTGTACATTTACGGATCCAAATGCAGACGCTGTAATTTATGATACAAATTTTGTAGAAAATTTAACTCTTATGACAAGAGATGTAATTGCATCTGTATATGATGCAACAGTTATTGTAATGAATAATGGATTAAATGAAACTTCAGAAGAACAACATACATACACAAAAGAACAAATACAAGAACGTTTAGGTCCAATGAAAAAAATGAATGAATTATCTGAACCATGTGATTGTTTAATATGTCATGAATGTGTAAGTATTAAACAATTTTATCGTACATTATCATGTGGACATAAATATCATAAAAAATGTATTGATAAATGGATATTTAAAAATCCAACATGTCCAACATGTCGTAAAAATATATTTGAACCATAAAATTAATTTGAATTATTATTATAAAAATGAATGGTGACATTATTACGGATTATTTATATAAACAAACAAATCATAAATGTATATTTGTACCATATGGTAGTTCAAGATTACATGGTGATGTAACGTCATCTGATTTAGATTATGTATGTATAACAAGTGAATATACACGTGAATTTTTATATGATTATATACCTGATTTATTAAGACAGGTGTCATTTTGTAAAAATATTATAGTAATACGTAATTCTTTTGTTCCCGTAATAAAATTTGAATATCAAAATAAAGATTATGATATTATCATAGCACGTGTTCAATCGACAAATATGTCATTACAACAAATGTTATTGTTACCTACGTTGTCACAAGAAGATGTACGTTCATTAGAAGCTGTATATACAACAGAATATATACTTAATTATGTTTCATCAAAACATGTAGAATTTTCACATTTATTACGTGACATTAAAAATTGGTGTATTCAACAAGGTATATATTCAAATCCATTAGGATTATTTAATGGTGTAACATTAGCAATAATGTGTGCATGGATTGTACATAATTATTCAAATTGTAATTACCTGCATAAATTTTTTGAAGTATATTCAAAATGGGATTGGGAAAATAATATAATAACATTGTATCCTTATGAACATAAAAGAATAAAACGTAATTGTATAAATGTATATACACCATTTGAAAAACCATTAAATACAATGTTCAATACAACAAAACAACAATTACATCAGATTACTAAACGTTTATGTAATTATGAACAGATGTATAATTTTTTTGAATCAACAGATTCGACATATATGTCATTACAATTAATGTCACGCAATATGTCAACACATGTAGAAGATTGTTTATATATAGAATCAAAATTAAAATTGGTGTGTACATTATTTCCAGAAGATCAGATACAAGAAATTGAATTATGTACGAGGTGTTATGAAATATCGACAAATCGTACATTATTTTTTATAAAATTTAAAAATAAACCAACAGAATCAGAAATATTATATATTCACGAACAATTTATAATGAAACTTGCAATAGATTCACAAAAATTCGTAATAATATCAAGTTTTACATCTTATTCTAAATTACCTTCATTTGTTTTTATTTCTTGAGTTTTTATTAATGTTTTATTCCATAAATCAAACATATTTATTAATAATTGTTTCCCACGTAAAACATTAATTTTGCACAATGGAAAATTTGAACATATGACATCAATAATATGATAAAATGTATAATCAACAGAACGTTGTAATGTTAATAAGTAATTATGAATTTCTTCAGAATTATAAAAAAATTGAAAACGGTTCAGATAAACTTCAAATTTATCTGATTCAATTTTTTGAATGACAACTGTTGTCTGTTCTTGTCTTTTCGATCTTGGTGTTAATAGAATGATGAATTTTTGTGTTGACATTTTTTTATTTTATTTTTATATTTAAAGAGTTAAATTTTCAACGCAATCTGTGACTTTCAAAAAGTACGATGTCTTTTTTTCAAAAAAAAATTGAAATTCAACTAATTCGTTATTTAAAGTATTCTTATAAATAAAATGTCTGAACCCAAACAATCACGTGTGAAATTATTAAAATTTCATGTATTAACTGCTAATGAGTTATTACGTCAATCTGTTACTAAACAATGTATAAGAAATGATGGTTCACAAGTTTCCGATGGTATTCATCGTGAAATTACAACAAATAAATCATCCGAAGGTACAGTAGCAGATTTACGTATGGGTTGTGATGGTTCTGAATTTTTTTCACAAGAATGTGATACTTGTGGTAAAAAAACAGATACTGATGGACAATTTGATTGTCCAGGACATCCCGGTCATATTAATTTAGTTTCACCACAAATATGGGTATTATTTTCATCAGAAATAACACGTATATTAGAATCAGTTTGTCCATTATGTTCAAAACGTTTGAATAAAATACCAATACGACATGAAAAACAATCACGTCGTAGTAGTAATAGTATGTTTGCTGATGAAACAGAAGATGTCGTTATTAATGAAGATGAACCTGATCAAGAAACTCCAGAAGAACAAGATGTTCCAGAAGAACAAGAACAAGAACAAGAAGATTCTAATATTGATGACGAATCTTCACAATCTGATTCGGAAGAGTTGAATGATTCTTCTTCTATAGAATCTGAAGAAGTTTTAGAAGATGAAGAAGACATCGAAGAAGTTGAAGAAGTGGAAGAAGTGGAAGACGTAGAAGAAGAAGATATTGATGAAGAATCTGAAGAAGAACAAAGAGATTCATATTATCGTTGTAGATGTTTTAATCCATTATCATGTGTACGTTTTAAATTTTATATAAAAAATGATGAATCTGCACGTTTTGTTGAAGTTAAAGTAACTGCACGTTCAATTGTTAATGAACGTCGTACTGAAGTATCAGAAACATTCATCATGCCAAATGAGAAGATATATAAAATCTTTCAAAAGATTACACAACAAGATTGGATTGATATTTTTCGTACACAACATTCTGATTTTCCACGTAAACATAAAATACCATATAATCCAACTGATTTATTAGTTACTAAAGTACCTGTAATACCACCAATAGCACGTCCATCAAAACGTGTTGATAATAAACGTCCCGCTGATATTATAACAAGATTTTATAATCAAATTATAAATCGTGGTCAAGGTTTACAAAAATGTTTAAATGCAACAACAAGTGCTCAAAATGGTCCTTCCAAGAAAAGAACAAAAGGTGTACGTAAGATGTCACAACATTTAGAAGAATTGTATGATCCACAAGATGATCCTAAAATATTTAGAGAACATGTTAAAAATTTAGCTGGTATTGATGAATCATTAGATCATTTATTAAAAGAATTTATTGTTTCTGATGGTCCAAATTTAGGTATACCTGTCGGTAAAATGTATACTGAAGCATTTTATAATAAATTCCGTGCAGAACGTTCAGTTGGCGCTGCTATTAGTTATCTTATTGATAAAAATAATAATAAAAATACAAAAACGAATAGTAATCAAGTATATCTTAATCTAGTTGCAAGATTAGCTGGTAAAACTGGTAGATTCCGTCAAAATTTAGCTGGTAAACGTGTTAATTTTTCAGCACGTACTGTTATTACACCTGATCCTGATATAGAATTAGATGAAGTAAGTATACCATATTCATTCGCACGTACTGAAACAAGACCATTAAAAGTTACATCATGGAATATTGAAAGAGTACGTGATCTTGTACGTAATGATCAAGTCAAAAGAATTGAAAATGGTAATGACATATGTACATGTAAAACATCAGATTCAAAAGAAAAACGTGAACGTAATGCAATTGAACGTATACAAGTTGGTGTTATAGTACATCGTTACTTACAAGATGGTGATCTTATTATTATGAATCGTCAACCTACATTACATCGTCCAAGTATGATGGCACATCGTGTAAAAATACGTCCGAGTATTGAAAAAAATGTATCATATTGTTTTGGTAGTGTTATTCATAAATTACCACCACAAAATAAAAATGGTACACGTGAATGTGTTATGCAAGGTTTTTCAACACAAAAAGATAATTTAACATTCGGCTTGAATTTATCAGTTACACGTCCATATAATGCTGATTTTGATGGTGATGAAATGAATGCACATATATGTCAAACATTAGAATCCGTTGCTGAAATGTTAGAACTCATGCGTGTTGATAAACAGTTAGGTTGTAGATTTATTGGTATCGTACAAGATACATTACTTGGTTCATATCTTATGTGTTGTACAGATACATTTTTTAGTGAAGAATTTGCAACATACGTTTATACATGTGCTTCTGGTAAATATTCTGAATTACCTCAGTTTCCTAAACCTGTTGTCATCAAACCTAAAAAATTATGGACAGGACGTCAATTGCTGTCATTAGTATTTCATAATGTACCATTTGATCATAATTCAACACAAGATCCTTTTGATGAATCAAATGAAGATCCTTTGATGATCATACGTGGTAAAATTATTGCTGGACAAATATGTAAGAAACATTTTGGTGAAGGTGGATATTTAATGTCAGTTATTACAACAAATTATGGTTATGAACGTGCTGCTAAAGTTATTAATTATTTTCAAGCAATTGTTGGTCCTTACGTATTACGTCGTGGTATTAGTGTTGGTATTAAAGATTGTATACCATCAGATGAAGCTATTGATGAAATGAAACGTATTGTTAATGAATATCCTAATAAACTTACATCTGGTATGTCAGAATTGGATATACAAAAATTTGTTGGTGAAGTTGATGCAAAACTTTCAAAAATTGTTATTAATGATGCAAAGAAACATGGTAATCGTATACGTAATATGACTCAGTCAGGTTCAAAAGGTTCTGATAAAAATTTAATACAAATTCAAGGTTGTTTAGGACAACAAAATGTTGGTGGTAGACGTCCATTTTCAGATGAACGTCGTGTATTTCCATTAGATCAAATGGGTGACAATACACTTGCATTAGAATCAAATGGTTTTATTGTACATTCATTAATTGATGGTTTAACACCACGTGAATATTTTTGTCATGCTGCTGGTGGACGTGAAGGTATTATTGATACTGGTATTAAAACATCAAAAACTGGTTATTCAACAAGACGTATATCATGTGTTACAGAAGGTGCAAGTATTTCATTTATGGGTTCTGTTATGAATCAATCAATATTACAAGGTGTATTAACAAGTTTATTATATGGTGCAGATGGTATGGATGTATCTAAATTAATCAAACATAATATTTATTTACATAAATGTTCGTATGACTCTTTGGAGTCGGAGTATTTATCATTTGTTCATGACCTCCCATTACGTCAAAAAATGTTACATCAATTACATGATGATCGTATGATGTTAATGAAAATATGTACACAACGTAAGAAGTATAATATGAATGTTGCTGATACATTATTCATGTTACCTGTTGATATACATTCGATTCTTAATAATTGTAACGGCGACCCCGTCGATTCAGAACCTATTCCATTAAAATTATTTTATGATGAATTATTTGTATATTCACCAAAAAAATATGTTGTATATCGTAAGAATACTACAAAACATGGACGTGAAATTAATCGTACTGCTACAGAATTATTTAGAGTATCATTACGTACATTCTTTTGTCGTATGTATCATAAAATAAACATGCATAAATTTAAATTATGCATTAATATGATACAAGATTCATTTCAAAAATCACAAGTACAACCTGGTGAACCTGTTGGCTTAATTGCAACACAAAGTTTAATGCAAGCTATTATGCAAGCTACGTTGAATACTGTAAGTTTTGTTATTCATTATTCATTATTCATTATTCATTCAACAATACATTGTTTGTCTCACATTAACCTTAATTATATATAGTTCCATACAGCAGGTACTGGTGCATCAGCTGCTGCAACAGGTGGTTTGAATTATTTTGATGCATTAATATCCGTACAAGTTCCTAAGATTACAACAACCACAATTATATTAAATGATCCTTCTAAAGAGTTTTTAGTAATGGATGCTGTTGCACCACCTGTTAAATTTTGTAATGTTGTAGAACGTGTACATGATAATTACATTCCTGAAGTAGATAATAGTAATAATAACGTATGGTGTCTTGGTAATATAATTTCGACATCAACAACACGTGTGATTCAATTCAAGTTATCAGATGAATTATTAATAAAGAAACGTGTTACATTAATGCATGTGTATCAAGCATTGGCTGTAAAAATTGGTAATTCAAAAATAGATATTATTTCAAAAAATGAAATACGTGTATATATCCCAAAATTATTGTATACACGTATGATTGTTGAAGAATTATTAGATACAATAATAATGTCACCACGTGTAACTCCACGTGGTAAAGATAAAATGTATAGAGGTGTTGTAGGTGCACGTCGTGTATTAAATGAATCATTAATTATTGAAAATAATGAATTAGTTGTCAAGAAATTCGTACAAATTGAAGTATATGGTAATTTTAAATTAATGGATGTCTTTTGTATTGATGGTGTAGATTGTGAAAATACAAAATGTAATGACGTCTTGGAGTTGCAAAATACATTAGGTACACATGCTGCACGTAATTTTTTAACACATGAATTATTACGTATTACTAATATGTCTCCAAGACATGTTATGCAAGTTGTTGATTATATGACATGGACAGGACGTATTGAACCAGTTACACGTCATGGTATGAAATTTTTTGGTCCATTAAAATCTGCTGCATTTGAACAACCTGGTAAAGTTTTAGTAAATGCTGCATTAGCATGTAAAACTGAACATATGTTATCACCTACAGCAAATGTTGTATTTGGGCAAGAATTACGTGGTATTGGTACTGGTATTATTGACGTCATTCCTGAAGATGTAGATTTTACAATTGCACATCAAAATTCAACAAATGCTTCATCAACGGAAGTAGATGATTTGAATTATGATGCATATGCAATGCCTTTCTTACAATTTTTAAGTATTGATGAACCAAAAAATGAAATTGAAATGATCATGGAAGAAGAAGATGTTGATGATTCAGATGCACCTTTTATGGTTGATGATGACGAATTCATCGTCGAAAAAGAAGAAGTACGTATGGAAGATGACGAATGTCCATTTGATTTTTAATTGTATTGTTTATGTGTAAAAATTGTATATAATTAATTAAATAAAAAAAATGTTAAGTTTTAATGATTTCATTAAAAAATACGTAAAATTACATCCAGATGTAACAAAAACTTACGCGCTTAAAAAATACAAAAAAGCACGTAGTTTATTCGGAACAACAAATAAACGTAGTCGTAATGAATCGTCAGATTCAGATGAATCGTCAGATGAACGTCATAAAAAAATGAGACACAACGACTCAAACGAAGAAGAAGATGATCAAAACGAATCGATTGATCTCGAAGAATTGTTACGTGATAAAAATATAAACGTCGATAGTTTTCATAAATTTGTTGAGTTACAAAATGATTACGAATTTTCTGAAGATAATTACGAATATTTAATTGAAAATTATATGACTTTAATAGAGTTATTGAAAGAACACTCTATTAATGAACCGAATGATTTTTTAAATTACGCAAAAACAAAAGATGAAATTTTATATGCTGACGACTATGAAGACATCGTTAATGAATTTGTTGAATTATTTGAAAACGGTGAGATATCACCATCAAAACCGTTATCTGCAAATCAAAGAGATCAATTACGTAAAAATCCAAAATGTAAATTATATAAATGGATGGAACGTATTGCACCGAATGATCAAATTCCAGAACATGTTAATATACTCACTGATTCTGAATGTCGTTATTACTACATGCATCATGGATTACATTATATTATAACAACACAGATGATAGAAAAAGTATTATCATCAAATGAATCTTGGACTAACGTTATATATCAAAAATCATTTGTTACAGGATGTGGAAATGGTAATGACGACCTCATTGATTTTATTGAAAATTCAAATGCAATTTTTGCAGCTTGTGCTTTTCCAGTAAATTATCCACTATCTACAAATGTTACAAATGCTGAAATAGAAAAATTAAGTACTCATCAATATTTATTAATTAAACTATCTTCTTCTGGACACAAAACAAAAATAATTATTGCAAATCCACATGGTGAAACAGATAATGATGAACGAATACGTATTGTTTCTTATCTTCAAAATAAAGTTTTACCATCTGAAGTATTCAATAAATGTAAATTTCAATTTTTTAATAGACACTTTTTTGAACAAACATATGAAGGTTCATGTGTATCACATGTATTTACAAGAATGATATATGTAGCATATAGATTGAAAGATAAAGAATACACAATTAATAATATAAGTAATTATATGAACAAAGTAAATATTCCATGTCCATTCGCTGTGTTTACACAAAATCTGAAATATCTTGCTGAAGAAGAAATAATTCAAAAAGGAACTCAATTATTTGATTTACCAGGTTGGACTGAAAAAACAAAATCTAAATATCGTCGATTTGAAACATTACAAGATACATTGGATAAAATAAATTACAATTTAATTAAAGATGAAAATGACAGAAATATAAATAAAATTTTAACTTTTCGTACAGACAACAACGAATTAAAAGATTTAATTGCTAAATTTCGACGTCAGTTTATTTTTAGAGGTTTAGAAAATACAAAAAATTTTGAGGAACAATTTGAAAATTTAATGGAATACAAAAAACAAGTAAACGATATTTTAAGTCGTTTACAAGAACAAACTAATTAACAAAATACATAAAATAAATTAATTACGACGTTCTTCAACAGGTGTTTCAATAGGTACATGTTCACCTACATCAAAACGCATGGATGTAAATGTAACATATTTTTGTTCTAGACGTTCACGTTCTGTTGATAAATTATTACGTATTTTCATTAAATCAAGAATGGATGTTGCAGTAAAATGACACATTAAATCAGCGTCACTCATTTCTGTAAATTGACATATACGTTGATAATTAATGAATTCTTGTTCACGTAATTTTTCAAACGATTCCGTCTTTCTTCTTTGAATTTCTTCAAGACGTAAACGTTCTTGTTCTAAACGACGACGTGTTGCTTCTTGTTTACGTTCTTCTTCTTCTTGATGTAAAATCATTTGTGCACGTATATTGTGATTTTCTACATCTTTTACACGTTGTTGATGTTCACGTAATTCTTCTTTAAATACATCAAATTTCTTTTGTAATACCACGGAATTTGTGAAGAATTGTGAACTCGTAAAATTACGATATTCTATTGCTTCACGTACAAAATTATCATGACTCTCTTCAAGACGACGTACATGTTCTTTACGTATACGTTTGAGCTCTTCTATTTCTTCTAATGCCGCACGTACATCTTCTGGAATTATAAATTGCTCTTGCAATAATGTAACACCTGATGGAATTTCAGGAAATATTTTTTTTTGAGATGCATGTGACACGGTACATACTATTTTTGAAGAATTTGATTGTTTAATTTCAATTGTTCCAATAGCTTCGACATTTGTCGAAAATACATCAATATAATCTGGTCTTTCACCAAAAGTTCTATTTTTACAAATCTGCTCTATCATTTCATTATGATTCATTTCAAAAATGTCTTTATAATAAGAAATATTTCTCGCTGGAAGATTACTTACTATTTTAATAATAACAAAATTATAAAAACCAACATTTTGTGGAAAACCGAAATTATGCACAGATTGATTTAATACCTTACTATGTTCAATACGTGATGGGACTGTTAACTCAAATGACATTTTTACAATTGTTATTTGTTAAAATATTTTTTTTCTGGAATTCGAATGGAAACATATGTTTCCGAAAAATAAATTAATTTCGCTTTTTAAAACAATTACAAAATACATTACGTAATGAAAAATCAACACGTTCAATCATTTGTTTCATAAAGCCGTCATACATTTTTATTTGAAGACGTAATGAATGTAATTCAGATTCATATGTGTCTATTGTTTTACGAAATTGTTTCAAATTATCTGAATTTTCTTGACGTATCACTGCGACTTGATTCTCGACATCTGATTGTGTAAAAAATCTCTCGGACTTGTCAACAAAATTTGAAGCACCAAGACGATAATATGTTTTACCATTTTCTAATTGAAATATGATATCAGATGCACGTATAGGTGTAACTTTAATAATTAAAAACAATAAACCATTTGAATTCTTGAGAAATTCTGTTGTTACATTTTTTGAATTTAATGTAATAACATCATTTGTACCAATATGTCTACCAATAATACGTCTATTTAATACAATAGAATCAATACGTAATAAAGTTTCATCAATTTTACATGTTTCAATATTTAAACCAACGAGTTCACGTGTATCATCAATACCAAATATTAAATATCCACCACGTGAATTTAAAAAACTACACATTGTTTCAAGATATTTTGGAAAATGTTGATAATGAAACGAACGTTTAAATTCGAATTGTATGGATTCAAAATATGGAAAATATGCATTTTCAAAATGTTCATATGATACATTTGGTAAATTTAATGAACTTTCCATACTTTTAATATTAAATATTAAATAATTTCTTAAAACGTTAATAAATTAAAAAAAAATGAATGTAGCAAAAAATCTTATGAATCTACGTCAAGATTTATATAAGAAAGGATGGAAACAATCAACACCAAGAAAATTACAACCGTATTATGTAACACCAGATCAATACGTTGATAGACAAATAAGTAATTATTTTGGTAAATATATACTTGGTATTGTATTATTTTTAATTGCTGTTGGAATCATTTATAAACTAATGAATACAGATGTTTCACAAATAACAATTGAAGAAATTGAAAAAAAAAATGTTAATGTGTAAAATAAAATAAATTTTTATTTAAAAAAATGTCAACAAGTCAAAGAACACGTCGTCAAAGACAACCTGCACCACCAATGCCACCATCTAATCCAAAAGCAATGCCACCAAGTGCAAGAGATGTATATAATAAAATGAAAGAAGAAGATGAAAAGAAAAAAATGGAAGCTGAGAAAAAAGTAAGTAAATTCACATCATCTGGTGCTGCTGCATTAGGTGTAGGTGTAATAATTTTAATTATTTGGATTGCATTAGGTATCTTTGCATTCTGGACATCACTTTGGTGTGCTGGATTCCGTTCTGGAACTGTATCTGAAAAATTAATTGGTTTCGTAATTGCTTTCTTATTTGGTCCATTTTATTGGTTATATTTCTATTTTATGAAAGATTATTGTAAGAAAGTTACTGCATAATTTTTGAATATTCATGGATGTAAAAAATAAAAATAAAATCTTATGTTAATTAATAAACATTTAAAAATAAAAATGAGCGAAAATAAAACATTTTCAATGAAATTAGGTGAACTCTATAAAGAGTATCCAAATTATTTTTACAGCTACTTTGCTGTACTATTCGTAGTAATTATTGGTTTAATTGTTGGTATTATATTAGCATCAAAATCATGTAAAAATAATAATACATCAAAATTTGGTAGTTTTAAAGATACATGGGAAAAAGTCAAAGAAGGTACAACAGAAGCAGCTAAAACTGTAGTTGGTAAAAGTGGATTTAGTGCTGATGAAACTAAAAAGAGTTTACCATGATGGGGATGGTTATTAATTGTAATTGGTGCAATTATTTCTCTTTTAAGTATTGGAAAAGTATTATCAGGACAAATATATTAATTAAATAGGTTGATTACTTCTTGAACCATTACGATACATTGTTAATGATTTGATATATGGATTTACATATGAATACATTATTGCATTATAAAAATCAATACTACTTGAATTTTTTGGAAAATTTATAGTTTTACTTATAGAATTACATATACCTTGTTGCCATGCAGATACCATATTTAAATGCGATTGGTAATTTATATTACCCGCATCTTCAAAAAATGGTTCGATTGAAAAACCACGATTACCTGTAAGTAATGATATACCACCTGTTGGTGCTATACATGTTGTTGAAATATTACGTGTACCATGTGAATAACTTAAAAATTCATTTGGTATCATAATTGCATCATTTTGTATATACGTTTTGTTCAAATAGAAGTCACGTAAATTCCATGTAGGAAATGCACCACGTTCTAATCCAAGACGTATAGATTCATTACGTGCAACTGCTCCAAAATACATTGATACCCATTTTGCATGTTCTATTGCCATTTTTGAATCATAATGTAAACCTAATGAATACAGGTAGTCATCCCAACCCATCACGCCTAAACCAATACGTCTGTATTCACTTTTTGAATCTATTACATTAACACAATTATCTAAAAAACGTACAGCAATACGTATGACACTTGCAAGACGTTCACGTGACAATGTACCATCAGAATTTTTGAGTTCTGATGAATTCAAATTAATACTACCTAATGTACAATATTCTCCATTATACATTGATTGTTCACCACATGGTACAACAGTTTGTAAATGTCTTCTTTTATGTAAAAATGGCATATTTGAATTTATACGATCTTCAAATATTATACCAGGATCACCTGTTTTACATGCGGCATATGCAATTTTATGAAGAACGTCAATAGGTATATGCATTTTTGTATTGACACGTACGGATATATTAAATGCAGGAATTTGATTTGCACGTTTTTCTGATGATTTTAAATCAATAAAATCATGTATATATTTACCCCATATAGGATATGAATACATATTACCACGCATAGGACGATGTCCTAAATTCATAGAATTCCATACATCTTGTAATTGTTTTATATGGTCTACTGGATTTTTATTAGCAGGACATGTTGTACCAAAACCAATTGAACGTTCCCATAAATGACGTGCTGTATCTAATGATACGTCATGTACAATAGAACAATTCGGACGTAATGTACGTGTATATTCTACATCTTGATTTGCGAGATATGTTAATGTATTACCAGCAGGAATGAATGTTTTTGTTGTTAATACATGTTCTAATGAACCTAATTGTTTTACATTCATATTATGTACAATATCAGATGACATAATACGTGATACAATCTCATCCCATGTTTTTGCGAGATACCTTGCTTGAAGATTCTTTGACAACATTTTTTTTGCTTTTTTTTAAAAAAATATGTACGATTCATTATAAAATAAAAATAATATTTTGCAATAAAATATAAATTCACATGCCACCTAAAAGAATTGCTCCAACATTAATAGCACCTGTTGGTGCAAACATTCAAAGGAATTTAGAAGAACCTATTCAACGTCAACGTACGGCTTCACCTGTTCGACGTTCTCCTGTACAACATGTTAGCGACGATGAAGATGAGAGTTTCAAGGTGTTCGAAAAAGAAGATGAACAAGTCAAAGATGTTGATAAATTTCTTGCAACTAATCCTACACAAAAACAGGTGAATGAAAGAAGAAAAAAAAATTTTGAAGATATGATTAAAAATATTGGAAGATACACAAATATGTCAGAAGAAGAAATGGAAGAACTCGATAAAGAATATGGTATATCTACAAAAGGTTCTTCTCAAGAAAGAAAGAAAACAAAGAAAAATAAAAAATCTGAAGCACACAAACATTTTGATAAGATAGTTGAAGGTATTTCAAAAAAACATAAAAAAAAGAATAAGAAGAAAAAGAAGCGTATGTCAAAAATAAATAGACCTGCAAGAAATGTAATTAATGACGATTCGTCACCTGCTAGTGATAATTATGATGACATCTTCGATACACCACCACAACAAACAAGACGTCAATCACCTGTTAACATTGATGATGATCTTGTTGATACACCAGAATCACCTGTCGAAGTACCTATAAGAAATCAAAGATTAATCAATCATCTCTACAGAATGTATCATCACAATGAATTACCAGGATCATCACCAGGATCATCACCAGGATCATCACCAGGATCAAGAAGTAGCAGAAGTAGTGTAAGTAATAATGAAGAAGACGTAAATAATCAAAAAGTAATACTATATCAAGGTATCAAAAGAAAAGCACGTATGAATAAAGAAAAACGTAAAAGAGTTAAAAAGAATCAAAGTAATATAATAAATCCGACAGAACCATTATGTACAGGTGTAACATTAAAACAATTCCAATGTGGTGCAGCATATCATTTAATACGTAATCCACAACAAAAAGGTATAGCATGTTTTTATAAACCTGGTTATGGTAAAACATTAACAGCTGTAGCAGTAGCAATATTATTATTACGTAAAGGTGTAATTGAAAATGTAGTTGCCATAACACCAAAAAGTTTACGTGAGAATTTACGTAATGAATTTAGAAAATGTGGTTCAAATGATGCAAAAAAATTATTATCAAAATTAACAGTTTTAACATATGAATCATTAAAAGAAAATGAAATACCAAATAAAGTTAATGGTAATACATTATTAATATGTGATGAAGCACATCGTTTCCGTGAAACAAATACAAAAGTATTTAAATGTGTTAAAAATATATCACAAGTATGTGCACGTGTATTATTATTAACAGCTACACCTTTTGTTAATAAAGTGTTTGATGTTATTAATTTATTACATATTATTGATAATAATATACCAATAAATACAACTATGAGTTTAGATGAATTACAAAATTATGCAAGAAATCTTATTGCATTTCCAAATGAAGACATATCGAATTTATTTGCTCGTCGTGAAGATCATATAGAAAATTGTGACCTCGACAATGCACAATTAAATGAATTATTCGAATATGACAAATTATTAAAACAACATCATAGAAGAAGAGTAATAAATCTTGACGATGTCGAAGAAGAACAAAAATCAAAAAATGTGTATCTTGTAAAAACAAGACAATATTCATTAGGTGTGTATAATGAAAATAATGAACCTATAGCATCAACAAAAATTTTAAAACTCATAAATAATTTAGAAGAACCTTCAAATTTACCTGCACTTGTATTTACAGCATTTGTTGAAAGAGGTATTAATTATATTGAATCTGTGATGAATAGAATTTTTCGTGATAGAGTATTACGTATTGCAAGAATTACTGGACAAGTAAAAGAAAGTGAACGTAATGAAATTGTTGCTAAAATGAATAGAGGTGATCTTGATATTATTTTAATGTCAGATGCTGGTTCAGAAGGTTTAAATTTTAAAGGTATACGTTCAGTACATTTAGTTAATACAGAATGGAATCCTGCTATTGTTGAACAACAAATTGGACGTGCATTACGTATTAAAGCACATGAACATTTACCTGAAGATGAACAAATTGTTAGTGTTTATCAATATGTAAGTGTTGTTAATGAATTTTATGATGGTCCACGTATTCCAAATGATTCTGTTGTTTATACTGAAAAACGTTTATTACAAACACAACAAAGAAAAGAACGTGAACAACGTCAAACTATGGAATTACTTAAAGCTGTTTCAATTCAACATAATTGTGATGAATTCTTACGTCCTTTAGAATCTCCACGTTCATCACCACGTCCATCTCCACGTTCATCTCCACGTTCATCACCACGTTCATCACCACGTTCATCACCCAAATTTATTGAATCAAAAGGTGGTAAATGTGATGCATCACATTTCGTACGTGGTACAGTATTTACAGGTGCAGATAATCATCGTTACATTGTTGTACAAAATAAAAGAGGTAAAAAATTATGGAGAAAATTAAAAGACAACTCAAGAGTTTCACCGAATGCCGAAAAATATAGAATTACACAAATTAATGAATAATAATATAAAAATTAAAATGTCTGCAACTGAAGAATTAATAAAATTAAACAATGATATCATTGAAGCATCGAAAAAATATATATTACCGAATAATACGTGTTCGTTAATAAATTCCGAAGAATCTCCAAATGCAAATATTATATACCATTTATATTCAGATGGTGAAATTACATCACAAAAAGGTGGATGGGCATATGGACAACGTAGTGTTTTTACATCTGCGTCACGTGTTATATATGATGACGAAATAAAAAAGTATTTTACATTTCATTACGTAGTATTACCATATGAAGAATGTAGAGAATTCAGGGAACGTATGAGTAGGTTTAAATGTAATCACACGTAAGAACGTATTGAAGATCATCAGTTAATTTAAATGGTTTACCACATCCATAAATAAGATCTTGTTCTTTGAGTGAATCACATGTTTCTTTTGAAGCATGTGGATTCATTTGTTGATAATTCGATTTCATAATACCATGACGAAATATTTTACAATTTACTTCTTGTATACGTACGACTACTTGATCATTACAATGTGGACATGTAAAAATAAAAACACCTGCATCTTCATCTTTTGTTACTTTGTTATTTTCCATTTTTTAATATTATTTACAAAATTGATGTTTAATATTAATTAAAAAAAATGTTTTTACAGTTAATATATTTCAGTGTTTTAAATGCATCATTTCATTTCGTGAATTCTTTTACAAAAAATATTGAGTTCTCACAAAGAATTATTGCAATATTTCATTCAACATTTGTTTCTTATTATGCATATCAAATACTACTTACAAATAATTTTGAATCATCTGGTGATTTATATTTATACGTAGTATCACATGATTTTTATGATTCTATCATCAACTTATATTATTTACATTATTTTACTAATGGAAAAGTAATAACATCATTATTACATCATGGTATTGTAATAACAGTATTATTATTAGCTTATTTTCATGATGTACATTTAGTTCATACATATGCAGTAAAAGTTCTTTTATGTGAAGCGACATCACCATTATTAGATTTTGGTAAAATCATACAAACACATTATCAAAAACAATTAGGATTTTTGTTAATTGTTTTAATACCATTATTTATAAGTTCATTTGCATATTTACGTATTTATAATATTTTTCAGGTAGTTGTACGTTTATTATATAATCATACTCAAGAAGAACGAATAATTATTACAGAAGAATTCTTCGTATATTTACAATTTACTATGGTCATTTTTTTTATTTTAAATTGTTATTGGTTTTATCTAATTATTCGAAAAAGTATACGTTGGTTTCATGACTTAACTATCAAAAAACAATTTTATGATTAAAGTCGTCTTTTTTTATCTTCAAGATCTTCTTCTTCTTCTTCTTGTGAAGCAGGTCTTTTTTTTGTACTAAGTCTTCTTTTATTTTTAAAATCTTCCATTATAGCAAGTATTTTTTGACGTGTTGCATTAGATTCGTTTGTTGTTGCATTCGTTGTTGTTGTTGCATTTGTCGTTGATGTTGGTGGTGGATCATCATATAATTCATTTGATTCATATATTGTTGCATTTGTTGTTGTTGCATTTGTTGTTGGTGAATTATCATAAGGTGATGATATAATTTTATTAACATATAAACATTCTAATTTTGAACTATTTTTACGACAACAAAATATATTTTCTCTTTTTATACAACTATGTATACCTTCACAAACATCATAAAACATTTCTCTATCTCCGCATGCGCCATTATTTGTAAGAATACATACACGTATTTTTTTGAATTCTAAATATCCAAGAAGTTCACGTAATTGTGATAAACGTGTTGGTGAACCAATAATATATTTAACAACACCTGATACATCGATGTCATACTGTGATTTCATTTGTTCTTTAGTATGTAAAATTGATATACCTTCAACACAATTTAATACACGATCAAAATCAAAAAATACAATACCATAAAATTCATCTTTATTACCTTTAGATTCTTCTTGTTCATTTAAATCAGTTGCCCATGATCTACATTGATTCATCATTTTAAAATCAAATGCTTCTGATACATAACGTTCATTATAACCATTATTTCTTAATACATTATTACGCATTAAATCTAAATATTTCACAAGATCAGCATGTTCTTCTAGTTTTTGTGGATCTGATAAATTATATGTATCATATACATGTTCAGGATAAGTTTTTTTCGGAATTGATGATGGTGTTCGAAAAAATGCATTAGGATTAACAGGATTACGTTGATATTCAAATGACACCTCATCTTCTGTTCCTATTGTATTATCTGACATTTGACGTCTTGGTACTAATATACATTCAATACGTGAATCTCTTGCAACTGCATTTATATTTGCATGTTCATCATCATAAAATCTATATTTTTTGACACCGCCTAATTCTGTACCAAAAAATAAATTAATACCTTTTGCATATTTACTTACAATATAATCAGATTTTGAATTTTTATGGTGACGCCTATAATATTTTTTGAATTTTCCAAAAGATAACATTGTTTTATTTAATGAAAATACATAATATTATTTCATGGATGCAAATATAATTGCAATTATTGCAAGTGTAATTGCTATAATATCATGTATCTTAATACGTTCTGCAAAAAACATTTTACCAACGATAAATGCAATAATTATTGACATACATGACCATATTAAATTTGTTACACCTAATTCTTCAAATGAATACACTTTGTATAATAAAAATCCAACAATACAATAACATAACATACCAATTCCTATTAGTGTAATACATCTTGTTTTTGTACATGTATGATTACGTGCACAACGTATACAATATTGTGCTATTGCTTCAGATAATGTTATTAAAAAAATTAATAATAATGCAACATAAATCATTTTTTTTATTTATTCACAATATATAAAATTTATTTACGACGTACACTTGAACGACGTTTTGTTGTTTTACGTACAGAGCTACGTCTACGTGGGTTACCTGTTGGTTTAAAATTACCATATTCAATACCACGTAATAAACGTAATTGTGCTTGTGCATTTTCATATGATGAACATTTGGAATGTATTTGTCCTGTTTTTGAATTACGTATACGATAACAATTTCTGTTTGGAAGTTTACGAATTTCAAATGGCATTTTTTGTTAATTGATTAATTATTATTTACATTACACATACACAAAAAAATACAAAAAAGTCACAAAGACATTTATGAATGTCTACAGTAAGGGCAAACACCTTGTACAGATTGAAAACAATGATCACATAATATTTGTTGACAACATACAAGTTCATGACGTATCCATACTGCATGCATACAAATTGGACAATCTTTTACAATAGTATCACGTGGAATTTTTGTAAGTAATGGAAGTAATTCTAATGGATTATTACTTAATACATATGACCCATTGTAACCTGTATATTCCGTATGTTTACAACATAAATGATGTAATTGATCTGTGGATAATGTTTGAAAATCTTCTGGTTGTAAATATTCATCAGATACCATTGATGTTCCAGATGGAATTTCAAATGTATTTACACGTGTACTTTGTAATAAAGATGGTTCTGACGATTCATCTGAATCTGAGTCAGCATCATAGTCTTCATTTTCTATGTCAACTTCATCTTCTTCTTGCAAACGTTGAGTTAATTGTAATTGAGCTTGTAATGAATTTTTAATACCGACGTTAATTTCATGACGTAATATACGTGCAAATTGTAAAATGGAAGGATCTTGTAAATTTTGATAAAATTCGTCACCATCAATTGAATCATTTAATTGAATTTCTAATACGTCTTCATGTTCTTCTTCATGTTCTGAAGGAATTGTAGAATATTCATCATCATCATTATTATCATCCTGAATAGATTCATGTGAATATGTAGGATCTTCAGCAGCTTGTGAACGTGTTCTTACCATTTTAATAAAATTACGTGTGAAATATTATAGAATAATTTTTTCTGTCATGTAAAATAAAACAAAAAAAATGTTTCAATTTTCATATAAATTAACAGTAAATGGTGAAAGTAGTATAAAAAATACACAATCTGATAATCCACCAACTAATAAAATTAAAACGATAACAAAACAAGATGACAATCGTTATACATTAATTCTTGATTATCCATATGAACCAATTGTAACATTACAAAATTGTATTGAATTAATGATTCCAACAAAATATATCATTACACCATCAGATGCTGATAAAGAAAAAACATTTCAATTAATGTCAAAATTACAAGAAGATTATGCTGCAAAAAAAACACCAAATCTTGATGATGCTGCATTTGTTTTCTATAATATGTTAAAAGGACAATCTGCTGCTGAAGGTTATATATTTACAAATGGAACACGTTATTTCTTATATACAGATGCTGTTGAAAATATCCTCAATAATGAAACACAAAAAGATAAAAAAATAAAAAAACTTAAACAAGCTTTTTTAATGACATTTGTTACACTTGATGATGCAAAACGTGTTCTTAAAGATTCTTATGCAAAATCTAATTTTTCAGATAGTGTATTAGGAGATTATGCAATGTCATTAGAATCTAAGATTAGTATTCAAGCTTCACCATATGATTCAACAAATGAAGTTATTCAAATGTATGGAACATTACTTAATGGTACATCTACTAGTATAACTTTAACTACATCTTCTGCTTCTACTACAACAAACACAATTATTAAACCTTCAACATCTTCAACATCTTCAACATCTTCAACATCATTAGGTAGTGTTAATAATACTTCAAAAAACGTAATTATCGTAATTGTTGTATGTATTATTATTCTTGTTTTAATTTATTATGCTTATAATAATCAACAAAAAAAAAATTCCACAAAAATAAATAAATAAAAATGTCATTAACTGTTGAAGTATATTTGTTTAATCCAAATAATCCACAAACAAATAAAGAATTAAAAGGTTTTTGGAATGTTACATCTGTTACACAATCATTTCGTAAATATTTTTTGGAACAATCCATTACAATCTTTGTGAGTGTACAGAATCGTCAATTTTTAAAAGAACTCAAAGATTCATTAGATGTACAAACAAATGAACATCCAGATTCTTATGTGAATGTATTATGTCAATATACATTGTCACCTGATTATGTGAAAGGTAATTTTAATTTAATAAATAATAATGGTGGTATGTTTATACGTTGTTCTGTAAATGTACCTATACCTAATTCAAGAAAAGTAAAATTGTATCATGTTGGTTTTACAACGTGTTATATACGTAATTCTGATAATACATATGATTCTATACGTGATCTTAATGATTTATCATTATACATAGCTACAATATGTTCACCAAAAAATATACCATTTGTTACCGTAAAAGGAATCGGTTCGCGTATGTTAGATTCAATATATGAAACATGTGTTTCAATACAAAATTTTAAAAGTGTACGTTTGGATGCATTATTGTATTGTATGAATCCAGATCAATTATATACGTCATCAACACAAACACAGTACGGTGTAAAACGTAAAATAGAAGATTCAACAACAAATGCAGCACCATCACCAATACGTCAAGAACCACCAACACAACAATACTCAAATGAAGTCGACGTCGATACTTGTAATTTATGGTTACATGATTACTATATGTCAAAAGGATATCAACTTGTAAATACACATATATACAATGAATCAAATGAATTATTTGAATACGAAATAGATTCATCTGAAAATAAGTTAAAAAAGAAAACATCTGGACATAAGATGTATAAATTTAATACGAAAGCATTAGTACCAATGATAAAACATATTCGAAACGTATGGTAACATACGTTAATCTTATGACAAAAATTAAAATAAAATTTTCTCGAAATACTAAATAAAAAAATGTCAGAATTTACATCTGAAGAAACAACAACACCTGTATGTCCAGTTGATGAATTATGTGCATGTCGTCAAATGGATGATGATCCATTATTCTATGAAAAACATGGACGTTATTCATGGGATACAGAAGAAGATATTGGATATCTTCCAGTAATTGTTGATGGAAATCATTCAACAAAAATATGGAATCATAGATTTGAAAATAGAAGAAACAAAAGTAAAGCATTATTAACAAAAATTTATGAACTTGAAGCATTATTAAAATTAACATGTAAAGAAATATTGGACGTATGTAATGATGATGATTACTTATTACTTATACGTAATTATAAATCTAAATTTTCAAAAAACTATGAAGAAAATCCATCACGTTACGTTTCTTACGACAATCCTGAATTCATACGTAATGGTTTACAATTATTTATTGATACAACACATACATTTCAAGAATTAGATCCATCTGAAGCAAGATTTCAAGCTGTTAATAAACCAAAAAATGTTAATTTTAAAAAAGAACGTAATTCATTAGGTGATGATCAAAAATTACGTTCATTACATAGACATATTGTTATAAAATTAGATAGAAGTGATAATTACGTCTTATGTTTATTAATTCATGAATTAGCACATACACCACCAAATCATGTATGTTTTCGTACAGATGATCATAAACATGATTTCCGTATATTTCAAGCATTATTTTTAAATATTGCATTTGTTAATAATATGATAACAAAGAGAATTTTTGTTTAATAATATTCAAAAAAATATCTTCCATGTAAAATAAAAAAAAATAATATTCTATATATAAAAAAAATGAGTGCAACTCTTAGTTCTTCAACAGATCCAGTTTTAAATGAAGATGGTACTTATCAATTAACTATCATGGATACATCATTAGCTACTATTGAAATTTTTCCACCAACAGGTTTTCGTTATTTTACATCCGCTGATGAAACACGTCTTCTTACTTTATTAGCTGATGAAACTATTTTAAAAGCATCAAAAACTAGTGAAATGTCTAAAGAAGTTTTTACTGAATTATTTGATTTATTCATTCGTGCTTATGCTGCTTATAAATTATTTAAAACTTCTGATTCAAAACGTTTCTTCGTTTTATACAATACTTCTGCTGTTGATTCTGTAAAAACTGCTGTTACTTCAATGATTATGTCAACATGTCATTATGGTATTATTTATGATAATCTCGTCGCTAAAGAAAAATCTGGTACTACTGTTTCTATGTATAGTGAAATTTTAGCTAGTATCTTAGTGTTATCTGCTGGTATTTCATTAAAAATAGCAACTACTAATATTACTAATGATACTTTAATTTCACAATATGGTACTTTCTTTAATACAACTGGTAATGTTATTACAATTCCATCAAGTTGTGGTGGTGGTAGTAAAACTGGTATGTATGTTGGTTTATTACTTGTTTTAGCTATTGGTGCTGGTGGTGCTTACATGTATTCAAAGAAAAAGAAAAATAATGTATCTCCTTAAATTAAAAAATAACAAAAAAAATAATGAATTCCATTACAATTATTGGTGGTGGTATTAGTGGTTTATATTTATTATATAAACTCTTGTTAATAACGAATCAAAATGACGTCGAAATTACTCTTATTGAAAAAAATAAATATCTCGGAGGACGTATATATACACATCGTGAACAAATTGATAATCAGTTTGTTTCGATGGAATGTGGTGCAGGACGTTTGGGTTCAAAAGATGCACAACCATTATTACATAATTTATTAGACACATTGTCTTTAACTTCAAAATTAATAAAAGGTTCTACAAGTGATGATTATTCCACATTTTTACATATGTTGTCACAATTTTCAGATGAACAATTACGTACACATACTGTAAAACAATTAATTACTATTGATCCTTTATTATTTGGTTATGATGCAGAATTTGAATGTATGAATGCATATTTAATAAAAAAGTATATCGAACGTCATTTTAATGGATATCATTATTTTCTTAAAGATGGTTTAGATCAAATTATACATACATTAAGTACACATTGTTCACAACATTCAAATGTTAAAATATTAACAAATTCATATGTTAGTGAAGTTGGAGAAACATATTGTCGTTTACGTAATGGAAAATTGATATTACATAATAAAGTATATCTTACATTACCACCACGTAATTATCTTCAATTACGTTTTCCATTGTTACTTAAAGATTCAATGTATAATCTAAATGCATCCGTATGTCCCGTTGCATTATGTCGTGTATTTGTAGGATTACGTAATTTTACTTTGCCAAAAAATAAAATAACACATGAAGGACCTATACGTATGTTTATACCTATGAATACATATAATACATTTGTTACATGTCAAATATATACAGATTCCAAATGGGCTAAATGGTGGAATGAACATCGTGATCGTCAAGACGTCATCGTTCATGAAATACAAAAATTATTTCATTTACAACAACGTCCTGAATATGTATTTCATCGTGTTGCATTCTGGAAAAATGGTGTACATTTATGGAAACCTAATAAGTTATTACTTACAAAAGAAGATTTACAACCGTATCCATGGATAACATTTTGTGGCGAATCAGTTTCAAAAGAATCACAAGGATGGATAGAAGGAGCATTAGAATCTGTTGAAAATATTTTCTCATAAGATTGTTAAAAAAATAATAAATATTAAATATTACATTATTACAAAATGAGTGATCATCAAGAATACATGTATCAAGATTTAGATACAGAAAGTAGTATAAATAAATTAAATCCAGACCATGATAATTCAATACAAAAGTTATTAACCAATAACAATCAATTTAAACAAAATTATATAAATGCGTTAACTACAAATTTATATGGTAAATATAATTTTTATAGTAATGATCTTGATGACCTAAATAAAAAAATTCAAAGAACTCAATATGACTTAATTACATATGTGTGTTCTATTGGTAAAGATTTTCGTTATTTACAGTATTGTTATCAACATATAAGAAGTGGTATAAATATTTATTTTGGAATTGATTTACAATATGGAAAAATTTTAATTATACCTTCTCTTGATTATTATTTGGATAAAGTAGGTCGAGACGGTGTGAAATTAACACTGAGTGATTTTTTAATTGGCACAGCTAGTTCTGTTAAAGTAACTGGTAACAGAATTCTTCAAACACCGGCTGGTGAAATACTGTATAACGGTATTGAAGATTATTTGAAAAATCTAAAAAACCCAATAATAAGACCAGAGCTTTTTTCTAAAACATCAGAAGACCAGGGAGGAAAAACGATATATGTTCTTCGAGAAGAAAATGAGTATGTCTCAAACTTAAATACGTTTTTTGAACATTTTGAGGATAAAACAAATTTTACGAACAAAAGTTTTTTAAAACCTTTAATTCAAAATGATAATACTAAAATGTATTTTACAAATGAAAATTCAGATGATGAATTAATACGTATGGGTGAATATGATGTGTTGTGTAACTATTTAAATTTTCCAAGAAATCGTAAATATGTAAAAGTAGAAAATGATGATGCAATTGTTAAAATTTTTTATTCTCTTCTTGATGAAAGAAAGAAAAAAATTAACTTAAGAAATCAAATTTATGATAGATTAAATGAATTGAAAAGTGTTGATAACCAAAAAATTCAAATAAATGAATTAATAGAATCATTAAATACTTTTAATAGAGAAGTTACTGGTATAGCACGTGTAAATGTTAAAAATGAAGTTTATGACTTCGTCAAACTTTTTATCAAATCACCAACATATTTTCAAAATAGATATTTAAATATATCATTAACAGGTGGTGCTGGTACTGGTAAAACAACTATTGCAATTTATTTAGGTAAATTATTATCAAAGTTAGGTGTTTTGTTTACTGACAATTTTTTTATGCATTCTAAATCTACATTAGTTGGTGAACATGTTGGTGAAACTGCAATAAAAACAAAATCAAAATTAGTTGAAGCAACTGAAGGTGTTATGTTTATTGATGAAGCATATGCAATAGCACAAGGATCTGATGAAAATCATAAATTTGATCAATTTGGTCTTGAATCAATTAATGAATTTATTAATTTTATGGATAAAAATAAAGGTAGAATTGTTATAATAACAGCAGGTTATGCAAAAGAAATTGAAGAATATTGGTTTGGACCAAATGAAGGTATGAAAAGACGTATGCCTTATAAATGGAAATTAGAAGATTATACATTAACAGATCTTGGTAGAATTATTAAATCTTTTTATAGAAAAGAATTAAAAGGTGCAGGTGATGTTTTACCTTCAAATTTTCGTGATCTCTTTAGTAATAATTTAATTTGTAATGATAATATGAAACAAAACGTGCTTTTTAACTTATTAAAGGATTCATGTGATATTGTAGAATACAAAGGAAGTAATTACCCACGTTTAAAAAATCAATCTGGTGATTTAGAAAATATTGTAAGCTTTATTACGAGTTATTACATCGTTCATGGAACAATTGATAAAAACAAATTAAATGAAATATTTAATTCAGCTTTTTTAAATGTAAATGGGGATGCAATTATTTCGTATCGTGACAAACGTTTAGAAAATTTATTTAAAAGTTTCTTGAAAGAATTTTGTGAACAATCCGAAAGAGAATCACAAACTGTACAATCTAATAATTCACAAAATGTACAATCTAATGAATCACAAATTGTACAATCTAATGAATCACAAAATGTACAATCTAATGAATCAAACGATTATTTTACGAATATGACTCCAACAACAAATGTGAATTCAACAGCTTCTGTTAATTATTCACCAAGTTCTGCTGATTCGACAGAACAGTTGTATGATACTACGAACCAACAAAATACTACGAATCAACAATTGTCACCATATGATTTTACTCTTGAACTCAAAGATATAAAAAACTTAAAAACAGCTTTCACGAATACGAATGAATTAAAATCAACAACAGACCCTGTTCGACTAATAAAATTACTTATTAAGCCACAAAGAGCTACGGGTAAAAGCGTAAAGAAAAAATTTGACTTTTTCCTTGATGCGTTGATTTCAAATTCAAAAATAGACACAAACATGCAAAATTTTGATTTTAATGTTGTTAAATTTTTTGTTCAATTTGCTTTATACATTACAAATAGTATTGGAGAACAAAACGTGTCAAATCCTACAATTCTTTATATGTTTTTTAATATATTGTTTAATGAAATAATGTTTATGATACAAGGTAAAAAAACATATAATTACCAACGTAATTTTTTTATTGGGTTCGACGATGGTGATTCAGCTAAAGGAAGATTATGTACTCAGAAAGATTTTGCTAGTGCGTCAAAAAAATTCATCGGATACTTACATAGAACTTTACTTTATATAGCTACTCTGACTAAAAACTATATAGAAGAGTGGACAAGAGCTTTAAACAAATACGGAAACTCCGTAATAACTATTTTTTACTTTATAAAAAATTCTATAACATATCATTTCAAAGGTGGAATTGTACTTAATTATATTATAAAACCTCCAGATGTTTTAACAAGAAATGATAGTAGTAACGTGAGTGAAATGTATAGCGGAAATATTCTATGGTATTATTATTTATCAAGAAAAGCTATAGACCAAATATTTGATAAAAAAAATGTTTTAAAAGAAGATGTAGGTGTAATGGTAATACCAGGTATTTTTGTAAGCAAAAAAATTCATCCAAGATATAAAGATGAAATAAATCCTTTGGATGATCCATTTCCTTATCCTACACTAAATGATGATTCAACTGGAACTCTAAATAATAATCTAGGTTGGTACACTGAAAAAGAATTAGAATTTATTGAAATTTTTGGGTTGCCTGGTACTACAAACAATAGTAACAATAGTAACACTGTGACAGTTGTAAACCCATATCATAAAGAAACTTTAACACCTCTTGAAAATTATCCCAATTCACTTTTTGTATCTTCAAGAAGTAATGTTAATACACCTATACCTCATGATGTGAAAAATTCAACAACGAATCAAAATGAAAATGAAGTAGATGACTCAGAAATGATTAAAATAACAAAAAATTCAACACCATTCGGAAGATTACGTCGTAGTTACGTCAAAAATGTAATAAAACGTAATAAACATTTATTACGTTCAAATCCAGAACAACGTCGTCAAGCATTACAATTATATTTAATATCATTACATGATACGAAACATTTTTAAAAAAAATATTTTCTCATAAGATTGAATAAAAAAAAATTAAGAATAATGTCTGTTTATTCAATACCAGAAACTAATCAACGGGATTTACATAATATGGAAACATATATGTTTAACCCGTCAACTATACAAAGTCCACTTGTAAATATAAAACTTTCATTATTAAGAAGAAAAGAATTTCAAAATAAATATATAGAAGCATGTAAATCAAATTTAAACGATAAATATAGATTTTATACACAAAATTTAATGAATATAAATGAACAAATTCAACAAGAACAAAAAAGTTTATTAAGAAAACGTTGTTCTGTTTCGTTACCTATTCATTATGCTGAATTCAAATTTGAACATATAGATTCAAATAAAGGTACTATATATTTTGGTATGAATTTAACAACTGGTCAAGCAGAACCATTACCTTCAAAAGATTTTTATATAAAATTACGTGGTTTCACTGAAGATGACTTTTTTCCCAAAGAACTTCCACGTGTAAATTTAACTGCTATAACGGATGCGAAATTACGTTCAACGTCTACATCTCAGAGTCAGAGTCAGAGTCAGAGTCAGAGTACACAAAGAGCTAAAAAACAACATGCTTCAACGGCTGTAAATGCTGCTGTTGTAACTCCTGCTGTAAATTCTGTTGTAAATCTTGTTAATCCAACACAAAATACTGCTGATGCAGAATTCAAAATTATAAATGATGTAATTTTAGGTCAAAATTGGATTTTAAATGATATTAAATTAAATCAGAATAACACGACTTTAATTGGAAGTTTAGAAAATTCTTATAAAGAATTACAAAAATATTATAGAAATTCACTTTCAGGAAGTTCCAAAGGTGTATCTACAACAAATATGGACATGGCAATAAAAGTCGATGAAGCTTATAGAACTGTTGTTGAAAATATAAATAATAATATAGAAATGAGTGATTCAGAAATTGATTCTTTAGTAGATAATGGATACACTACAGTTTTTGATCCAAAATTTACAAGTGCTTCTCAACAAAGTAAATTTCCTCCAAAAACTCCAGATGGTTTCAAAACATTTTTAAAAAGTTTATATAACGGATTTAAATACAGAATTGTACAAAATTCACCAACGAATCAAAATTCACCAATAACACCATCAATAACACCGTTTGGAAAAAAACGTTATCCTCAAAAATTTGGTAAATATTTTACACATTCTTATAGTTATATAATACCTGATATAATTGATAATGTATACGCACAATATGTTAATAATTTTTTTAAATTTTATACAGGATCATATGACCCTGATAATAATTCTTCATTCATACAAAAGTATAAACCATCAAAAAATTTAATAAAATTACCTATGGATCAAAATGAATTCTTTGTGTTTACACATTTTGCTATTGATGATGATATGGATACAAATAATATAATAAAATTATGTGATTTTTGGGGTTTTTTAAATGATCAAGATGTAAATGCTAAATTAGATTATGCTGAAGAAAAAGAATTAAGTAAAAAATTAGTTTCATTAAAATTATTAAGATCAGCAAATTGGGAATTATGTGAAGAAATACAAAGACGTCTTGATGTATTAAATAATGATCCTGATGAACAAATAAAAAATATTGTAAAAAGTATTGAAGATTTTGATAATGAAATACGTGGTAATGCACGTATTGATGTAAAAAATAAGATAGCAGAATATATTCAAACATTTATAACAGCTCCTGTATTTTATAGAGATAAATATTTAAATATAGCATTAACTGGTGGTGCTGGTACTGGTAAAACAAGTATTGCACAAAAATTTGCAGGTATTTTAAAAGATTTAGGTATTCTTGTTACAAATAAATATGATATACATTCACGTGCTACATTAGTTGGACAATATATTGGTGAAACATCATATATTACACGTAATGCTTTAATGAGTGCATTAGAAGGTGTATTTTTTCTTGATGAAGCATATGCATTAACACAAAGTAATGATGGTAAATATGATCCATATGGTATTGAATCAATTAATGAATTTATTAATTTTATGGATAAAAATAAAGGTAGAATATCAATAATTGTTGCTGGTTATTCTAATGATATCGAACAATATTGGTTTAAACCAAATGAAGGTATGAGAAGACGTATGCCTAATAAATGGCACTTAAAAAATTATTCATTTTATGATTTAATTGAAATTTTCTTAAAATTTTATACTACTGAACGAAATGAATTATTAAAAAATAATTTAGATATTTTACCACAAAATGTAAGTGATCTCTTTGGAAACAACGACGAAGCTTTAAATTTAGTATTTGTATATTTAGTAAGATCATGTGATTTATATTACAATAATATTACTACGTATGCAAAATTAAAAAATCAAGCAGGTGATATTGAAAATATTGTTTCTAATTTAACTTCGCTTTATATTATGAATACAAATAAAAAAATTACTTCAGATGATGTTATACAAATATTTGAAAATTATTTTTATAATTATGATCCGAATGAATACAGATTGTATTCAACTTATTTAACATATGGACAAGATAATTTAAATACTATGTTTCGAATTTTTTGTCAAAAATTTGGATTTACACCTTCAAATGATAACACTGTTACAAAAGATTTAATGAGATCGTTTGATCTAAATTTTGAAAATCAAACTACTGTTAACATAGAAGAAAATGTAACAAATATGAATTATCAAACAAGTGGTAACAAACGACAAAGATTAGAAAAAACCATAAATAATAGTAGTGGTAATAATAGTAATAACAGTAATAATAGTAATAATAGTAATAATAGTAATAATAGTAACACTAACATTAGTACAAATAATAATGCTATAGATATGTTTAAAAATTATGGAAATTCTGATGATGATTCAATGTCAACATTCGGAAGAATACGTAGTAATTACGTAAAAAATGTAATAAAACGTAATAAACATTTATTGAAAACCCCTGTACAACGTCAACAAGCGTTACAATTATATTTAATGTCATTACATGATACGAATCATTTATAATACTAGTCAACATCAATTTCTTCTGACGAATTTGAATCGAGTTCATGTGAATAATCATGAATATTATCTATTAATTGAAAGTTTTGTAAATTTTGTATATAATTTGGATTAAGACGCATAAGTAATAATACTGAAACGAGGGTCATCCACATTTCAGCATTTTCATATTTTTCAATAGGATCATTTGGATAATGTGTTGTTATTAAAAATGTATTTGTTAATACTAAATACAATGGAAATAACAAACGTGGATTTGTGATAACTTGTGAAATATTCATTCTTATTTTTTTTTATTTAATTCGTGTATGATTTTTTTAATTTATTTATGAACGTCTACGTTTTCCAAAACGTGGTACCATCATTGGTGGAGCGTTTACAACTGGTTGTTGTGGAGCATACATAACTGGTTGTTGTGGAGCATACATTACTGGTTGTGGTTGAACATAACCATAACCACCACCAACCATAGGTGGAGCATACATCATTGGCATACCATAAATACCTACTCTACCAAATAAAGAACCACGTAATGTAGCAAAACCAAAAATAAATGAACCAGCTAATGTAATAAGTAATAACACACTAATGTATGTTTTAGTTGATTTTTCAACAGTAGAATCATTTGCCATATCAGCTAATACTACAGCACATAAAATCCATGAAAATAAACATATAATAGTAAACATACCAAAGAATATACGTGAGAATATTGCTGGTGGTAAAAAATGAACTGCATAATTTGCAGCAAAAAATAATATAGGTGCTAAACCTAATACATAACCAACAAAACTACTAAAATTAATTTTTGATACACGCATATCAACTTTACGATTTTCATTTGAATAATAATTAACAGCTAACATACCTGTTGCAAAAACAAAACATGATGTTAAACCAACTAATACTGATAATAATGGATCAGTTTTATTACCACCCATTGGTGTTGGACCCATTGCAGTTGCAGCGTTTTCTACGAGACTCATTTTGTTTTAATGTTTTTTATTAATCCAAAATATAAATTTTTTTTTCAATTAAAAAATTATGCTAAACAAAAATCACGCAAATTCTTTACTTCGATGTCATGTGAATTCATCATTATAAATATAACAAAACAAAACATTATAAAACTAATTAAATAAACTAATATTGTATCAATATCAACATCTTTTTGTTCTTCTTCTAATATCGTTTCACATTTTTCAATGTCATAGTAATATTTCATTTTTTTAAATTAATTGAATATTATATTGTTGTTTTAAATTTGGTGCACCAGTACGTTCTTGTACAACTCTTTTATTTTTAGTTGTGTCAAAATCACCTAATGCATCTGTAACAGATCTTGAAGATGTCATAAAATTCTTTTGACGATTACGTTTTTCATTTGTTGTTATGTCAATTTTTATAGATTCACCATTTGGTTCATCATGTAATTGACGTGAACTTTGTATTACATTGGAATCTAATGTTGGTCTACCATATGAATTTGTTGTACTACCATTACGTACATCTTCAAATACATGACGTGACATTTCTGATTTTTTATTTGTATTCCATGGTAATGTATTTAATTCATTTATTTGTTTAATTTGTTTACCTGGTGTCATGTATTTTGATTCTTGTGTATAATTACGTGACTCTCTTGTTACATCAAATTTACGTGCTGAATTTTCAAGGTCATTCATTTGAAAACGTACACCATGTCCACCATTATTTTCATATAATAAGGATTCATCTGGTCTTGTATTATTGAAATTATTTTCATGTATTGGTAATCTACCACCATGTGATTGACGTGGGACATAAGCATTTTCTGATAAATCTTGACGTGGTACATTTGTAATTTTTTTAGGATCAGCAAATTGTTGTAATGCAGATGTAATGGAATAATTCTTGAGAATATTTTGATTTTGTAATGAATCATTACCTGTATTACGTTCATTACGTGTACGATCACCAATATCTAAACTGTCAGTTGTTTGTTTATAATTAACACCAAAATTTGATGGAAGATCACGTATAACAGAACGTAAATTAAGATCATGTGTATCAAGTGTATCACGTTTTACACCTAATAATAAATCAGGATTTTTTGTAGATAATTGTTTTGCATCATACATTAATGGTTCATCTTGTATATGTGTATTCATAACTTGAAATTCTTTTAAAATTTCAAATAAATTCCTTTGTGCAACTTTTGTATTTGATGGATCTCCGTATTCAATATGTTTACGTGCTTCAAAATTTTCTTGTTTTATGATTTCACCAACAGGTGCAGCAAGATCTGCTGTTGTTGGTTTTGTTTTTGATGTATCGATGTTGTTGTTGTCACGAAATTCACTTTGAGTACGTTGTTGTCCAGGATCATAACGTGCTAATTCTTTTTGATCAACATGTCCATAATGTCCACCAACAAATGTTGCTTTTCCTACTTGAATTTTTTCAATTGGTTGGAAATTATTTAAATTTTTAGATGCATATTGACGATAATATTCATTTGATACATCTGTAACAGAATCAATCATACCTTTACCAGATTGTGCAACATGTTGTGGTAAACGTGTTTCTTCAGGTGCAGCATAATTTGATTTTTCAGATGCATTTTTAGGTCTCCATTGAATATCATCACCAACATATTTTTTCATTGTAATATTTGATGTAGATGTAGGATCAGATTGTGTAATTTTACGTACATTAGGTACCATACGATTTTGTATAAAACGATCTAAATTAGCAGGTGATATGTCAACATTATTTTTGATCATCCATAATTTCATACGTGGATCATTAACAATACGACGTGTTTCATCTTCTGTCATACCACCACCTAATATTTCCATAGCTTGTTCTTGTGTTATTGAATCATATTTATTTAATAAATTTTGACTCGCATTTTTTGTAATTTTTTGTTGTCGCAAGTCTTTACTAAATGAATTATTTGATTCCATGAGCTTCATAACATCTTCTGAATCATTTTTTGCTTGAAATGTTTGCGCATTCATAAAATTTGATGACATTTTTTTTACTTATTTTGTTATATACTCATATAAAAAAAAAATGAATCTTGATCCATTTTATGAAAAATGTATTATTTGTTATGACACACAAATAAAAATTTTATTAAGACGTCCATGTTATTCGTGCAGAAATATTTATTTTTGTTCTTTTTGTTTACATGAATATATTGAATGTGGTAATAAACATTGTTGTCAATGTAGAAAATCTATTGATTTAGATTACGTGTTTCGTCATATTAAAATTGATTACATTATGATGTTGATGAATATTTCTGTTTTTTATCTCACACCTTTAAAAAATTTAACACTTGTTGCAAATTATTTATTATGTTCATCAATGTTATTACGTTTATTACATATTGATGTAAGATTAGCTGATTATTTTAGTATTTTTCTTAATATTGTCATTATGATAACATGTAATTTTACTCCAATTTATATTTTAGAATTTACATATTTAATATATTTAACTGTTTATATTGTAGAAAAATTGTAAAATCATTAATAAAACAAATCATGTTTTACATTCTCATTAAAAATCCAGAACATTACTTACCTGTAAAAGAAAAATTACTTGCATATCAATGTAATATACATGAAGTACGTGGTGTGGGTATTGACATCTCTACTGCAAATAAATTATACAACGACATCTCACATTTACCTTATTTTCAGAATGCTGTAAATTCTGTTGTTAATAAAACAGTAGTTGTCATATATTTTGAACATGATTTCATGAATCTTGAACATATAAAGAAAAATATTCAAGGTTCATATGGTACATATGATCAATCAACAATACGTGGTTATCTTACAGTGTATTATAATAATAACGTCATCGATTCATTTGTTCATGTTCCAGATTCATTATCTAAATTAGAAGAAGATTTATTTTTTTTAAGAAGTTTATAATTTACTGTTACTTTGTTGTGAACGTACATGTATGATAAGTACAATAAACATAAATATTACAATAGTTAAAATCCAATCCATTTTTTTATTTAATTGTTCATAAGGATCCATTGATTTTCTTACTCTTCCACCACAACTTCTACATCCACATGAACTTGTATGATGAACTTGATCTTCAACAACAATTAATCCTATAGATTCTTCTATTGGTGAAGATGTTGTTGGTGACGATGATGAAGACATAATAATAGTATTTGATGCATCTGGTACAGTTGTTGAAGTTGTTGTTGAATCTTCATCTAATGAAAATGCAGATTTCAATGAAAATGGTTTAAATCTTGTCATTCTATTTTTTATATGTTGTTGACACACATTTTTTTTTGAAGTTTTAATAAATAAAAAAAAATGAAAAATGCAAATTACATCTTACGTTTTATTTCGGTTAACGTGCCGTACATTGTTGTTGCATTAACAATTCATCAATATTTTCCAAATTTAATTACACCTTCGTTTATTTTATTACTTTGTATCATGTCATTTGTACAAACTGCATTAGTTATGCATGGTGATACATTTTGGATGCGTTTAAGTTTAATGTATATGTTTGTTTTATTAATCTTTGCATTTATATTAAATTTTGCAACACAATTTATTACAGGTAATGATCTTTTTAAAATCGCACGTACATTTATGAAAGTTAATTAATACAAATAATAAAATAACAATATGAATTATGAATTAAAACCATATGAAATTTTTAGACATCCTGAATGTAAACGTGTTTCACAACAAATTTTACAATATAATTCACGTACTGTTATAACAGGTGAATCTGGTAGTGGTGTTTCAATGTTTGTAAAAGCACATTGTGATATATATTGGGGTTCATCATATACAAAATATATTTTACTTGATGATGAATCATCAACATCTGAAATTTTTGATGAAAATCCTGGAATATTAGAAGGTACATTTCATGGTATATACATTGATTTATTATATCCATGGACAAAAAGTGTTATTAAACTTTTTCTTAAAAAAATTCCACAAAAAACAAAAATACTGATTGTTACACCATTGATTCAACAAAATGATTCAGATTTTAATATTATACATGTAAATACAAAAAATCCAAATGATACATTTGAGTTTTTAATAAAAAATCAACATTTTTTTACATATTTTAAATCCTATGAAACATTAGAATATTTTCGTTTTTATATTAAAGTTAGTGGTAAATTATCTTTTATTATACAAAAATATTTGTATAATTCAGATTCAATTGATTTAAATGAATCATCTGTTGATCCATTAGATATTAAAAATATAGAAGAATCTGAACATTTATTTGAAATATTTGAAGATCCAGATTCATTTTTTTTGAATTATGGTACATTATTACAACGTAATATATTAATTGAAACAAAATCTTTTTGTGATACACAGATTAACGATATATATGGATATCATAATTTAACAGAAAATTTACGTAAACATTTATGTGCATATGTATGGTTTCAATGTTGTAAAAAAAATTTGTTGTTTATTAACTAAATAAAAATAAAAAAAAATGGATGATTTTATTTTTTCTACAAGCGATGCTATTCAAACAATTTCAGACGATCTCATTGTAAAACAAACAAGTATAAATTTTGACAACTTATATGTATACAATGAAGAAGATTATATGGAAATTACATTTAGTGGTTCACCATTAACAATATATACTAGTGAAGATGTAAGAAATTTTAATCTTGAATTATATAATACATTAGGAGAAGGTAATTTTTCAAATGTATCAAATTTTACAATTGAACAATGGCAAAAAATATGTCATTTAATGGAACAAAAAAATAATTTTATAGTATTAACAACAAGTGGTAAAATATTTTTAAAAACAACACCAATTATTTTTCAATACTCCGAAGTCAATGTCGGAATAATGTCATTATTCATGCAACCAAGTGATTATAAACCTTATGCATTTAAATTTTTTATGTTGTCACAAACACAACAAGATGTTGAAAGTTATTTTGAAGTAATTGCTGAAGAAAGAAAACAATTAAATGGTATTAAATTATTAACAACATTATTAACAAGTACATATGATAACACAAAACTTGCTACATCATTAGCGACATATTATGAATATGATTTTGATACTTCAGCTGCAGATGATTTCATATCGAATTCAATCACAAAATCAATTATTGACACAACAATTATAAAAAAAATAAATACAACATCAATACGTGATAATTTCTTATTCGATACAATAAATACGTTGTCATTTTACGAAAAAGCATCTGTAACAAAGAAAGAAATTAAATCAACAACAGAAACAGGTATATTCTATGACTCTTATAAATATGATGACATGGATTATTATTATTCTGAAATATTTCCAGCAAACTCAAAAAGAAATTTTCGTCCTTACACAAAAGAAGATTTTATACAATTAAATACTTACGTGTATGATTACATGACTTCAAGTACACAAACAATGTCATTACGTGACTTACCAATTGTAATGAAATGTGATATTTTACGTGCATTTAATTGTTATTCCCTGTCAAAACTTATTGGTTCATTGGTTGACGAAAGAATACCACCAGTTGTACAATCATCTGATGGACGTTATTTCATTCAAACATTTTTTTTACAAGAAACATATGATTTAATTAGAGAAATCATACATTACATAACTGCTTCATATTCAGTTGCAAAAGATTATGAAACATATGCTATTAATTTATCAAAAGATTCAATTGCGGAATCTTATGTATTTATTGGTAATTTACGTGCTATTCAACTGAAAACAGATTTAAGACTTAATACAAATATTCCTACAAACGATAGTTTCACAAATATATATAATTTTATTAAATTAAATAAATCAGTTTCATACATTGAAAATGTTAGTACTTCGTCATTTTCTTCAAAATTCAAATCTACAGGATCATCATCATCATCAATAGGTCAAACCTTTTTGAATCCACAAACAAGACGTAGAAAACCAAAACAAAATTTTGCTGCATATTTTGATTCACTTTATGTAAATAATTACGATTTTTTTATATTAACTGATACAATTGTTAATCTACCAGGTAGTGCTGTTATTAATGTACTTGAATATACACCTCCTACATATTCTGCTGCAAAACCTTCAACTACTACTACAGTTACATCTACAAAATCTACAACATCTACAACATCTACTCCATCAATTCCACAAGTTTCATTAACAACAACTGAAACATCAGGTAGTTCATCATTGACAGGTACTATTGTCTTTTTTATAATTATTTTTATTTTTGCAATTTACTTTTTTACAAAATCAGGTGGTGGCAGAGGTAATAGAAGACGTGGTAGAATGACACCGATGGTTCCTATGGTTCCTATGGTTCCAAGATAAACCTAAAAAAATGCAGTGTATACTTTACTTAACATACCATTACCTATACAATAACGATAATGAACATGACGTTCTAATAATTTTCCACCTGGTACACGATACTTTACAGGTTCACGTATTGTTAAATCAACTTCACCTTTATCATTTGTACGTGTAATACCAGAATTTGTATATTTTTTATATGCTAACCATGGATTTTCTTCAATTTCTTTTGAAAGATCATCTTCTGCTGCCCAATAAAATACATTAACATTTGGTGGTAAATTTTCGATATGTATAGTACGTTGTGCGTTATTTGGTTCTTTAGGTTCTAATGAATCACATGGGAATACAGCATTACCTAAGAAAGGCAAATAATATTCACGTTGTATGACATAATACATTATAACAACACCAACAATGCAATGAATGATTGTATAAGGATGATAATACATTTTTTTATTAAGAAGATAATTTAATATTAATACCCACCATACTAATGCACATGTTATCATAATAACACGTCCATACATGTCGAGTTTTAATTTAGTGTATAATTCTTCCATTATATTATCCATTTTCTTTTTTATATTTACTAAAGATAAAAAAATGGAACAATTTTTAAATAATAAAAAAGACGTCGTTGTTCTTGAAGAACCTGTTGAAATACATTTACCGATTCAAAAGGATTCATATGAAAATTTTCTGAAAATTCAACTGCTAGAAAAAGCAATTGAAGATTTAGATAAAAGATTGACATCTGTTCATGAACTTGTTTCAAGACTTGTTGAAATGAATGTACTCTTACGTCGTCAACAAGTTCCTACATATGATCCTGAAATTCCTGAATTGAATGTATCAACAACAACAACAACAACAAATGAATCAACATCTTCTTCAAAAAATGTTGTTACATTATTAAAATCAAATGACAACAAACTTGTTATAAAAGGTAAAACATTTGATATTAAAGATCAATTAAAATCAAGATTCGGTGCACAATGGAATACAACATTAAAATGTTGGACATGTGACGTTTCACATGAATCTTCATTAAAACAATTCCTTGTAGATTCAAATTTTGAAGTTGCTTAATGTACATGTATGTAAATAGTTAAATAATAATTCCATTATGACATTTTTTATATTTTTTTCCAGAATTACAAGGACAACGTTCATTTACAGAAATACGTCGATTTACATTTAATGTTAAATTTCTTGCATCACGTATTCTTATTAAACTTTCTAAAACATAAAAACATTTTGAATGACACATACGAAAATATGAATTTACATCTATATTTTTATAAAAATGTTCACGTAATTCTTCATTTTCTAGTAAAACTCTGGAATACATAGGTTCAGATGTAATGGATATAGATTCAATAAGATCTTGTGTTGATTTGACAAAAACAATGGGATCGTATGTAATTGAATCAATAACAAAATAATAATGTCGTATACTAAAAGAATCAACGTCGTTCTTTGTTTGAACATTTAAGAAACCATCACGTATACAAGATGTCAATTCTGGAAAGAATACGCGAAATAAATAAATATGTAAGATGCTATTACAATATACACCTTCAGATAATAATAATGTCTTAATTTGATCAAAGAAATCTTGCATTTTTTTTAAATAATACGAAACAAAATAATTTTTTACATCGAAACTGAAATATTCACAAGTTGATCAAATAATTCTACATCTTCATCATAAAAAATAAAAATATTGTATTTTGATTGAATGGATTTTAAATAATCTTTTTGTTGATTTTTCAAAAAATGTAAAAGTAAAAGTTCGTCTTCATATTTATTATTACATGGTAAATTCAAATGAAGACGTAATTGACATAAAATAGAATAATAATGTATCATTGTTGTTTCCATCGAATTCAATGGTTTTTTATAAAATTCAAGAAACAAATCAATTTTTTCATTATACAGATTCCCGACGTAATGTTCATTTAAATAAAAGGAAGCATCATGGAAATTTGTTAATTTTCCATTTTGTAAAGTTACATTATCATGTCCATAAATAAATGAACATGTCTGATGTAAAAATTGTAACATTTTGAAAATGTCATGAATGTTTGTTGTTAATGTTGTTGTAAGTTGTTCATTGACGCAAAAAAGTTTATTGTCAGATTTACGTCTTCCAATAAAAAAACAAGGATAAACATAATTTAAATTATTTGCAAATTTACATAAAAACAAATATACAATTGCACGTTTTGATGATTCTTGAATAAATTGATATTCATTTGAATCGCAACAATATTCGATAGAATAATGTTCACACCAACGTTCCATGATATAATCATCAACAATGTTATCTACAACATTAGAATAAATGTATTTATCCCAACGACATACAGGCCATTCAATTAACAAAACATTACAACTCATTATTATTTAATTAATAACAAACATATTTTATTCTTCACGTTTTCTTTTTAAATCTTGAGCATCAAAATCAAAAATACTTGCCATTGTTACTACTAATCCATTGTTGTTGTTGTTATTATATTCAAATGGAGTATTTACAGCTAATACTGAAGTTAACACACGTTCATTATCTAATTGTTTGATATCTTCTTTTTTAAAAATTTTTCTTGTTTCTGTTAATGGTGATTTTTTACATGGACGTATTAATCTTAATGGTTCCATAAATAAATCAATAATACCACGTTCATTTAATTGTTTACATGTTCCTTCATTTGATGTCCATGTACAATTACGTGTTTCATATGAACGTTTACGTAATAAATACAACCAATCTTCATCATTATTATGTTCTGGAAGTACAATGGAATAAAAACGTTCTAACATTTCTATTTCATAACGTTCATCACCATCTATAAATAATTTCTTCCATAAAACATTTGGTGCTACATCATATTTTAATAAAAAATTACGTACGAGATACATCATTGGTTCATGACATTTCATTGGTTTTCTTGATGTTAAACTTGATAATACATGTATATTACCACATATTTTACAACCATATTTACCATTTGTACTTGTTGATGAAACACGTTCTTGATATGTAGATGTATCTTTCATACGATCTGCTTTCATTTTACGCACACTCATTGAATTATGACGTAAAATGTCTTTATTTTCATCATGTGTTTGTAAAAAAGTTGAAAATTCTGTATCACTTATTTTATCAAGTGTTCCACCTGTTGAATTAATTGGTAATACAGATGGTGAACGATACGACATGACAGAATTCGGACGTGAAATATTTTGCTCCGGAATTAATAATAATGAATTATTATTTTGATTCTGTTGATTCTGTTGAACTTGATAATTCTGTTGATTCTGAGGATCTTCTGCAAGATAATTTAATAATTCAAGATCAAAATCTAATTCATCCAAGTTGTTGTTATTTACATTATTAACATTATTTACATTATTAACATTATTTACATTATTAACATTATTTACATTATTTATTATTTTTGTTGGAAATGAAATTTCAACTTGTAATTGATTTGCGATTTCTAACAAAAATTTTTGTTTTTCTTCTAAACTCTTATGAAGAACATCTTGTAATAATAATGTTGCATTCATTTTTATTAATTCAATCAAATGATCCACTCAAATTTGACGAATTATTTAGTTTTTCATTTTTTCTAAAAATTTCACGAAAGTTTCCATTTTTTCTGAAAACAAAAAAATGTCTGTCTAGAAAAATAAAAGAAAAAAAATGCCTTATGAATTTCATCATTCAAGTGATGTAAATGATTTTCATTGTAATTTAAATTGTAAAAGATGTGAAGGTGTCAATAAAAATGGAACACAATGTAAATTACAGGTATGTATTGGGTTACCTTATTGTTGGAGACATTTAAGATCTATATATCATTTAAAAGTAGCAGAATCAGGTATAGAAAATGCAGGTAAAGGTGTATTTGCATATGATCCAACAAAGGAGATTGTATTTAGAAAAGGTGATTTTATATGTTATTATGATGGTGAATTAATTAATCAAGATGAAATTAATAGACGTTACTCTGTACATGACATTACAGCACCATATGCATATAAAATAGGTGCAAATAGTAATACATATATAGACGCTGCTTGCGAACGTGGTATCGGTGGAATGTTTAATTTTAAACCATTCGTAGGTAAACGTAATCCTAATAATGCAAAAGGACGTAAATATGGTAATAAAGTAAAAGTAATTGCATTGAAAGATATTCATAATGGTCATGAAATATTTTTAGATTATGGAATTATGTACGACGTTCAAGAGAATGAAGAATTACATGAACGTCATTCTACAAATTATGTTCGTCCACGTCGTCATCAAAGAAGACGTTAAGATTTAAATAAAAAAAAATGAATTACAACAACTCCGGAACAATTGACGTCAGTGAAGCATTTTGGAGTTTCGTGTTTTTATGCAAAGATTACATCGACGATTCCATTTTTCAAACACAAGAATTCGACATCTTTCGTAATGCTGTTCTTCAAGAACAATTATTTTACATGTCATATGATTCATTGTTTATCACACAAATACATGAACATTTTTTTACACTTGATGGTATTGATATAATGTCCGATGGTATATTATTTCATAATTTATGTCATCTTTTTGAAAATACGCCGATACTCGTAGAAGATGTCGAATTACGTTATGTTATTCAAAAAACACATAAAATGATTCTTCAATATATTCAAGATCAAGAAGATTTTTCATCTTTAGAAAATTTAAAATTGTAATTCGTGTATACATTTTTTGTTATCTTATTCATAAAAAAATGGAAGATTACTTAGTGTCATGTTTTAAAGTTTGGGATCAAAATGAGTTGTCATTACAAAATATTATTCAAATACATCATAGTACACCATTGTATACAAAAAATTTAGAATTAGATTTAATGAAATTTATATTTCAAGGTGAAGACGTAGAAGCAAATATAGAAACATTTCGTTTGTCTATTTCAAAATTACATAATTTATATAATACATCAAGAGATAATCATGATAAATTTGTGGGTGTAATGAAAGAATTAAATATAAATACAGATGAACAAGAATTAACAAATTTTAGTTCATTTGTAAGACATGAATATCATAAAAATATAAAAATTCCATTATGGTTTCAACAAGATAATACAATACCTACAACAAGATCATTAGAAGATACAAATGAACTTCTGTCGAATATTTTGACATTACATGATTCTTATTGTCATGAAGAAGTAAGAACATATGAAGAAAATATTGAAAAATTACGTTCTGTACTACGTCCTATCATTGAAGAGAATTATAAATTTAACTATACAATGTCAATGTTATTATATCATTATTATTATCAATTGTACTCGTTATTCACAAAATTAGAATTACTTGTACATAACATAATCCATGCATCAAGTTCATATGAATTGGAAGAAGGTGAAGTTGTTGATTACGGTTCTGACATTGACATTGACGTCGACGTCGACGTTGATTCAGAAATAGAAGAAATTGAACCAACGTTTGTAGAAACACAATTCAACTACGCAAAAATTCAAGTTGTAAATTAAAAAGAATGAATTACAATATTTGCATTGAAAATGCAGCAAATGAAGTATTAAGAAATTTAGGTAATGGACATAGTGAATCTACATATCAAAATGCTTTGGAAATAGAATTACGTTCACATCCCGAATGTGTTAAACATGTATTTCGTGAAATTACATTTCCTGTATTATACAAAGGTATTCCTGTTGGATATCAACGTGCTGATTTTGTTGTACAATTGAGTTCTGATGAATATATAATATTAGAATTAAAAGCTGTAAAAAATTTGAGTGTGTCATCTGTTGAAACACAAATTCAACGTTATCTTACACAATTTAATATTTTTAGAATATCGTATGGTATTATTATAAATTTTCCACAAAATGGTGATCATATTGTAAATTTTCATGTAATATAAACAAAATAAATTTAAAAAAATGATTGAAGTGTATTCTTTTATTATAAAATACATGAGAGACTTTCTTGGTCGAGCTGAATATAAATCACATACAATGACAAAAAAAATAATAAACAGATCTGTAACATTAGAACAATACATTGAGATGGCTGTTGATGAAACAAAAGAAACAGCATTAAGAACATTAGGTTCTAGTAAAAATGCTAAAATACAAGTAAGTATGTTTAATGATTCAACGATTTTTATACATAAAATTTTACAGAAAATAGTAGATAACAATTTATTACAATTATTAAAACAATCTGTAGTTGTAACAGTATTTGATGAACATGGTTGGCCATTTTATTCATGTTTAATAAATTTTAAAAATGTACGACGTGTTGATCTAGATCATTACTACTTAATTAAAAATAAAAATGACAGTATTCAGACAAATTGATAGACAAGGACGTATGATTGTTTATTATGGTATTGGATATGTATCATCTGTAATGTTTACCACACCATTATTATTTGCAAGTTATTCAGAAAGTATACGTACAGATTATCCATGTTCAACTGGTTTAAAATCATTTGCAAGTTCACTTGGTTTGTCAATAATATGGCCTATAATACTTCCACAAGCAGTTGCATCTGTTGGTGACAGATACGTTGCAAATAAAAGAGAACGTAAAGATTAAATTGTATAAATTGTTTATAGTATTAAATAAAATGTTTACTCTTAAATTTTTGAATGACACCCCTACACAAATAACATTTACACATGTACCAGATGATTTCGTATGGATTGATTATCCAAATGTATATACATTAGAAGAAGGTGAATTAATAACAATAAATACAAAAAATACAAATGTAATACGTGCGATTCAATTGTATTTGGAAAAAAAAGTATATCTAAATTTAAATGAAGAAATCATGTTTACAAGACGTTTAAGTGAAAAAGATGATGTTTTTATAATGGAATTATCAGATATTGCAGAAAAAATATGTTGTCAACATTTATTTAATATATGTACAAAATTACTGGACCGTATTACAAAAAAAATACAACAAATAGAAATAAAATAAAAAATGAATACATTTGAGAAAGAAATATACAATAAGAAAAAATATTTTATTGATGGATTAATTAATGCAAAAAAATTACTAAATGATGATCCAAACGTTTCAAACGAATGGAAACAAAGAGAAAATGAAATACTTGATGAACAAATAACAAATTTACAAAATGATATATTAAATTTAATCATAAAAGTTCAATTATATGAACATTAATTACGTACATTAAGAACGCATGATTTTACTAATGTTTTCTAATAATGTAACACATTGATTTTCTAACGAATCATCAGTTGCATGTTGACGTACATCATTCAAATAATGATTTAATAATCTAAAAAATGCATGATTCATATAATATGCAACAACAGTATTTGTTGGAATAATATGATTCATAAAATGTAATAAATATTCATGATAACATTTCCATGTTAATGTATTAAACATACATGGTGCAAGATCATTAGGTTGATTTTGTTTAACGAGGAGATCATAATGATTTCTATGAAAATATAAATATACAGTATTATTTTCATATTCTGGAACATATGCTGCATCTATGAAACGTTTTTGTGAAGCAAGATAAATTGTAATATTCATACGATAATATTTACATATTGCAGTCATTATAATACCTGCATCACCCCATGAATAATTATTGACGTAATTCTCAATGTTGAATTCTGGATCTTCAGGAAATTCATCAGAATGATTTCTAATATATTCAATTGCACTATTACGTATTACTTGATGATGATCTTGTGTATTAAAAAGGTAGTAACTAATACTATTAAATAAACAATTACCATCTGCACGCATAGGAATATGTGTGACCTTAAACCCATTAATATTTTGTGGTTGTGGATTTTGATCTTGCATATTTCTGAGATCACCATATTCTACATCTGATTCATCTGATTCATCTGATTCATCTGATTCATCTGATTCATCTGATTCAAAATTTTCTATGAATGCGACGTCTTTAAATGATTCAGGAATAATTTTATTAACAACACGTTTATATTGTTTTTTCCATTGTTCATCAAATGAAAATTTATACATCTTAATTAAAACATGTAAAAATTTCCAGTTCTTAATACATTGATTCAATGGACATTTTAAAACTTGATGATGAAAAAAATAAGATTCACTTATTTTTGAAGTATAACTTACTAATTTTCTAAACATTTCATAAATTACCGAATCTGTTTCACATTCGAACAAAAATGAATAATGTGAATACTTTCTTTGTGATACTGGTAATTCATATGAATGTTTCATAATTAAATCAAATAATGTATATTTTTCACCATGTATTTTTTTAAAAAAATAAATTTCAGGTAACTTGCGTATTAAATATGTTGTAACAACAGGATATAAGAATTTCTTATGACTTAATGCTAAACGTAAATGATGATACACCTGACGTGATTCTTTTGTAATTTCACCAAATGAATTTTCTAAAATTCTTTCAACTGTTGGTAAATCCATAATTTGTGACAATGACATCTTACGTTCACATTGTGATGTAAAATCATCAATATCACATTCGACTTTATAATAAAATTCGTTTGTTATTGACATTTTTCTTGATATATTGTTTTTCATTTTTTTCTATTTTTCTATAGAAGTTTCCATTTTTTCGGAAACACGTCTAAGACTGTCCATCCGAGAAAATTAATATTAATTTTTATAAAATCAATAAATTAATTAAGAAGATGTCAAAATTAATTGAATTTAATGATTTTTACACAAACAAAGTAAATTTAGAAATTGGAGTATTTGATGTTGTTAAGAAAGATGATCGTGTATTGATTAATGATGAACATTACATCAACACGATTTCTTTTGAAGAAGATTTACATTATTTTTGTGAAATTTCTTCAGAATTCTTACAAAATTGTAAGACTCACTTAAAAAGTTTATCAAAATTTGAAAGAGTTGCATTACGTAAAATGAAAGAAGATTTGCAGTTTGTTTATAAAATTTTAGAAAAAGTAAAATATTTACATACTGTTAATGTATTTGATTTAAAATTAGACATATTATTATGCATAAAAATGATTGATGTATTTATAAGTGCATCTTATTTTTTAGTGAAAAATGATTGTAATGTTAATTGAGTAGTAGTATTCTTAGGTTTTTTATTTGTAATCTTATTTGTATTATTTGTAGTTGTTGTTGTTGTTGAAAAAAATTTAGATATGTCTTGTAAATTTTGTGAAACTTGTTTACCAATACGTTGTAATTTTGCATCTAATGCTATCCAACGTGGTTCATCAAGAATACTAAAAATTTCTGCAAGACTTGAATGTATTTGATGTTCATAATAATAATAACCATCTACATTTTTTTGTTGTACTAAATGTGGTTCTTCAACAAGATCACATTGACGTCCTTTTCCTTTTATAAATACAAATTGTATACGATCACCTACTTTAATTGGTACACCCGTACGTTCTTCTATACGTTTACCTAATACTAAATGTGGTACATTTTGATTTGCATATGATTCAGGTTTACGTGAAATTGATCTGGAAATAACTAAATCTTCCACAGGATATTCACTACGTAATAATTGCATCATCTCTGTTTCAGCATACTCAAATGCACCATTGACATCATGATTATATAGAATCATATCTAATATTCTTGAATATACTCTTTTTACAAATGGTGCAAAATCACGTCTTGTTATTGCAATACCTTTTGTACATAATTCATCAATTTTTTCAGGATGTCCTGCTTCATATATAATACAACAGTATCTCTTCTTTTTGAATAATATGAATGGATACATAACTTTTTCAAATTCTAATTCAACAGGTGCAATGTAATTTTCTGTTATACGATCAGCAGCTTCTTGTGATCTTGCCATGACCCATGTTAACATTTCTGTACGATCTGCTTCATTTTTAGGAAAACGTAAATGTTCTGGTAATTCATCAAGAAAAAAACGTACATATACAGAATCTGTATCACCATATACAACTTCACATGGATACCATGATTCTACATATGCTTTCGAACGTTCTATTAACATACGTCCATTTGTTGTTACAGTTTCTGCAATTTCTTTCATAGGTAATTTACCATTATCAGCACCACAGAAACCATAAATGGAATTCATTGCAACTTTCACAGCTAATTGTTTTGCATTATAAATAGCAGTAAGATTCACGTCACCACGTTCTTTTGCACGTGCCATATCTTTTTTTAATGATTTTCTCATGGCCCATAAATTCAACAGAATTTGCGGAAGTACACCACGTCGATGTCCTTTTTGTACAAATGTAGTTCTACGTTCTGGTGTTATTTCTGTTGTATATAAATTATCAGTATCCACATGACTTACGGATTCAGGTGTTACCACTTTTGTAGAATGACATAGATTATATGCAACCATTATACTTGGATATAAACTTGCAAAATCTAAACCAGCAATAGGATCAAACATATATGCACCACGTTTTGGACTTAATACAGTTGCACCTTTAAATTTTTGTTTCTTTGATGGAATTTTACGTTCAGGAGATTCATCTTCAGATTCAGAATCTGAATCCGAATCGTCATTATTCATATGTAACTCATATTCAATTGCATCATCAGCTGAATCTGGGATACAAAAATTTGTACATGAACGTACCTGTTTATAAATTAGATTGAATACAATTTGTTGTTGACCTTTCAGGAGGAGATCACGTGGATCACATAAGAATAATTCAGCACGTGACAATAAACATGAATATACCTTTTTGAAATCCATAATTTCAGCAACTAATGCACAATCTTGAATACAATATGCACCAACACGTGTTAATTCAAATTCTGAACGTGTTGCCCATGCATGAAATATTTCTTGTGGAGTTACATCATGTTTACCTTTTTCTAATAACACCTGTGATATATTCTCCAATGTGAATTTTGTTAATTCTGTTTTAAATTCACGTCTTGCAAATATTAATAAATCCATATACATACGTAATGGTGTATGTAAATAATTTGCTTCAAATTGAAATGCATTACTCATGAAATTCTTACGACACAATGATAATGGTAATTCTGTTGAATTCATCATTCTACCTTGTACATTACGTCTTGCACATCGTAATGGAAAACGATCAAGAACATCATGTATTTCCATACGTTTATGTAAGTAACGATCATCAAAACCAAAATTATTAAATGCATTCCATATATCTGGATCTTCTTCTTCTATAAATTCACAAAATGCAATTAACATTTCTTTTTCATCTAAACATGATACAACACGCGTTGCACCTTGAAATAATTCATGTGTTGTATCAATAGGACCAATACCAAAATAAACACGTTTTAAAATTTCTGAACTTGTTGATGTTGTAATAACAGCGCCAATACCAATAATGACATCTTCTGGTAATTCAGGATTTGGCATTTGATTTTTACCACAACTGTACGCAACACTTGAAAAACATTCAAGATCGTAATGTATTGTTTTAAATGGTGCAAGATCTTGACAATTTGGATAAAAAGATGTAGAATCATCAAATACAATACGTCCTTCATCTTGTGTTGAATTTGTTATACTGAACCATGTCATCGGATGTATACGAAATGCAATCCAAAATTGTACTAATGGATCACACATTGATTCATATAACATCATAGGTTTATTATTGAATTCAAAGTGTTCTTGCGAAAGATGTAAATTTTTGAAAAAACGACGTGCATAATTAAATGAATTTTTTGAATGACATTCAACACGTAAAAATGTAGTGTCAGATTCATGAAAACCAACAAATTGTACTTTACGTATGTTGTCATATATTTCAACAAAACGTAAACGATAATCATTTTGTACAATATCAAGAAGTGAATCTAATAATAATGTAACTTCCGGTGTTTTTAAAATATAAAAATATGGGAAGAAACCTTTAAATTCATGACATAATGAATCATTATTCAATGATCTACCACTACCACATACTGTAAATACATCTAACATATCTGATGAATTCGTATCAATGTATTGTGGAAATATTCTTGAACCACCGACGTCATGACGTTCATACCGTTTTCTTATTTGATGTAGTTGAGAATATCTTAAACGTGTATCATACGTTTCCCATGACACCGCTTGAAATTTTTGATTCATTCTTTTGTTTTAATATTAATTATAAAATATCAGATAGTTCATTCTATAAAAATTAATTGAATTTGTTCATTTTCTTGTGGTGTTGTATGTATATAACGTTTAAATTCATTTTTTAAATATGAAAATTTAAAAAAGAGATCATCTGTTAAAAATATTAAAACAATCATATACAATATATACATAAATTGTTCAGTTATACCAATGTTAACATTACTATTTTTCTTTATCTGTATTTTTCTATAAAACATTGAATATGTATAAATAATAAAAGGTATTAATATCAACGCAATACTAAAACGTGCAACTGCATCAAGTAGAAAAAAACTTGTCATTTTTATTTTTTTTTAATATTTGGATGACACATTTTTTTTATACAGTAATTGACGCTTGATGACGTAATTCATGACAATGACTACAAAAACAATTTTGTAATTTCCATAAACCTTTTGCGATTAAATCAAAAGTTGTGGTGTCACGCATAAATACACGTCCTATTGGAATAGGATGGAATATGTTAGTATTTGATGATATAGAACGATGAAAACGTATTGCATATTGTGAAAAATAATCTTCATCAATCCATTTTGTTTCATGATTCCAATGTTCACTTAAAAATGTTGTTAATGCTATTGAATCTCTTGTAATAAATACAATATGTGCAGTACGATAACGTGTACCAATTTTTTGTAATGTTGATACATATACAGTAAAAAAATTTTCAAATGATGTGTTAATAATACTAACAACACATGATGATGATTTATTACGTACCATGATATGATTTAAATGTTTTTCTTTTGTTTGTTGAATAATATTCACAAATGTTTGACGTGACAACCCAGGTGGTGTTTGTGGTTCATTTGAATTATTTATTGGTAAACCTAAACAAAATACAAATGAATTTGTAAAATCAGACCCAAATGTATGAATATTTGGAATTGTTGCATACATCTTAAATTGTTCAATTGTCCAACATGAATATATATTTATTTCTAATACAGACATAAAACGTGTCAATGTTGGTAATGAATGAATGTCGAATTCATCAAGTAATTTATAATTTAATGGATCTAATGTATCTGAATACATATTTTTAGTAACACCATTAGATAGGAAGTAAATCCATGGATTTATGTAACATGTTGTTAAATTTGACAATGTCAATTTTAAAGTAAATACTGTAATGTACATATTATATTCGGAATCGTAATCTATATTAAATGACAAACCACGTTGTATACCTGATTCGTCATTAAATAATATAACTTTAAAATTTTCTGGAATACGATAATGATAACGTTGTATTAAACATTCTGTTACGACATGTCCATTGAAATTTACTGGACAATGTTTTTGTATTTCAGCAACACATATACATGGTATTAATGATGTAAATAAACTATAAAAATAATGACTAGATTCAAGAAATAAATTTTGTGTATACCCATTTTCTTTAATCCATAGTTGATAATGTGCATTTGTTACAACATCACGTGGTGGTAACATACGTTCATGTACACCTTCGATTTTTAAATGACGTCTTATTTTGTCATATGGTAATTTTAATGCATCTGTTAAAGATTGATAATGTTCATCTGTTACACGATCTGTTATTTTTTTTGTTAATGTAAATCCATATAATACTTCATGAAAACGTAAGTAATGTATGTAATTACATATTTCTTCTACATCCAATGAACGTTCAGTAAAATGACGTAAACATTCATGTACATATGAACCCATAAATTGACCAAATACTAACATTTTTATAATTATTCAAATAAATCTTCTTGTTCAACACATAATTCATGTATTAATAATTTAAGTTGTTTTTGTATATAGTTTATTGATGTTAATTCTCTTTTAGATTGATGATGATTCATTATAATGTTGTATAAATTACCACGCTTCAAATGTTCATCTTCATTGTACACAGTTTTAAATTTAATACCTGTTGATTTTAATATTTTTAACCATAATGTAATTGCTTTTTTTGGTATATCACGTGTACATTTTATTTTTTGTAAAAATTTACATTTAAATGTAAAATGAAAGATGTCAAATATTAAAAGTGTCATATCAAAACGTGGTTTATATAAAGGAAGTTTAAAATAAACATCTGAATGAATTATTTCATTATTGATTCTTATACGTGAAAATCCAAAATCAATAAGATATGTATTATATAATGGATCACCACATGTATTTTTATGTGTTGATAATGATAACATAATATTACTTGTATGAAGATCACGATGTACAAATTCAATTTTTTTTTGAAGTAATAGTAATAACATTGAAATTTGATAAATAACTGCACATACTTGTCTCATAATACGTGGTGTTATTTTATTATTTTCTTTTGAAATTTCAGATTCAAATGTTTTATGTAATGTAAAATCTCCGGCTTTTTCCATTACAACAATAATTGTATTATTATTCATATAAACGTCAAGAATTTTTGGAATTTTTGCAGTTTCAAATGTATTTTTACGTAATCTTGATCTTACACGATAACATGCATCATGTATTGTTAATTCAGTAAGTATACGATCTAATTCTTTGTCATTTTTAAAATCTACAGTTTTATATATTTTTGATTTTTGCAAGTACACCTTTCCATACGTCCCTTCTGCAATTTTTGAATTTTCTTGTATCGATATGTGTTTTTTTTTAAGATTGTCGTGGGTAAAAATTTTAAACATATTGTGGATAAAAATTGAATTTCAAAAAAGACAGTGTACTTTTTTATACATAAAGTTTTTAATTATATATGAATAAAAAAATATAAAAATGAAGTATTTTCGGATTTGTAAAACAATAGATAGTGTTTTAAGACGTCGTGGTTATCTCCCAATGGATGATTGTTTTGTTTCACCATTTTTAGATAATGAAGCAGTTTTTATTGAAGAATTTACTGAAAATCCAATAAGAACACGTTTGATATTTAAATATTTTAACGACGTCACTTCTAAAAAATTTATCGTGTTGTTTGCTGTAGAAAATAATATTGGTAGACAAAATATTACAAATTATATTCAAACATTTCAAGATTATGAAGCAAATGATGCTTGGTTAATTGTTGATTCATTTGTTGATAATAATACAAATAAAAAACCTGTATCAAGTATGGCAGAAAATGTTATTAATAGTTTATCAAATTTACGTATTGATATTTATGAAGACAATGAACTTGTTTTTAATATTTTAGATCATTGTCTTCAACCTAAGTATGAACTTGTTCCACAAAATGAACATTCATCAGTTTTTCAAACATTTACTACGGCTGATAAATTACCACGTATGAGACGTGATGATCCTATTGCAAAATTATTAGGATTCCGTTCAAAAGATATTGTAAAAACTACAACCACTGTTGAAACATCTGGTGCACAAATATGTTACTTATGTGTCGTATGATCTTCATGAATTATTCCAACAATTCAAAAGAGTTAACGTATGAATCGTATATGAAATTTATTTGTAATAAGACGTTTTGCTGTTGTAATAGATGTTGTACTCCAAAGTAACCAACGACTCCAAAATCCAGCTGTACGTGGATCTGACCAATTTTCTTTTGTAGAATTTATTGCTGTTGGTGATGTTACATTAGAATAATCATGTGGATGTGAATGACGCATAAGATAATGTATCATACGATCACGATCTTTATGTATTGTATAATCACTTGCACCTTTTTGTCCAAAATCTATTGTTTTTATTTTTTGTTTATATGCATCCATAAGTACCACACGATATTTTTTTGTGGACTTTGGTGATTCTGTTAATTTAGCAAATAACATTTATTATTTATTTTTTTATTAATTTACTATATACAAAAAATTAATCCCATTTTGTAGAATCAAAAAAATTAGACATAACTTTGTTAACAATAATATCTGCTTGACTATATTCTTCTTGTGATAACGCTGAAGTATCTGTTAAATGTTCAATAAGAGTATTTAATCTTTTTATTTCATTTTGTACAGATGTGTATTCATCATTTTCAGACGGTGATAATGTACGTAATTTAGTTTTTAATTTTGAATACATTGATGATAAATTAACTATATTTTGTAAATTATATTTATTACGTATTTCATTAATACGCACACAGTTATTTTTTGTTAATACACATACGGCATTTGATATATCTTGTAAACGTTCATATGAATTGACATAATAACGTGAATTACCAAAATCACCAACAACTGGTTCATTTAAATTATTGACTAAAAATAAATTGTTATCAGGTAGGGTTGGTATTAATAAATCACCATGTTGTATATTGTGACGTAATAAAAATGAAATGATGTAATAAATCGTATTCACATGTTTTTTATATTGTCCTTTTGGTAAATCAATTGCTTTTTCTAATAATAAATATCTTCCATCAAAATAATATGACAACAATATATTTTCGAAATTTTCTTCCAACGCTTTTAATGTTAAATACTCATGAATATCGCCTTCGTTATTTCTTTGGTGTGTCATTGGATCGTATGAAAAATCACTTTCTATAGTTGTTGTCGTTGAATAATTTGAAGTGTCAGATTCATCTTCATTTTCTTCTGATTCAGAAATATTTTGGAATGCACTATGTGTATCTTTTACAACAAATTCAATTCCATTGTAATCATAAAAATATATTGGAAGTGATGAATGTTTAAAATTACATTTCGTGTTCAAAAATATTGGAATAGTTAATCCAGATGATTCCAATGCATTTTTTATGATATTTCTTTTTTCTTTTCTTTCATCTGAAAATACACCAAAATGTAATAATGCATTTCTATATTTGTTCAATATATAAAGTGTATTTTTATTACCTTTTTTATATTTTTTTAAAAATATTGAAAATGATCTCATTTTATTTTTTATTAATTTATTACATACAAAAAATTAAGAATACATTGATAAATTTGAATCAAAAGAACGTTCAGATACTAATTGTTTTGCTAATTCCATACGTTCTTCTATTGTTTCACCATAAAATAATACATGCATTAAACCACTCATTGATAATTTTAAACGTTTACATGTATTATATAATTGTTCATCTGGTTCTTCTTCTGTACCAATATGTACCTTCCATGCTTCATCAAATTGTTCTTTTGACATATCACCAAAATGAAATACACGATCAATACGTCCGGGACGTAAGAATTTTGATGGTATAACACTTGCATTATTTGCAGTTATAAATGTTATAACACCATTATTTGAACTTAATATACCATCAAATGAATTTAATAATGTTGAAAAACGATCTGTATCAGATTTATTTGTTTCATAAAATGTATCAAAATCTTCTAATAATAATATAGAATTTGTTGGTAAACGAAATATTAAATCTGTTATATCGGTATCTGTTAAATCTTTTCTACCTAAATTTAAAATATAAAGATGACGTCTGTATTTATTTGCAATGAAACGTACTAATGATGTCTTACCCATACCTGGTTTACCTTCTAATAAATATGTTAATTTATATTTTATTTGAAAACGTGTATAACGTTCTTCATTTTGTATAAACTTATCAATACCTGACGTGATTCCATTTAAAAGTTCATCAGGTAGAAAAAGATTTTTGATCGAATTATCTTGTTGATATTCATATGATAACATTAAATCCCATTTAGAATGATAATTATTATAATATACTTCAAGATTGTCACCATCATCAATAATTTTCTTATTTAAAATTCTCTCGACTAAATCAAAAAATTCTAAAGTTAATTCATTGGAAACTTCAATTACAAATTTTTTTGGCATAAATATTGTATCTCCTGTTTTACCATATGCATTACATAAGTAATGTGCATTACTTATTGGAACATGTACATTATTTTCAGTCGTAATTTTTAAATAAAATGTAATATTATCATAAGTTATTGTAAATGTACCATTTGATGGTAATAATATTGAATGAATTAATTTTTCACTACCTTTTACATTTGTATTATTAGAATCAAATAAATATGAATTTTTTTTAGATTCATTCACAATAGTTGCATGACGTGAAAAAAATTGTAAAAGATCACGTCTATGTTGGTAATCTTCAAATTCAATAATATTATTCATTTTTATAAATAATCATTAATAAATTCATAGAACAGTTACATTAATTTTGAGTCTATCCATGTTTCATATGAACCTGGATATTGATATTCAACTTGTTGTTGTTCTTCTGTTGAATCTTCTTCTGTAGATGACATTGATGCATTTGTAACGTCACGCATAACATTTGATTTCTTTGCTAATGCATTGATTATTGGTAATTCTTCATATCCACGTGCGGGTTCACCATTACGTAACATGACACGTCCAAATACAAAATGTAAATCTGTATCTGATTTTGTATCCATACGTAAAAAACGATATGTTAATTGTTCTAATGTAATAATACGATAATTTGGTGATACTAATACAAAACGTGGATAATTCCCGTCTTTATCATCTAAATCGATACCTGTTGATAAACATTCAATATTACCAATTAATATACGATATCTTGTATTTGGTTCTTGAAATTGTGAAACAACACGTCCACGTTGTGATTCATTTGTTGAACCATATAATAATAATGGATTATAAGATCTTAATTCTTGTTGTATATCTTTTATTGTATCGACGTAATTTACACATATTACTACTTTATAATGTGGATTTAATTCTAATAATTCACGTGCTTCTCTTACAAATATTGGAATTTTTGCTGTTTCAATCATTTGTAAACCACGTGTTATACCTTGAAATGTTGCCATACGATTTCCTTCTTGAAAATGTACTTGTCCTGTATCTTCACTAAAATTAGTTGCTTGTTGTAATACATGTACACCTTTTTGAAGTAATTCACGTTGTTCATGTGGTACATAATAATATGCATTACGTTTATGTATATGGTTCATTTGTTCAGGACGTTTCATTGCTGATGATACATATTTACAAAATATTTGACAAAATAAATCATATATTGGTTTATCAATGTAACGTAAATTACGTGATCCACCTGAACCTCTTTGTTCTATACTTTGTGCATATGTCATACATTGATGTATTATATATGGTATTTGACTACTATAGATTTCTTGTTCTTCTCTTGTTAATTGTGGTGGTGCTATTGGTGGTGCACCTGGATGTGGTATACGTCCATTAACTGCGCAATTAACATATCTATGAAGACGTGTATTGTAACGTTCCATGTCTTGTCTAAAAGTTTCGAGATCATTCATTTTTTTAAATATTTGTTGAATTCGTTCACCACTGGATAACATACGTTGATGATTTGCAATGAGTTCACGATATCCTGTTGCAATCGTACGATTTATTGAACGATCATAATGTTGTATACTTCTTGTTAATAAACCAATTGCACGATATAAATTCTTTACTTGTTCAACTTTATCAATTGGTGTACCAGATAATAATAATACTTTTGAATTATTTGATGTTTCACGTATTTCACGTATTAATTCTTTTACAGAATAATATTGTGAACTTATATTTTTTACATTTTGTATTTCATCTACAATCAAAAGTACACCTTCTGAAACATAACGTTTATATGTGTCTGTTGCAAAAAATTCAACAATATCCATTGTATTTGTTTGACCTGTATCTTCATCTGTTACTTCACTACGACGATCAACACGTGTTAATAAACCATGTTTTGGTTGTTTACATTTAATAGAACGTAATGAACAATAACTTAATGCATATGATAATTTTAAACCATATGAATCACACATATATTTCCATTTTGGTAAAACACTTAATGGTGCAATAACAATAACACGTTTAAATGACAAATGATGTGCGATATGTGTTGCACAATATGTTTTACCAGTACCCATTGGACTTAAATCAAGTGCATAATAATTTTTTGATAATACTCTTAATAATTTATTTGTATGATCAATTTGATGTGGATACAACTTGATAGATTCATATGATTTATTTGGATTATATAATACTTTTTCTTCATCAATGCGTATATTTAATGTAGAACCGTCATTATTCGTTGTTGTATTACTTAAAATGGTAATATTACGTTTTTTACGTGGTTTTTTAGTGGTGGAAGAATTGGTGGTAGATTCAACATTATTGGTTTGTAAAGTTTCATCTGATAATACAATTCGTATGGAATCATTAGATTCTTGTTCATTTGATACACTGGATTCATAGAATTCATTGGATCCGTTTGTATTTTGAGAATACGTTTGGTTTGTTTCATTAGTTCTAATGCTGCTATTTGTGTTATTAGCTTCATTTTTTTTATTATTCATTTTTAATATTTATTCTTTCAAATTTTTATTTTTATAATAAACTTGTATTATTCGTTTAAATAAAAACAAAATGAATATTTTAGGTTATTGTATTATTGCTGGTTTAGTTTTTATAATTGTTTATAAATTATATAATAAATTATATCAACCATTCGTATTACCACGTACAGATGCAGAAAAAGAACGTCTTGATGAATTAATAAGACGTGGTGATCTTCTTGTTAATTACGTCAAAAAAAATAATTATCCATCGAAAGATGTAGCTGCACGTATTGTAGAAAATTGGGATGTTTTGAAATCATCAGGTAGAATTGGTATTACACCATCAAATACAGATACACCTGGTTTTGTTATTAATAAAAATGATGCAATGCAATTATGTGTTACTAAATCACCAAAAAATCCACATGACATAGATGATCTTAATCTTGGTACATTTGTTATTATACATGAAATTGCACATTTAGGTGCATTAGAATATCAACATGGTTCAGAATTTTTAGCTGTATTCAAAAAATTATTACGTGCAAGTATTGATATTGGTATATGGGAGTATACAGATTATTCTGAAAAACCACAATGGTATTGTGAATATTACGTAAATGCAACACCAACTGTCCCTGAAAAATTTGAAGCTAAATTTGATTAAAAAAAATCTTTTACACAATAAATAAAAAAATAAATATGTCGTCACCACCACGTAAAATTACTATCATACCACCTACGAATTATGATCCAAATTATATCGGTCCACATGTAGCACGTCCTAATTCTAAAAATCAAAAAAAATTCTTTCCTCAAACAATAAATACAAAAAATGCTCCGTAAATTTTTCAAAAGACAAAAATTTGGAAGTGAACCTCTTCAAATTCAAACAAATATACCTGTTGAAATACCTACAGCACCTTCAACTCCTACAAATGCAAATATACAAATAATGTCAGAAGCTCCACCATTAAGACGTACAAATGCACGTCCAGGATATTATAATCAAGGTGATCGTATTCAAATTGATGACTCAGACGTCGATGCTGTATTTAGTTCACGTCCACCACGAGAACCACGTCAACGCAATGATCGTAGATCATTACCACCACCAGAATATAACTCTTCCGGTGGACTCGTACAATTTGGTAAATTTGCTAAAAAATACATGAAATTAGGAAATTCACATCAACGTGCTATTGCTAAATACCGTCAAGCATTATTACGTCAGTTTCATTAAATTATTTTTCTTTTCCTGATTTTAAATAAAAATAATATGGATCAAGACGTTATATATAATTGTGGTGAAGAAAATTGGTCCGCTGTTATACAAACAAAACAACCCATACGGAATCGTATGATGTATTATGTGAAACATGATTATCTTATTGGACAACATTTAGATAAAGATTTATATTGGGAAGATTGGTTATTCCCTTTTATTCAACAATATTACACTTCAAATACAAATATGATTGACGTTGGTGCTAATATTGGTGCTACTGCTTTATTAATGGAAGAAGTATTGACACAAGGAAATACATTGTATTGTTTTGAACCTGTATATCATCAAATTTTATCAAAAAATGTTGAAACGAATGTTACTGATCCACAACGTATGATTGTATATCCATACGGTGTTAGTGATGTTCATAATAAAATTATTGAAGTTGGTTTATATAAATGGACAGTTGATAAAAATTTTGGCGCAACAGCATTAGATCCAGAATTAGCACCACAATGTGCATTTGGTCCTGAAATACATAAAATACAATTAAAAACATTAGATTCATATAATTTTACAAATGTAGGTTTTATGAAAATCGATGTTGAAGGTATGGAAGAACATGTATTGCGTGGTGCTAAAAAATTAATCGAACGTGAACTTCCTGTTATTATGATTGAATTATGGAAACATACATTCGATAATTTTATGAGATCTGAAATTGCTATGTGGTTACGTTCATTAGATTATTATGTTCTTAAAGTACCATCTGCATTAGATGAAGATTACTTACTTGTTCCAAATTCGAAATTCGCATACCCAAATTAATTTTTGTTAATCTTTTGAAATAACGTAAGCTCACGTCGTAAAACGTCGAATTCAATACGTCCACTTGGTATTGATACCATTGGATATGTATTTATATGTTTAATTCCAAGACCCTTTAAAGATTTTTGGAATTCATCATGACCACTACATGTCTCAAATGATGCATGTTTTAAAAAATGGAGTTTTGTTTGATCTATATTCGAAAACGTCATTACATCTTGTTTCTTTACATGTTCTATTGTATCTGCTATTAATGTATACATTTGGTTTCTTATGTAATTACATTCTTGTGCTTTTTGTTTCTCGATTTCATTAAAAAAATATTGTAACATATTTGGATTCATTTTTAATATTACATACATAAATTAATACATAATTATACAACGTATTTTATCTTGATGGTCTTTCTTGAAAACTCTGAAGGAAATTCGTAATTTTATCTACGAGTTCTTGAAATTTCACATGATCTTCTTCAAAATCTTCATTCGCATCGATCACAAGAACATTCGATTCATTTAATAACCATGAATCATGTTTTTCTACATTTTGACGTAAATATTCTATTGGTACACCTGTTTCTTCAGAACGATTACGTTTACTCATACGGGAATATGCAACATCAGGATCAACACGTAAATATATATGTCCATTTGGTTTACCTATACGACGAAAACATTCTTCTGATAACCAATTCCACCATTGACAATACATATTCCATTCAATATCTGTCATTTTTCCAGATGAATGTAATGATTCTGCAAATATTTTGCGATCCGAGAAAATTGAACGTTCCACGATGTTAATTTCTGAACCTGATGTTTCCGCACACATTATTTCTTCCATACGTGTTAAAAATGTATATGATTGAAAAGTATATGACCATCTTTCTTGATCGTCATAAAATTTTTGTAAGATACCGATGTCAATCCATTTTTGTACAGGTTCTTCTATTATACTTATTGTTGATGTTGAAAAGTACTCACGTAGTTTACGACATAAGGTTGTTTTACCTGCACCTATTGTCGCTTCTATACTTATCCACATTTTATTTTTATATTTTACAGATTCTTATTTTGTAGTACAAATTAATTTGGAGTAATATACCCTCCATTACATATACGTATTGGAACACCAATATTAATTTTAGATTCTAATGACTCTCTGTAAGTTTTTGCTTTAAATGCATTGTCATCATGTTCACTAAATTTATGTTGTAATAAATCAGTGTAATTTTTATGTTTTTCATGATGAATACCCTCGGATTTAATTCCTAACGAGGCAAATACAGGATAAGGAAATTCACTATCAAAATCTTTTTCTTCAGGATTGTCATTAAATTTATGTTCTAAAGACTTTTTGCTATCTTTATTCTCGACATAAGTAAGGACGTATTTATTAGATTCATCATTACTAATAGCTTGTTCTATGTCTTGTGATTCTGAAGTTTCTTTTTTGTCTGTTTGAATAACCTCGAATTTCATGGTTTCACTATTGAATTTTACGTTTACTTCTGGAATCTTAATTTTTTCAATTTCTTGATCAATGAGGTAACGTAATTCCTCTGGGAAATTATTATATACTTTTGTTAATTTTTCCATTTTTTATTATGTTATTTCATAAAATACATAAATAAAAAAAACGCATACAATCATGGATTTAAATTTAGATCCTGAAGCTTTTGATGAAATTTTTAGATACGTTGTAGTTGCAGGTATTGTTGAATTAATTACAGGTGTAGAGTTAATGGGAGTTTTTGCATTCGTTGGTATTGCGTACGTAGTTATAAAACATTTATAAGAATATTATAAAAATAAAAAATGGAAGCATTTGTTGAATATTATAATTCTCTCGATCCACAAAGAAAAGAAGAATACATCGTGTCTCTTACGATTGCTACTGAGTATTTTGATAAACAATATACTGTTTCAAATAATTCATTAATTTCACAACAACAACGTGCGTGTGATGATGTAAAAAAAAATACTTATGAATCAAAATAAAACAATATAAAAAAAATGGTTAGAAACTCAAATCCAGGTCGTGGTATGTCTGATGGTACACCATTAGGTTTCATACAACAAGTTATATTTGAAGAAGAACAACAACGTAAACAATATGGTAATAATAGTGGTGGAGATGTAGTTCGTCATGAACATGATGAACATGATGAACATGAAGATTATTATGATGAAGAAGAACAAGTTAATTATCCACCACCAACAACAAAAACACAAAAAACACAATCTATTTTAAAGAAACGTAACGTAGAATCAATTAATGAATCATTTGTTGAACCAATACCAGAAGCAATACCAGCATTACAAGAACCAAAAATTCAAATGAATTTTACGAGTTCGAAAAATGTAGATACAAAAAAAGGTGCAGCATTTGTAAGATTTGTGGTATATACATTAATATTTAGTTTTTTTGTATTTATTGGTTTATATATACGTCAATATGTTAGTAAATCAAATGAAACCAAAACAAATACATTGAATTTATTATATATGTCATTAGGTATTGGTGTAATTTTAAGTATAATAATTTATTTTACACAGAATAAAATTATTAAAACATAAAATATGAAATGTCAAAATTCGAGTTATTAAAAAAGACTCTATTAGAATATTATCAAAATAATGAATCAGCATTAAATGTTTTTGTAGAAATTGTTAAAAATAGATCAACCGTTGTATCCTTACGTCTTCTTGATTGGTTTGTTACAAATTATGTTAAAACATTAGATACTATACCAAATGAAACTGTAGAAGAACGTTTGACAAGACAACATTTATATTTTATATATACACAAAATTTAAATTCATATAAAAAAGTATGGTTTGATCCATTTGCTAGAGAATCACCTGATAAAGGTTCATTTCGTGTATATTTTAATACAGATACATGTGAATTTTTAATGGAATTACCTCCATATGAATTTCAAAATAATTCAAATGGAAGTGAATCAACAACAATGACTTCTTCTTCGATAATTTCTACTACTATTGGACAACTTAATTTTTTTCGTTGTGCTATTGATTATGGTATTATTTCGTATGTTTTTCAACATCACGAACGGATACAAAATCATATGTTACAAGGTTTATCAGCAAGAAAGAAAACAAAAGCTGATGAACAAAGAAACATTTTTAGACCTATTGAACATGCTACAAATAATATTTATCATGTTACACAAACATTTTCATCGGATCCTACTGTACATTTCTCAATTCAGAGGAAATAATACGATACGTATTGTTTGTTTGTTTTATTCTTGTTTTTGTTACTATTATTGTTGTTTATTAATCTTATTAATATTAATCTTATTTTTCTTTTTTTATTTTTTTACAAATATTTAAATACGTCTTCTATGTGATCTACGTTTACGACCAAATAATGAAGCACGTCTCTTGTGAGATCTACGTTTCTTACCAAAAGATGAACGAAGAGCACGTCTCTTGTGTGAAGATCTACGTCTACGCCCAAATTCAGCTACACGTCTCTTTGAGCTACGACGCTTCTTACCGAATGAAGCGCGAGCTACACGTCTCTTGTGTGAAGATCTACGTCTACGACCAAATAAGGAAGCACGTCTCTTTGAACTACGTCTCTTCTTACCAAATTCAGCTACACGTCTCTTGGAGCTACGTCTCTTACGACCAAATGAAATTATATTTTCAAGATCGTTTCCGAATTTACTAAGACGTCTCTTGGAACTACGACGCTTCTTTCCGAATGAAGCGCGAGCTACACGTCTCTTTGATGAACGACGTCTACGTCCGAAACTTGCACGTCTCTTTGAACTACGTCTCTTCTTACCAAATGAATTACGTCTCTTTGATGAACGACGTCTACGTCCGAACCAATTTGCTTCTAATTTATTAATACGTGAATCAGCTAACTGTCTTGATATATCAGCTGGTGCAGTGTAATCGGCCTTTTTTGTACCTTTAATGATTAACATTTTATCAAGTTTCATTTGAGCTTGTAAGATTTCTTCAGGACTCTTAAGGAATGATGGAACCTTTGGTGCTTCATGACGATAAGTCTTAGCAGCAATAGCACTTGCATCATAATCATATGATTCAATGGCAGCCTTGAATACATCTTTTACTGCAGCGACGGTTCTTATTTCATGAGCCATAGCGTTATCGAATTTACTTTCTGACATATCGTATAAATCAATAGCAGTAATTAAACTTGGATATATCATAGCACGATGAATTAAAACATCTTTTAATTTTCCAGCAATATCAGTTTCACCAGCATCCATAACACTACGAATTAAACCATCAACTGTTGCAATGAAAGTGTATGATATAATATGAGTAGCAATACAACCAAATATAGCTGCTACGACATTTTTAGCATTATCCTTACTAGAAATAGCTGAAATATTAGAAACAAATGTAATACGACCACAACCAGTTAAGAAGTTTTCAACTGAAGTTTTTAATGCAACCCCTGAAAAAGCTTCAACTTGAACGTCAGATGGTTCGAATTTGAAAGTTTTACCGACGTGTTTTTCTTTTACAGTTAAAAGACCATTAATAATTCTACTAGTATGAGGTGTTTTTAATGCATCAGCAATAGTAGCTGCGTCCATTTCACCGATTATTTGGTATATAGCAATGTCATTAGTTTGATCAGTAACACGTTGTGATTTTAAGTTAATAACTTTAGAGAATCTATCGTCAACTCTTTCAAAAAGATCTTCAACATTGATGAAATGTATGGTCTTACCAGTGTCTTGTTGAATAGTGGTTTTACTTGTCTTTTTGAGATCATCAAGAATTTCTGATAAAATTTTTGAGATACCGACTGAAACCATTAAAGGAACACGTTCATCTAATGAAGTAGTACTTAATACTTTGTTATTACCAGATGTAAGAGTACTACTAAGTATATCGAAATAAGCTTTAACGGCGTCATTGAAAGCTAAATTATTTAAACATTCATCAGAATCTGATATTTTCTTTGCTAAAATCTCAGGTTTAACATTACCTGGTTCATTTAAGAGATCAGCAATAGCAGCTGATTCAGCACTACCCATATAAGGTAATTCTTTAGTTGTGTGTTTTTTAACATGTTCAGCTCTTGATTTAAGAGCATCTTTTGATTTATTAAGTACGTCCGCTGGTGGGTTTCTTTTTAATAAATTTTTAGAAGACCCAAATTTTGAACTATTCTTTCTTTTACCGAAACGAGTCATTTTAATTTTTTTTATTCAGTGAAGAATTTATATTTTCTTTTGTTTCATCACAGAAGATTTTTTTTTCAAAAAATAATTATTTTTTTTTCATTTAAATTATTTTGCATATCCTCTTGATTCCATCATTTCATCTAAACTTTTTTTAGGATCACGATTTTCACGTGGATCATTTGCTAATAATGGATCATCAACAAAATCATTAAATAAACGATTATGTTTTTGTGAATTTGATGATGTTGATCCCATCGAATCAACAAATTCAAATTGACGTCCATTTTGAAATTTTGAGAGATCATTTTTATTATCTAATTCTTTTATCGATGTTTTTTGAAATATTGTTTCAACTTGTTGTTTACCTAATGCATCATCTGTATTCAAAACAGAATTAACAGAATCATGTGATTTTAATCCACAAAATATTAATATACTTTTACGTCCATTAAATGTCATTGGAAATTGTTTGTTATTCATAACAGGTTTAATAAACATACATGGTGTACATGTTAATGTTGGTGGATTTAAATTTGATGTTAATGCATCTTCAATATGTATGACTTGTATTCTTGTTTGTACATTTTCAGGTAATTGTTGTAAGTCACGTAAGAGTTCATGTGAATGTTCACAACGTTTCCATATGAATAATTGTATTTTTGATGAAACATCAACAGAATGTATTGTACATGAATTTTGTGAAGACATTTTTTATATATTTTTTTTATTATTAATTTAAGTAAAAGATTCAAAATTATTGTAACACATTAATTTACAATGACAACATATTATTATAAATTATTTTATGGTTCTGTGACAGATCCATCAAATGGAAAAATTGATGAAAACCCAGATTCAATAAAAATTGATAGCATTCATTTGCTTGATAGTATACAAAATATACAATATAAATATGTAGATTTAATCAAATCAATTGATCCAGATATAAAAACTCGTGACTATTATAATAGACCAATTAAAACACTTTATATGCATTACAAACCAGGATGTCCGTATACAAGAAGAGCTATTGAAACTATTATGCAATACCCTGATGAACTTATTATCCGTTTATGGAATATAAATACTAATGGAAATGCAGAAAAAGTAAAAGAATATTTACGTAGTTACAAAAAACAATATAATCTTAAAGATTTTAATACTGAAACAATGCCACAATTTTTTTATAAAGGACAACCATTAGGTGGTGCTGATACATTAGCATATCGTTTACAAAACTTGAATTAAACCAAACAAAAATACAATGGACACGTTAATGTTTGTTCATATACTTCAGAATTTAAAGATAATATTGTATGTATAATAGGTAACATTTTATGTATATTTTCTTCAGCAACAATAATTTGAAATAAATTAGTATCTTGATGTAAAAAAACAGCTTGTTGATCAGATACAACATAATCAATACGTACATCCCACATTGTTGGTGATATTCTACAGAATTTTTCATAATTTGATAATTCTTGAACTAATGGTAAATAATTACGAATTCCTTTCAAATGTTGTGAATCTTTAACAATTTTTGAAAGAATTTCTGATGGTATACATGATTGAAAATAATTACTTTGTAAATCATAAAAACCAAATGTTAAACGTATTTTGTAATTTTGTACATCAGATGGTTTTTGAATTTGTTGTAAAAGTTCTTGTAAATTTGACATTTTTATTATATAAACAAAACAAACATATTAATCAAACATTTCAGGTAATGAATCATCTATTTCAACAACTTTTTGATCATTTACAGATTCATTTGATTCATCAACGGATTCATTTACGGATTCATCAATAGATTCATCAACGGATTCAATATGTACATCTTCTTGATTAACAGATTCATTAACAGATTCAACATGTGCAACTTCTTCAACATTTGGAACATTATTTAAATCAATGTCATCTTTTTGCATTTGTGGTATGAATACATTTGGTTCTTTTGAAACATTTGGAACTACATTATTAACAACAGGAGCAACGTTATTATTGTTATTATTATTGTTAAATTTATGTACTTTAATTTGAAGATCCTGATGTGATTTGAATAATCTATGTAAAATAATGAATTGTTCTTTATACTGTTTATCAATAGAATCTAATTTCTTTTGAATTAACCATATAATACAAGCGACAGCAAGAATCATTAAAATAAAACCCCATATTTGAAAATGTTGCATTTTTAATATAGTTTCAATAGGTGTACTACCTTTTGAATGTTTTGATGCAACACCTAAAACACTTGCAACACGTCCTAATGTAGATGTAGATTTATCCATTTTTTTTTATTTTATTATTTAATGAATACATTCTAAATAAAAATGACAACGCATGTGTCTAAAATAACTTGAATGTTATTTCAGGTTTTATTTGTGGAGGTTTAATAAAACTCGAAATGTATGTCATAAATAATAAATAATATTCATAAAAAAACGTTCTACATTCTGGGAATGATACTGCGAATAATGTAAAACCTAATACAAAAAACAAAAATGACGCATTGTATAATTGACGTCGAAAATGTAAATCTGACGAATTTTTTAATTCATGCATGATTCCTGACATGTCAACAATAATACCACGTGAACCATTTTCATTACCAGCAATATTAACACGTAATATTGGAACAGCACCATCTTCTATGGAAATAACACTAATAGATTCATCAATTTCTTTACGTATCATATGTAATGTAAAGAATGCATCATCATATATAGGATTTGATGAATTGAATGTAAGACCATTTGAGAATGAGAAATCATTTAATGTAATAAAACTTGAAACACGAAAACGTCTGGAACCTGCAGGTATATAACTCACAGATGTACTTATTGCATTTTCAACGTGTTCTTTATGTGTTTTTTGTGAATATTTACGAATATTAAAAGGCATTTTTTGTATTTTTAATTTAATATAAACAAAAATATGTAACCTACATCTTCATTAATGTATCAATAATAACAATAGGATCTTCAAATGAAAATTGTTCTTGTTCATTTGTGATAGTAAATAATTTATCTTCTTTCCAAATTTCAAAATACTTATTTCTAAATTGAATTTTATATTTACATTGAAATATACCACACGAATCACATGGTAATATTTGTATTTCATCTAAAACTTCTGGATTTTCAAATTTATATATGTCAATTTGTTTTTTAAGAATATTATAAAATTTCTGACGTTCTGTAACAACTCTTGATGACCAGAATGTAAATGAATCTTTCATTTTCTTTACATGTGCATCTTTTGATAAACGTGTAATGAAATCAGATGACATTTCACAACGATTTCCATTAAATATAAAATAAGTTCGAATTTTCTCCGTAGTTATAAAACTATAAAAAACGTCACGTTGTCCGTGGTTTACATAAACAACTACGATGCCAACGGAACCTGTACGATTATCTTGTTCAAAATCATATTTATATGCAGAATTTGATGAAACAAATTCATCCATAAAATTCATAAATTCATGAGTAATTTCACGATTCATTTGTGTTTTTTAGAATATTGTTGGCTGTTACATTGTAACATGATTCATAATATATACACATTTATTTATTCATTTATATTCATTGAGGAACTTAGAGTTCACGTTGTTGTAATTGTTCTTGTAACGATTCAACTTTAGCATTCAATCCTTGAATAGTACCATTTAATTCTTGAATTGCTTTCACGAGGTATGGAATAATACGTTCGTGTCTGATACCTTTAACAGGACCACCTTCAACACCTGGTACTTCACCAATTTCCATTTCAGTTAATGGAATAATTTCATGCATTTCTTGTGCAATGAAACCGACATCTCTTGTGTTTCTTCTAGGAGCATAATGGATATCTTCTTTCCAAGTGAATTCAACAGGACGTAATTTCATAACGACTGTTTCTAACATATTGTAATCGAGTTCTTGTACTTCTTTCTTTAATCTGAAATCTGATGCATTATAAAATGCAATGATATCACCAGAAGCACGTATTTCATTACCAGCGTATATATTACTAACGACACTTAAATCTAAACCGATGTAAGCATTTGATAATACAGAAATATTCGATACGAACATATTTCCAATGACACTTAAAGTTCTACCAACGAAGATGTCAGATAATACGGAAACGTTTGATACATAAGCAGTTCCTATGACACTTAAAGTTCTACCAACGAATACATCAGATAATACTGAAACATTTGAAACATAAGCAGTTCCAATAACACTTAAAGTTCTACCAACGAAAACGTCAGATAATACAGAAACATTTGAGGTGTAAATATTTCCAATGACAGACATATTACGTCCAATCCAAGCATCTGATACAACACTAATATTAGCAGTTGATAATGTAGATCTAACGAAATAATTATTAGCACTTATTTGTGTACTAATGGAATCTAATGACAATTTAAGATTGTAAGTAGAACCGTCAGTATTCTTCATATTCCATTCACCAGCAGTGTTGAGTAAGAAATAAGCAGCATCAGCGACACCATTCTTTTCAACATATAAACCAGCATTTGTTGTAACAATACCACCTTTATTAAGAGTAAATGCAGCGTCACTTACTTCGACGTTGGTAGTTTGTATAGCAGTGAGTGTACCAGAGATAACAACGGTATCATTAGCAGTACCAATAACAATTGTTTGTGCAACACCAGTATTATTAGGAGCACCGATGTATATATTAGCAGCAGATTGTCCGAGGTATAAATTATTAGAACCGTCACGTGAAACGACGTATTCTAAAATACTAAGACGTGATTGTGTATTGAAACTAAGAGCACTGATGTTATTCCATAAGTTTTGTGATGTATTTAATAATGAAGTACTTAATGCATCAACACGTACACTTAAAGTATATGTATAATTTGTGGAGAGATCAGTTAAGTTATTGATAACTAATGGACCATTAATAACAGCACCACCAGTACCAATACTTAAAATCTTAGTATCAGAGATATTAACGTTTCCGTACATATTTGTAACACCACTTATGCTAATACCACCAGCACCGATAGATAACATACCAGCACCTGTAATATTAATACCAGCACCATCACGTAATGTAATACCACCACCAGAAACAGTCATAACAGTATCACGTAAGTTAACAGCAGCAGAACTTACGATATTCATATTAGCACCAGATAATGTTATTTGAGCACCTAATAATGATAAACCAGTACCACCATTGATAGTCATATTAGCATTACTTGTTAAAGTAACAGTTGTATTTGATAATACTACAGCACCACCGTTCATGGATAAATTAGTACCACTTAAGAATACACCACCGTTAGTAACAGATAATGATGTACCAACCATAACAATACCAGCAGAACTTAATACAGATAATCTAACGTTAGCACCAGATAATGTAATACCACCAGCAGTACCTTGTACACTCATTGTTGTACCATCAGTGTAAATACCACCTGAACTTAATATGGATAATATAGTATTTGACATTACAATACCATGTGAATTAGTACCATTGATACTCAATACGGAACCAGAAATAAACATACCAGCATCTTGAATACTCATACGAGCAGCACCAGTTAATGTAATACCACTACCAGTACCAGTAACAGATAATTTACCAGCATCAATAACCATACCAGCACCAGTAGTAAGTGATAATAATTTATTAGCACCTGACATGATAATACCACCAGTACCAGTACCAATCATGGACATGAATGTATCAACGAAGTAAACTTTACCACCATTTACAATAGATAATGTAGTATTAGAACCATCGAATACAATACCAGCAGATGTATTAATAGTAGGAGCAAATACAGACATAACAGCAGACGTTAATGTAACACCAGCAGCATTTTGAATACTTAATATAGTACCATTACCAGCGACAGTAATACCAGCAGAACTTAATACACTCATAGTAACACCTGATAATGTCATTTGACCACCAAGAACACTTACATTAGTACCTGAATATGTCATACCACCACCCATTATACTCATTGATGTACCAGACATGTATATACCAGCAGAACTGAGAATGGATAATCTAACGTTTGCACCGGATAATGTAATACCACCAGCAGTACCTTGTACGGATATAGTAGTACCATCTGTATAAATACCAGCGGAACTTACAATGGAAATCTTAGTGTATTGACCAGATAATGTAATACCAGCAGGATTTAATACGTTATTTGTATCAGCCATAGAAATTATAGTATTTGTAATGGAAATAGCTTGTTGACTAACATTCAAACGACCACTTATGATACTAACAGTACCAGATAATGTAGCACCACCGGAAACGTATAAATTCGTTTGAATAGACATATTACCAGCAATCCAACCATCAGAACCAGCAGACATTAATCCGGATAATCTTAATTGTGATTGACCGTAAATACTACCTGAAATAGATAAATAACCAGTAGCAATATTTAAATTACCAGCATTATTAATACTAATACCAGCATTATTTGTTAATTGCATACCAACACCACCTGAAATACTTAAAGTAACACCAGATAATAATATACCAGCACCACCTAAACCACCAAAGTAGAATGGTGAATTAGTAACACTAACAGCACCTGTAGTAAATGTAGCATGATTTGTACCAGTTGCTGTACCAGTAAATGTAGCAGTACCAGCAGAAACAACTAATGTTTTTGTAGAAATTACATTAGCAACAGTTAATGTTGTAGATACATAAGCACTTTGTACACTTATGAATTGTGCATTAATAGCACCACCTGTAACACCATTCGATGTGACGGTTATGTCACCACCAGAAGCAAAAATATTACCACCAGCACCTAATACACTTGCTGTATATATATTACCACCTTGTGCACTTACGGTACCAGTTACATTAACACCTGCGTTAGCTGTAATAGCATTGTTGTTAAATGTAGTACCAGCATTAAATGTAACTGCTTGATTATATGTTGTATTAATAGTATTGACAGTCATTTGTGTACCATTAAAGTTAATACCACTTGCAACGTTAATTACATTAACACTTAAGTTTGTTACACTTAAGTTAGCAGCAGTAACTTGACCATTTAAGAATGAATTAAATGATACATATAATTGACTTAAAGATACTGATAATCTTGATATTTGTGCCCATTGATATACACTTGTAGCACTAAGTGAATTACTTAAACTCATTAATGATGCATTAACACTACTGACGTATCCTGATAA
>JACCEC011769635.1_pt1 | contig 78274 bp, 63 predicted proteins | sample 7450121 | NCBI WGS metagenome assembly JACCEC01 (sample SAMN15323455, study PRJNA562643) | freshwater metagenome | isolation source: river surface water | place: USA:Blue River Watershed | collected 2017-08-18
ATTTTATACCTAAAACACTCGCAGAAAATAATACTCGTCCATATGATATAAATTATATAGGTGACAATATGGGTATGAAATCAAAAAATATGACAAATGGTTTATTAGTTTATTTTAGTAAGACAAACAATAGTATTAATTGGATTGTAGATAATTTAAAGAATATGTATAAATCTGGATATATACTTGGAAATTCTGACATAGTAAATAATGATGATAATTTATCTAATAATTTTTCCGAAGCAGCAAATAAAAATTATATTTGGAATTCAACTAATGCTAAAACTGTATTAAATGGAACTCCAAATAACGGACAAATAGGAAATACATGGGTAGAGACTATCATTGGTCAGCCATATGAACTTAATAATATGGGTTATACTCCTTATGATTTAAATAATATTAAGAATTTTAATTTAAATAAAATATACAAAAAAACAATTATTTTTAATGGCAAAACAAATAAAGCATTAATAAATAATAAATTATATACTATTTTAAATTCTAATTTAAATTCAAAAATTAAAATTGACCCAATTACGGGTATTATTTCTACTAAAAATATAAAAGGAAATTATAATCTATCTATTCGTAATACAGGTAGTTATAATATCACAAATTTTGATCTTACAATTAAAAATTCAAGAGTAGTTAGTATTAATAAAAATAAAGTATTTAAAAATAGTGATGGTTCATTAACTTTTAAATGGAATAAAATAGAAGGTGCTTTATATTATATAGTAACTAGATATTATGGATTAGGAAAAGTTATAGAAAATACTGAGAGAGTTAATACAACTAATTATGTTGATGATACTTGGGATCAATCACAATCTATTATAAGATATACAGTTGAAGCTGTATTTTCAGATAGAAGCAGAGTAAAATCAGATAAAATTACTTATCGTAATAAATAATCTAATACTATCATATATATGAATCAACTTTTGGATACTTCTAGCAACAAGTTTATGACATTTGATAGTACAAATTTTTTATTCGAATATATAAATAAAATAAAAGATAATAATTTATTTACATTTTTTAATAATTCATCATTATTAGTAAAATTAATAACAATATATATCATATTTACTTTTACAAAAAGTATAATTACTGGTATTATATCAGTTATATTATATACAGCAGTTATAACTGCCACAATATATTATGTTTATAATTCAATTAAAACAAATTAAATATTTTATCTTAATATATATATAAATGTTAATAAGATTAATTAAACCATATAATACAAAAGGATTAGACGCTGATGCAAATATATTTTATGATGCAATTAAAAAAGTAAGTGATAAATTAGTTATTCAAATTAATTCTGAAGATGAAATTCTAAAAAATCCTCCTAAAACTCTAGATGATATACATATATATATATCAAATACATCAAAAGAATTATTAAAATATGGAAAAGTTAAAATGTTTATGATAAATCATGAACTCTTTTATCAGAAAGAATCTGATATAGAGTTTTTAAAAGAATTAGATTATATTTTAGCAAGAAATAGTATAGGTGCAAAATGGGCCGAACAAATAAAAAATAAACTAAATTTAAAATACAAAATAGAAATAATTAAATTTACTACTAATTTTCCAGAAATAAATATACAAAAAACTTGGAATATGTTTTTACACAGCGCAGGTGAACATCATTGGAAACAAACAGATTCTGTTATAAAATGTTGGAACAAGCATCCTGAATTACCTCCAATTGTAATAACTTGTACAGACCAATGTTATAGAAATATAGAAAAATTAATAAATAAAAATGCAAAAAATATATTACTTTATAATTATTTATTACCAAAAGATAAATTTATAGAATTAAAAAATAAAATAGGTATACATTTATGCCCAAGTATTGTTGAAGGATTTGGGCATTATATAAATGAAGGACGTAAAGTTAAATCATTAGTAATAACAAGTGATTTGGCGCCAATGAATGAATTAATTAATAGCGATTCTGGTATTTTAATTAAATGTGATAGTATAGGAAAAAAACGTAATGGTGCAGATTTATGTTTTATAAATGAGGATGAAATATATAAAACAGTAAAAAAAGTGTTAGATATGGATATTAATGAAAAAAGAAAGATGACAGAAATATCTTTTACAAATTTTGTAAAAGATACTGAATATTTTGAAAATAAAATAAAAGAAATAATTTATAGATTTTTATAATATTCAATTAATTCATTATATTTATCATTAGTATCTATTTTTTTTGAACTTGAAGTTTTCCAAATATAGTCCATTTCAGGATGTCCTTCTATTTTAAAATAATCACCTTTTTTATCATTTTCTGGAACATAAAAACAATGTTTAGGTAAATCAGCTAATTTTAAACCGGATTCTTTAGGGATTCGATTATGTAATTGTTTAGAGCGTTTTTGGCCATAGAAAGTACTTGTTTTTAATAATTCTTTTTCAAATGTATTTAATCCTTTTAAATTTTCTTTTAAATAGTGATCAGTTAAATTATCAGTTGTTATTTTTCTGAGATTAGTATATCCAGCTTCTTTTGCTAAATCAAAGAATGATTTTAATAATCTTTTTCCTTCAGCGTTAAATTCACCATTCATAGAATTATCTTCAAAAATTTCAGGTCTAGCTTCTTTTAATTCTCTTAAAAACTTTTTACCTTCTTCTAATTTATATTTTAATGATAATTTAGAAGAACTTGTTGTTTTCCATTTAACATCACCAATTTCAATAATAAATCTTTCGTCATGTGTATCATTTGGATTTAAATACCACATAAAACTAGGTATATCATCTGCATTAATTCCAGATTCTTCAGTAAATTCAATAATTCTTTTTTTCTTTTTTAAATTTTTACCGGTATCTTTATCTACTGTATCATAAATAAGATTTTCTTTTCTGTTATCAACACCTAATTTATTTAAATGAACAATATTCTTATTTTTATTTGGAATATTATTTTCTTTATTATATAGAGCCATAACAACTTCATGCATATTAATTTCTATGTCATTATTATTAACAGTATGAGTACTAACAACAAATCCAGCATCATTAATTTTCCAAGACTTATTTAATCTTTTGATTTTTTCAAAGTATTTTTCATCAATGATTATAGGAACTTTTTTACCCTTATAAGTAATTGGTACTGTATAATAATTTTCTACTTTTTTATAATTATTAAGATAAACCATTTATATTAATAATAGAAAAAATTTTTAAGTAAAAGCTAATCCAGCCATGCCTGAATGAAAACGTAAAATATTATATTGTAATGCATAACAAGTAATTTCAAATTTATAGTTATAATTAAGTACTAAGTCGGTTAATATTTTATTTAAATGTAAATCTAATTGCGAATCAAATATTTTAGAAAAACTTGCAGTACCAGATGGTTGTAACATTTGGGGATATAATGCAAAATTATATAAAAATAAGTTATCTACTAAATCAGAACAATAATGTTTATATGGTTGCCAATATTGATAATAATCACTTTTTTTAAGAGTTTCTCTATCTCTTCCATTAAATTTAAGTTTAATATAAGTTATTGGATTAAATTTTTCAGAATTTAGATCTAGAAAATCATAATTAAATTTATTAGTTGGGTCATTTATAGAAATTGCATTATATGGTTTTACAATCCAAAATAGTTGTTTGGTACTAAAATTAAAATCCAATTTATATTCACATAAATGTTCTTTATCATCAGTAATAGTAATAGAATCGTCTAATTTTTCTTTTGATGGAATAATATTTTTTTTAGAATATATTTCTTTACCACCAATCTCATATTTTTCTATTAAATATTCTAATTTATTTTCACATAGTCTTTTTCTTTCTTCTTCTTCTACATAGACATAATGTATAACTAAATATGAATTTAATTTGGGAATTCTTTTAAAATTAATATCAGGACAATATGTTACATCTGCAAAATCTTTAAATTTAACAATTATATCCACATAAGAATGCGGCATTGCTACTAGTGGTATTGCACTCGATATATGTCTACAGAACCAAAAATTTAAAGGTAAATATAAAATTTTTTTTGGTTTTAAATTTGAATCATATGTATAAAGTTCTTTAACATTACCAATCATTTCATAATATCCTCTTAATTTATTTTCATCTAAATTAATAATTTTATCAGATCTTATTATTTCAGTATTATGCATATCTATAGTAACTCCGTCAATTTGAACTTCAATATAATCAATAAGATTATGAGCTAATTCTTTAACCCAAGCAAATTGTGGTTTTCCAGTATTAAATAATTCAAATAAACGTTTTGTTAGTTTATTATGCTTAAAACTTGATTGTAATATTTTAGATAAATTTGGTGGAACCCAACAATTACCATTTTTAAATGCAATATCAAATAATTTTTTTAAAGTCCAATTTTTAAGGTCTATATTTGTAATAGAATTATAATAATTAATTAATTCAGTTACTTTATTATTAATTAATTCTTGTAAATTTATTAATAAATCATAATTCAATAAATCATTTATATTACCAGTATAATTAAAAATTATATTATATTCGTCTAATGCATTTATTAAATCATTAACTGTATAATTATATTTATCTATATTAATTTCTGGTATTTCAATTGCCAAATATGCTTTATAAACTAAATCACCTAAAAATTTAATACGACATCGTCCAATTTTTCCAAAATTAATATCCTGATTAAAATTAAGAATCTTTGGAAAAGTAGAAAAATTAGTATGTCTTCTATATACAATTTTAAAATATGTTATTTCAGGTTCTTTTATAATATAGGTATCATCATACCCTCTAGCTACTAGTTGAAGAATACCTCCAGTCATTATTATAATTATATTATTTAATCTTTATAATAAAATAAATCAATTAATTTAAGTAAAAGCAAGACCACCCATACCTCCAATAATTCTAAGAATATTTTGTGATATAGAAAATATTTTAATATATACTGTATCAGCCGTATCAGTAAATAAATTTGCATTAGGATTATTTTTATTTAGTTCTACAAACATATTATTATTTATAGTTAATGATAATTGAAAAGATGTTAATCTTGACATATTGCAACTACCAGATGGTTGATTTTCTTCAGGCATTAATGAAAATGAATAACAATTAATACCATCTTTTGGTATTTTTGTGTGATAATTATATGGTAAATAATAATTAAAATAATTACCTTCTTGAATATCAATTAACTTATTACCATTAATAAAAAGTTGTGATTCAGAAATTGGATTTCCAGTACCATCTAAATAAATTCCATAATTTGACCATAAACATTCCTGTGTTCCAGATATATTTGTTAAATTTGATGTACGCTGAACAACCCAAATTATTTCTTTACTTGGGTTTGTAAATTCTAATCTTTTTTTATATGTTTCTATATCAGTATTATCAAAATATGATTGTATAATATCAACAAGATATTCATGTCCAGATTGTGCAAATTTTCTTCTTTCTATTGTATCTAAAAATATAAAATCAACTAACATATTTACTTCTAAACTATTTATATTATTGTCGAATAAAGTATCAAGATTTGCAGATGTTATATAAGGTCCATTTAAATCATTCCAAGATGTTATATATTCTGGATCAATATATGCAACATCACTAAATTTTCTGAGTTTTACTCGAAATTGTATTTCATGATATTGTAAAGATACAAGTGGTAATGCTTGACCATTAAAACGATTAAACCAAAATACTAGTGGGATAAGTAATTTGTAAGATGGTTTTGCTACATTATTAAAATCAGTTAATTCTGGTACATTTCCAATCATTTTCATATATGATTCTTCAATATTATTATTTGATGTCAATTCATACCAAATATCTAACCATTCACCATAATGTTTATCAATAGTATCTCCGCCAATATTTACTGAAATATATTCAATAATAGAATGTCCTAAACGTTTAACCCAAGCAAAATCAAAATATGCAATATTTTCATCATTTACGTTTTTTCTAGATGTTTCTAATAGCCATTGATAATGTTCAATAAAACAAGTAAGTTTTGTAATAGCCCATTCTATTTCTTCTTTCAAAATAGTAATATCATATGTAGATGGATTTGATATATTGTTAACAATACTTTGAAGACTCAATTGATTATAAAAAAATTTATTAAAACTATATTTATTACTAATTGGACTATTAATTGTAATTATTGTATTATTTAGAATATTATCGATTGTAGTAATAATATTAAAAGATGGATCCAAATTTATACAATGTGAATAATCAGTATTATTAAAAATATCATTTATAATAGCAATAATTTGTAATATTTTATCTTCATCTGAAACATTAACTAAATTATATATACTTTGAAATCTATAATAAGACAAGTTATTTACATATGTAAAACAATTTAATAAATCATAATTTTTAATATATGTATTATATATATTCCTGAAATCAGTATCTATTTGCTTTCCACCAAAATGTATTTCTGGTAAAACTATTTCAAGATACATTTTGTGAAGTAAATCACCTGTTTTTGGTATTGTCAATGTACCAGTTTTAGCAAAATATACATCGTCATCAAATTTTAATCTTATTGATTCCATACTAAAATTTGTATATCTTCTATAAACTATTTTAAAAAATGTAATTTCAGGAGTTCCTGTTAGAAATAAATCCTGACTACCATATGTTGCTATATTTATAAGACCACCAGGCATTAATATATTTATATTAATATAATAGAATTTTTAAATTAAATATTTATCAGATAAATAAAAAAAAATTAAGATTTATGTTGAGGTTTATGTTGGGATTTATGTTGTTTAGAACGACTTTGTTTTCCATTTTTACCAACAGAAATCCATTCTCCATCACCATCATCAACTACCTGTTGTTTTTTTTCAGAAGTTCGTTGTTGTTTAGCCCGTTTTTCTACAACAGGTTTTGTTTTTACTTCTGGGACTTTTTCAACATCATCTTCTTTTTCAGAATCATCTTTATCAACATCTGGTTCCGATACAGTTTGTTTTTCTTTTAGTTCTTGTACAGATTTTTCAATTTGTGAAAGTTTATCAAGAATACGTTGTCCCCAAACTCCTTGAGTTTTAGGAAGAAGAGTTTTAAGTGTTTCAATTTTCTTTTCATCGGGAGATTTTTGTGTTTTTACGTAGTCAACTACACTTGTAATAAATTCCTTATTAAAAGTATTCCAGTATTCTAAAAGTTGTTCACCATATTTGTTACGAGGTTTCCAATCAGCGGATGTATTAGAATGGAAATATTCAATACAAACCATATCAAGACGATTAACAAAAAGTTTTACAAGAAGTGAAACATTTGCTTGGTCAAGAGGAATTTTTCCAGTGTTTGGAGGAGCTTCAAGAGTTTCCATTCGTTTTGAAAATCGGCCACTTTTATCAGTGGCCATAAATTCTTGGAGTTTTGTAAGTGTTTCTGTTTTAGGAAAATCAGAATATGTTAGATTAGAAATTGCAAGTAGAAGTGTATTAAGACAATCAAAAGCACTTGCTTTACCGCACCAAAGTTTACCAGTAGACATTTTAGTATATAATTATAAAATATATCATATTATCTATTATTTTCAACTTTTTTAACGTACGAAAACAAGACCAGAAATTCCATCCATTATTCTAAGAATATTATAATTTTGAATAAAACCAGAAAATAAGGCAGCGTTATTATCATTAATAAGTGATTTTAGTTTTAATTTTATATCAGTGTTATTTATAAAACTCATATTACAAGAACCCATTGGTTGAAATTCATTGGGGTGAAGACTATAAGAATATACATTTATTCCAGGAGTTGGAGTTTTTATAAAATGTTGATATGGTTGTAAATAATTAAAATACATTGAATCTCTATCTGTAATTCTATCATAACCATTATATAATATTGATTCATTTAAAACCAAAGACTTTCCCATTTGAACATATTTTCCATTAATTTTTTTATAATAATAGTCATCAGTATAATTAAATAAATCATTATTATTATTATCTAATAAATATTCTTTTTGTATATGCCAAGTCATAAATTTAACCGGATTTATACTATCAGTATTAGCTATATAATTTGATGCTGATATATATTGGGAATTAAATATTTGTAATTGGTCAATTAAATATTCATGTTTATTTTGTACAAAACGATTACGTTCATCATTATCTAAATAAATATAATTTACTAAAAGATAACAATCTTGAATATTAATATTAGAAGTATCTATTTTATTATATTTTTTTGGTTTATTATTAAAATTAGGTAAACAAAAATTAGTACTATCTCTACTTCTAACAATATAATCTGGATATTTATTAAAATAATCTGTAATAGTTAATGTTATTGGAGTATTATAAGGTGATAAAAAATCATTTCTGGTTATTTTTGAATATAATATATATCCACCACTTATGGCATTAGGTGATGGGATAAAATCACAAAATCGACCTGCAGCTATATTACCATTTACATTTTGTTCAATATATTCACCAAATTTAAATGGACATACGTTATCTATTACTTGAAAATAGTTTGTTGGTGTTTGAATAAAACAATTTTCAATATCAGATAATTCTATATTTATTTTTACATCAGTATGATGCAAACATAAAATAGGTAATGCTAAATTTGGATTTTTACAAAACCAGAATTGTAAAGGAATATATAGAGTATAACTTTTTTTTGTTTCTGAAAATTCTATTAAATCATCAATATTTCCAATCATATTATTATTTGATTTTTCCAATTCCTTTGGACAAAATAATTCACATAATATATTTAACCAGTCTCCATACTGTCTATCAATTAATTGACCGCCAATTTCTATTTCAACTGTTTTAATTAATGCATAACCAATTTTTTTTACCCAAGCGAATTTTAAATAAGGATCAGAATTATTATCTATAGTTAATAAAGATTGTTTAATTTCAGGTAATGTTACAACTAACCAAGTTTTTCCCATTAAATCACCATTTTGTGCAATTGTACAACTAGATTTTTTTCCAAAATTGGGCATATGATTAAATTTTTGTGTAATAGTTTCCATACTAAAATTTGTATGTCGTCTATAAACAATTTTAAAGTAAGTTATTTGTGGATCTTGAGTTATAAAAATATCTTGTAGACCTTTTGCTACAAGTTGTATTAAAGCACCAGTCATATATAATAATAATATATATTACTTAATATATATTAAATATATTTTAAATTTAGTTATACTTAAAAAAATTTTTTTTTGGATAATTTAATAACAAATCTTCTTGCGCATTTCTTAATATATTTTTTAATGTAACAAATGTATTAATCTGTTCTTGCATTTCATTAAAAGAAATTTGTTCTTTTTTGTTTGTTACTAAATCAAAAGTTTCGTTATTTTTTGGATTCATTTTAATATAATTAAGTAATATTTCAATATTCTTATTTATATTCTCTTCTGCAGCTTTTATAATTCTTATATTTTTTACAAATAAAGTTTTATCAATTTCTATTTTATCTTGTATATTTTTATAAATATTTTGATATGTTACTAATAATTGATAATATAATTTATCAACTGCTTGTAATCCTAATTTAATTTTATTTGCATGATTATTAAGTATTGTATCGTATTTTGTGTAAGAATCTAAATTTGCATTAATAATATCATTATAAATTGCGTTTTTATTATAATTAATTTTTAATTCTTCTTCTAAATTTTTAATAAAATAAAATTTACTATCAAATTCATTAAATTCTGAATTCAATAATGTTGGATTTGCATTAATATAATCTACTAAAGTTTGTAAATAATTAATTAAAAATCTAAATTGCTTACTTTTTTGACTTTTCTTTGTATCAATTCTACTTAACCAATCAACTGTATTTTCAACAGTATTTAGTTCTAAATTATATTTATTATTATATATTTTATTAACTTGAAAATTAAAGTTCTTTAAAATATTAATAATTATTTGTGGTTCAACTAATTTTAAATTATCTTTTGCAATTTCAAAAAAATTAGTACTATTTTTTAACATATCTGTAATAGTTTTAGTATAAATTTCATTAAATGCGCTACTATTAAAATTTAAAATAACATTTAATAAAAATTTTTGACATATGATAATATTTTTTTCATTTAATTGTAATTTATTACAAGTATCAGAAAATAGTTCATTGGTAATATTTTCATTAATATAAACCTTTTTAAATTTATCATATTTATATAAACCATTATTATCCCTAAATATAAATTCACTAAAAGTTTCTCTTTCTGGATTTAAATAATTAATAAGTAAATTATTAAAACTAGTATCATAATTATATCTTGACATTTTATATAATAATTATAGATAATTATATAAAATTAATTTTTAATCAAAAGCATCGTTAATTTCATCAGGTTCGACTTCTTGTTTGGCTAACATTTCAATTAATTTAGCGACTCTATCTTCTTTTTCACGATATTCATTTACTAATAAATCTAAATTAGTTTGTAATTCTGCAATATCTTTGCCATTAATTTGAACTTTAGTTGGAGCATATTTAAATAAGTTATAAACATCAGAAACTTTAGATACAAATTCTAAATATTTAACAATTTCATTTTGTGCATTTTCTAATTTAACAAATTCACCATCAACAGAAGCGATTGAACGAGCATCTAATTCAACATTTGAAACAGAGTTAAGTAATGAATTCCATACAGTTTTAAGATATTTATGACCAGATGCACCGTTGTTAAGATTTTCTTTTAACATAGCAACTGTAGCATTACCTCCCATTTGAAAATATACTGGAACTTCAAGTTCGTATCTGTCATATAATTCTCTAATAAAATTATAAGTATTAGATGGTTGTAATTGTGCGGCTCTTCTTGATGAATAAAATTTAGTTAAACCTTCAATAGCTACTTTTTTAGTAGTAGCTGGATCTACTGAATGACCAAATCTATCTTTTTTAGTTATAGGGTCATATAAATCATTTTGATTCATAGTTTTAGTGTTGAGAATTTCTTCATTAAAGTTAACATAATCAACTAATTTTTGAAGATATAATTTAACATCTGCAGAAATACCTCCTGCGCTTGCATCAATATCAAGTCTAGGAACAATTTTAGCTAACCAATAATCAACTGACACAATTTTCTTTCTACCAGCATTATCTTTAACAGCTTTAAAACCAAATCTGTGAAGTAAAGATAAAACAATTTCAGGATGCATGTTTTGTAATTCCTTATCATCAACATTTGCATTTGTCATAGTATTACCTAATGTTGAGATACAAGATTTAAGTTTGTCTTTTGAACCATCAACTAAACATTCATATAAAACATTTTCACAGTTATTTCCATTAACACCGTTATTAAGACCATAATTGGTGCATGTTTTATTATCAAGTGCTAATTCAGTTAAAGCTCCTGATTTTTCAACTTTGTAATATCTATCACCAATTTTAACAATTTTTCTGTCTTTTGCTAATCCAGCAAATGGAGCAGCTACATTGAGAATACCTGAATTATCTAATCCCATATCTTTAGTTGTTGTTGTTGCTATTTTATAGTTTTTCCAAGCATCTTTTAATGTAGTTGATACATGAGCATCTAAAGCTTTAAATGATGTTTCAGTTACAGTTGATGCTGCTAAATCTCCTGGTGGTACTAAACCTGGCCCAAATTTGGCTGCTAATTGAGTTGTTATACTAGTAATAAATGTTGTTAATTTTGCTTGGTTTGCTGCATCGAGACTACCTAATAAAGTAGTAATTGATGTAGTATATCTTTCAGCTGCATTAGCACCTACGTTTGCAGCATTAGTATTGAATAAATATGTTGAAAAAGTAACATTTAAGTCATCATTAAAAGTATTATATTCTACATCAGCTGATAATAATGCTCTAATAGGTGCATAAGGTGAATTAACATCTAAAGTAGCAACATCGAAATTAGTTAATCCATCAGTATTAATTAAAAGATATTGTCTACCTCTTTTATCGCCATTAAATATAATGTCTGCATCTTCAATTTTAAGAGTAGTCATAGTTATTTATATTATAATTAATAGATAAAAAATAAATAATTATTATATAATACAAAAATTTTATTAACTTATATTATATAGAAATTTATGAATTACAAAATCTATATTGTTGTAATTTTAGTCGTTATTTTATTAATTTTAAATTTCGGAAATACACAATCTCCAGTACAAAAACAAGACACAAAGAAAGAAAATTTTGAAACCGACTCCACAACACTTAAATTATATTATACTAATTGGTGTGGATGGTCAAAAAAATTTTTACCAGTATGGGATGAATTATCAAAGCAAGTTAAAATAAAAATGGAAAAAATAGATTGTGAAAAAAATAAAGATTTATGTAAAGGAATTCCGGGTTTTCCTTATTTAGTTCTTGAGACAAATAAAAATGAAAAAGTAACATATACAGGTGATCGTACTATTGATGATTTATTAGAATTTTTAGAAAAAAACTCTGAAAGAAAACTCTAAAAAAAATAACTTAAGGAATAATTATTAATTTCTAATTATATTATGTCAAATAAATCAAATTTTACAATTAACTTTTACGAAGTTTTAGGCGTAGAGCCAACTGCATCTTTAAAAGAAATTAAAACACAATATTCTATTTTAGTAGTTAAATATCATCCTGATAAAGCAAAAGACGCATATGAAGCATCAATTTTTGAATTAATTCAGAGAGCATACGACACTTTAAAAAATGAACAAAAAAGACAAGAATATGATTTTTTTCTTAAAAATTTACAAATGGCAAAAAATAATGATTATATTTCTTTAAAAGCAAATTATGAAAAATTTAGAGACCTTGAAGATGCCAAACCAGTAACAAAAGAAAGTTCACAAATAGAATTTGATAAGGTTTTCAGTGAAATGGATATTAAACACGGTATTAATAGAACTCTTCTTGATGAAACTTTTGATAAAGAAACTATTGCAAATAAATTAGATGATTTAATTTTACAAAGAGAACAAGATGAAATTGAATTTAGTCAAAATGCAATATTTAAAAATGGTGAAAATTTTGATATATCCAAATTTAATGCTGCATTTGATTTATATAAAAATACTGCAGATAAACAAATGGTTAAACATTCAGATGTAACTCCATTTAATTTTGGTAACAGTTCTAATTTTAGTGATCTTAATGTTTATGACAAAGTATATGATGAAAATAATTTTGATGGTAATGGTATATGTTCCAATGTTAATATTGGAAAAGTAAATAAATTAGATTCTGAAAGAGTTAAAAATATACAATCAGTTGATTATACACATAATCATAATCTTAAAACGGCAGATTATGAAAATGAGTTAAAAAAAAGATTAGCTGAAAGAGAATTTGAAACAAAGAATTTTGATGCAATGAATTATGGAGATTTTAATACAGAAGATAAAACATTTCAATTTTCACATGAAATTGGAATTACAGAAAATTTATTAGATTGGGACGATAATAATGAAGATTTATTACAAGCATGTAAAAAATTAATTGAATTAGAAAAAAGAAGCAGATAAATATTCATAACCATAATTTATAAATTGAATTATTTTTTCTTTGGTAATATTTAAATCAATAATACCAATATTATCAGTCTTTAGAATAATAGTATTATTTTCAAATCCACAAATTGATTTTTTATCTATTCCTTTAGAAAATGATTGAATTACACAAGATAAGAAATCTTCTATATTATTTATTTCTGAATATTTAATTTCTTCAAATAAATAAATTCCTAATGTTTTATTTAAATTATCTTTGAATAAATCAATTGGATAATTATCTATAATACCACCATCAACCCAAAATTTATTATTATATTGTACAGGAGTAAAATATAATGGTATTGATGTAGAAATTCTAATTGCATCAATGATTTCCATTTTTGGATAATTATTATGATTAAAGTAATGGCAAATTTTTTCATTAATACATACACCAGTAATTATAAGATTTTTTTTTGTTTTATTATAAAATTCATCAAAAGTTATATTTTTATTGAATCCTTTTAATTCAAACATTTGTTCAAGTATTATTTTTAAATTATTTCCATTATCTATTCCAAAAAAAGAAAAAAAGTTATTATAATTTGTTTTTTTAATACGTGTAATATTAAACAACATAAGAAATTCAGCAAGTTCTTTTGATGTAAAACCAATAGCAATTAAGGCAGAAAAAAATGCACCAATAGATGTTCCTGCATAATTCTTTATATTTTTAATTATATCAAGTTCTTCTAATTTTTTTATGACACCGATATAATATAATCCTTTAATACCTCCCCCACTTAACACTAAAGTATCAACTATTTTAATATCTAATGGTATTTTTTTTGTATTTTTTTTTAAAATTTTATTTAAATTTATCTGAATCAATGATTCTGCATCCATTTACATAAATATAAAAAAAAATAAAGATTTAAGTATTTTACAACTTTTTTTTTTATAAGATTAATAATAATTAATGGATAAAATATCAATAAAAAATCTTGTTCCTGATACAAAAATTGGTGATTCTAAATCAAGTATTTTAGATATAAATTCTATGATTACTATTAATAATTGTATGGAAGATTCAATTAGAACATTTAGTGCGGATTATTTAATAAAAACAAGTAAAGAAAAACGCGAAAAATTATTAAAAATTTATAATAAATATTATGCACACTGTATTGAAAAAATTAAATTATTTCATAATGCCGGTAAATTTGATTTAATTTACGATGTACCTGATAAAGTAACAGAAAATTTAGATTATATTCCTAAATATTGTATGGATTTTATAGAATTTAAATTAAAAGAAAATTATATGGATACTTATAGAATAGACTATAAAACAGTATTTATTACTTGGAAATATATTGAAAGTTCAAAAAAATAAAATATTTATTTTAATCTAAAAAAGATATATATTACCATTAAGATTAAAAATCCCAATAAAATAATAATTAAATATTCCTTCAAATCGCTAAATTTAATAGTTAAAGCATTTGCATTATTATCAATCTTTTCATAATTATTATGATTATTATCAAAAACTAATTTAATTTTTGATTTACATTTAGAACATTTTTTTAAATGTTTAATAATACTATCATCACTCGTAGAAACTATTGAATCATTTTCACTATGAATATGTGAATTATGTTCTTTTTTTAGTTGTTCTAATAAAATAGATAAATTTTCTTCATTATTTGTTGAATCATTACTTGTATTACTGATTTTACATTTTTTTTTAATTTTTTGTTTTTTATTTTCATATTTATTAAGTGTTTTTATAAAACTATCATTATTGTTTAGAATTGTACTGTCTGATTTCTTAGAAGAAAAAGAATCTCTTGTTATATTATCATTATTAATTAAATCATTTATATTTGTTCCTTCATTTTCATTTTTTATATTTATATTCGTAGAAAACTCTTTAAAATTCTCATTTTCTAAATATTCTTCTAATTGTTTTTTATTTTTTACACTTTCATTAAAATAATCTTCATGAACATTTTGAATTAATTTAAATTTTTTCTTTTTATCATTTAATTCTCTGGCCATTCGATCCAGTTCATCCATTTCATTTTTTTCATCAAAATTATTATCAAAATAAGAGTAATTATAAGTGGTCATTATATTATTATTAAATAATAAAAATATTCAAAAAAATCTTAACTAAAAACTTTTGCGTAAGTATATAAGAATTAGTTTCTAATAAAAATATATAAATATGAGTAATTCTGATAATTATGGACATTCATCTCAGTATCCACTAACAGATACTAATATGTTTGTTAATATAATAGCTAATAGTGAAAAATTAAAATCTGAAAATCAAAGATGGAATTGGGATGGAGAAAAAAATCCCGAATTAGATGATGACCATTCTAATTATATAAATAATAATAATAATTCTGAACATCGTCATACTGATAATAATACTGATAGAGAAAAAGAAAGAGATAGAACTGAAACAGAGAATAGAAATAGTTATAACAATGATACAGCCAAAAGAGAAGATTCTCCAAAAAAAACAGATGGTGAAGAAAATTTATCAGCAGAAGAATTAATGTTAAGAAAATTAGATATGTTACGTAAATTAAGTGAATTAGCACAAGCTGGTGTTAAATTATCACAAAATTACAATATGAATTCTGATTATAAAATGATGAAATACGAATATGAGTTACATAAAGGTATTCGTGCAAAACAAAATGGTATTAATTGGATGTCAAGTATGAGTTTAAATTTAATTTATGGTATTGAAATGTTAAATGATAAATATAATCCATTTGATTTAAAATTAAAAGGATGGTCTGAACAAATGAATGCTGATGTAAATAATTATTATGATGTATTTGGCGAATTATATGAAAAATATAATCAACCAGGAAAAAATATGGCTCCTGAATTAAAATTATTATTAATGATGTCTGGTTCTGCTCTTAAATTCCATTTAACTAATACTATGATGAGTAATTTACCTACTCTTAATACACAATTAGATGAAGACCCAGTATTAGCAGAACAATTAAGACAAAAAGCAATTGCTCAAAAAATTAAAGAACAATCACAAAAAAATAGTGAATCTCTTAAAAATGCAATGAATAAAGAACACGAACAAGCAAATCAAAAAGCACAAGATCTGAATTTAATTCGACAAAAAGAAATAGAATTCCAAAATCTTAGAAGAGAAAATGCTCAAAAAACAGCAGAACTCGAAGCATTAAAAGAAAAATTACTTTTATCAAAAACACAACAAAATACACAAGCAAATAGCCAAAGTAATTTTCCAAAACCACAAGTACAAACTGGTGGAGTATTACCAAGATTTCCACAACAACAAATGCAACCTCAGGTAGCACAAAACACAACAATGAATAACGTACCCCCTATGGTACAAAGAATGATGATGGCGAGGCAACAACAGCAACAACAATTACAAGACCAATTAAATCAACAATATGGTTTAGCTAATAATTTAAATATAGCAAATAAAATAGATAATTTAAAAGCACAGACTGATTATATGGAGGAATTAGAAAAAATTAAAAATTTAAGAGTTGAAGAAGAAAAAAAACAAAAACAAACAGCTACTAAAAAGAAAAAAGAAGAATCATCTTCTGAAGAATCAGAAACAACAACAAGTAGCGAATCAAGCAGTTCAAGTAAATCTAGTGTAGAATATAATGTTAATTTAAAAACAATATTATCTGATTCTAAAAAATCATTAAAAGAATCTAGTTCCACATCAACTGAAAAAGTTACTTCATTAGGTTTAGTAGATCCAGATGAAGTAAGTAGATCAAATATTTCTTTAGGTAAAAAAAGAGTTAAAAAAGATAAAGAATCAAAAGATTCACAAAAATCTGATAAACCAAAAACAGTAAGACAAAAAAAAACTGGTATTAGTTTAGAATAATTTAAATACGTCTTTTAGATGTTGTTTTTTCTAAGTTTTTTAATGATTCATTTAAAATTGCTAAAGAACGCTTATAAGGATTATTATCACTAATTTCTGCAGGATTTGTTCTAGTTAAAACTTCACTTACAAAATCATCTTGTGATTTTTGTACCATATGTTTTATATTTGTTAATAATTCATTTTTATCTTTTATTTGTGCTTCTCTTAATTTATTAATTTCTCTTTCAATTTGTTCACTAATTAATTTATTATATGAATGAATAATATCTTTTCTTATTTGTGGCAATTGAGGTTTTAATGCTCTTTGCATTTCTGGTGTAAATTCACCAATTACAGATTTCATATCAGCCTTATTTTCATCAACTATTAAATTAATATCAACATCTTCAATTACATCAGATACTTCTGGTTGAGAAGTTTTTGATTGTTTTCTTTCTAATTCAAGTTGTCTTTGTTTTTCTTTTCTAAGACGTTTTTCTTGTCTGCGTCTTTCTGCGTCTTCTTTACGTTCTTGTTTTCTTCGTTGTCTTTCAGATAATGTTAAATCTTCTGACGGTGTTTCAGATACTGTTAAATCATCTGATGGTGTTTCTGATATAGATACACTTTCAGATGATTCTGATAATGATGGAGTTTGTTGATTTCTTCTTTCTTTTTCAGATAATGTTAAATCTTCTGATGGTATTTCTGAGTCTGAAATAGATGAAGTTGATTTTGTTCTTTTCTTTTTATGCAATTTCTTTTGTTTTCTTCTTTGTTTTTCAGATATTGTTAAATCTTCTGATGGTGTTTCTGATGCAGATAAACTTTCAGATGATTCTGATAATGATTGATTTGGGTCTGTCTTTTTCTTTTCTTTACGTAAGCGGCGTTTTTCTTTATGAATTTCACTTGGTAATCTTTCTTGGGGAGCATTTGGATCTTGTTCTCTTGCAAGTCTATTTCTTTCAATTGTTTCAGCATCTCTTTTTTTTAATTTTTCTTTACGCTTTTGACGTTTACTTCTTTTTTCACTACTAGTTGGAGTTTCAGTGAATAAATCAGTACTTACATCAGAATCTTCACTTTGACTTTCTTTACGAAGACGTCTTTGTTCTTTTTTCTCTGCTCCTAGACGTTTTTGTTCATCAATCCATTCTTGACTATGTTTAGGTTTATGATGTTCTTTGGGTGTGTGATGTTTTTTAGATTCATGATGTTCTTTGGGTGTATGATGTTTTTTAGATTCATGATGGTCTTTGGGTGTGTGATGTTTCTTTGATTTTTTCTTAGAATGTTTCTTAGAATGTTTTTTAGAATCTTTTTTAGATTTTTTCTTAGACTTTTTGGATTTTTTCTTGGACTTTTTAGATTTTTTGCTTTTTCCTCCAACTAAACTGTCATATCTAATATATAAATTAATTAATTCTCTTTGGGTTTTATCACCAAAAAAATTTTTTAAGTCAATAAAAACATTTTGTTCTTCACTATTTAATTTATCATAATTTATATTTTTTAATAAAAGTTGTGGTAAACTATTTATTTTACATAAATTTATATAATTTCTTATTATTTGATTAGACATTTATATATTATATATATATTTTAAAAAATATTGAATAATAAAACATTAGAAAACTCCTCTTAAAATTATATGAGGTTTAAAAAGATATCAGTATAATTTTTATATATGAATAACTTAAGTGATAGTGAAAATAATAATATAGATGATATTAAAAGTAAATTAGACTCACAAAAAAAAAGAGGAAGACCTCGTAAAAATCTTTTTTGCGATAAATCTGTAAAATCTTCAGAAAAAAAGGAAATTACAAATGAAGAAAAAGATATTATTTTACATTTACCAGTATTTTTACCAAAAACAAAAAAATCAAGTGATGTAAAAGATGTATCAGACAGTGAAGATGATAATAACGATGAAACAGTACTAAGTGTAAGTGAAGATGATTCTGATAATGAAATTTCATCGTCTGATAGTAATAATAAAAATTATAAAAAAATGTATGAAAGTCTATTGAAAGAAACAAAAAAGAAAGATGATATAATTAAAACTTATTCGGCATCAAAAGATGAAAATAGTGATGCATTCAACTCTGATGTTCAAAAAGATTTAACAAGACATCCAATTAATATGAAAATTGTTGACAATAATACTGGTAAAATAATGGAACAAAATAATAATGATATTTGTTGTTGGTGGTGTACTTATAATTTTGATTCATATCCTTGTTTCATACCTGAAAAATATTATGAAGAAAAATATTATGTATTTGGATGTTTCTGTAGTTTTAACTGCGCTGCATCATATAATTTAAATATGAATGATTATAAAGTAATGGAAAGATATGCTCTATTAAAAAAACTTTATAATCAAAATTCGGATAAAAGAAATAAACTTGCCCCACCAAAAGAAGTACTTGAAAAATATGGCGGTATTGTAAGTATTGAAAATTATAGAAGAAATTTTATTACTTGTGATAAAGAATATAGAATTAATCTTCCTCCATTAGTTGCATTAACACATCTTATTGATGAAATTACTATTGAGAGACAAGAAATTAATACAAGAACTAGTATTACTGGTTTAAAGAAAAAATTACCAGTTGTTAAAAATAATTTATTTAGTACAATGGGAATTAAGAATAAGTAATATCAATAGTTTTACCTAATTCTTTTAAACATTTTTTCTTTTCCTTTTCTTTTATAATTTTTTCACATTCTTCTGAAACTTTATCTAATTTTTTTTTATAATCTTCATGAAAATCTCCATCTTTATAGAACAAATAATAAAATCCTTGTAAAAAGCTATCACATAAATCATCACTCTTTGCTTTATGTAATTCTAATATGTCAGTATATTTTTTTTCATAATCAACTAAACTTCTACAATATTTTTTACCTAAATCCTTAGTTAAAATATACTCTTCTCTCTTTTTTAAATTATCTTTATTAAGAGTTTTATCTGTTGTTTCTTTATTAATTTTTAATTTATTTTGTGGAGAAATAAAATGTACTGCTGTAATTTTACTATTAGTTATAGATTTATCAATAATCCCCCTAATTGTAAAATATGAATATAATAAAGCAGAAATAGTTTTCATTGTAGGATTTAATAAACTTGGTTGGTTTTCAATTAAAACTTCATCAACATCAAGAAAATCACTTTTCAGCTCATCTAATTTTTTAAATAAATGATTAGATAAATTAGTTATTGATTTATAATTTGAATTTTGACTCTTTAATTTTTTTGGTGTATTTGTATTAATATATTCTTTCTTTAGTTTTTCATAATGTTTAATACAATAATTTTTTTTATTATAATTAAATTCTGTTATACCTTTACATTTATTTTCATCACATTTAATTTTATCTTCTATATTTACTTTTATAGTTGGAAAATTTTCAGAAAAGTTTTTATCAAAAGTTTTTAAAAATGCTTTATAATGTGTTGAACAATAATTTTCAGTATTATGTGTAAATTTTGCATTTTTCCCACATATCTTTTTTGCCTTGTGAGTACAAACTAATTTATTATCGTCAACATTAATTATATCCCATTTTAAAATATCGAATTTATTATCTTCTTTCTTTTTTAAAATACAATATGCAAGATTTACAATACCTACATCAAATGATAAAACAGTTTTAGCCATTATAAAATTATTTAATATAATAATTTTAAATAATAAACGAAATTAAGTGGTTTTAGAAGAAATGTTAAAATAATTTGTTAGCAGAAATACATTTATATAATTATATGCATCTTTTACTTGTCTGCAAGTCTTTGCAAGAATTATAATTGACCCACTTTCAAAAACAAATATTGTAATAATTTTTGATGGATGTTTTAATTTAATATTTACACAAGCATGACGAATTGGATCAAAAGTACAATCATCAATATATTTTAATGGATTATCTGAATTATTATCTTCTAATTTATTTATTTTTTTGATTTCTAATAATGAATTATTTGTTTTATTAGAAATAATTTCAAATAATTTATCTCTATTTATTTGAAATCCAATATCAAATACAGAATTAATTAAAACAACTTTACCATCTTCAATATCACTTATACTTATTTTTTTATTATCTTTAGTTTTAATAAAAGATATTTCTTTTATTTCCTTGTTTTCAAAATTTAATAGATGTCGCGTTGTATTAAGTAAATTGAAAACATTAATTAGAGATTGTTTTGCATTTTCTAATGAGTCACATCCTGTCATTTGTATTGAACCATTTTTAAATAATTTAATATTAATATTTTTTATATCTGATATTTTTACAATAATTGTTACTTGATTATAAAAACTATCCTTTTTTGTTTGTTTACCTACTTTCTTCTTCTTACTTTGTTTTTTCTTTTTCTTATATGGTTTCCTTGTTTTTAATTCATTATTCTCATCACAAAAAATAATATCATCAATATAAGATTCTTTTTTAAGATATTTACCTATATTAAAACAATTGAATTCAATAAAATCCTTCATAGTCAAACATATAGTCATTGTTGATATATTTGTTTCTGGTGGTTTTAAATCATACTCTATAGTATCCTTTAATTTTATAAATATATCATTTTCATTCATTTATAATTTAAATTAATAAGTAATAATAATTTAAATCAATTTTTTATCAATTTTTGGGATTAGATTGATGTATAACGTTATTAATTAAAGGATTACCTGCTAAGTTTTCATCAACAAATGTAAAAAATCTAAATGATTGTTGAGGTAAAACTTGTTTAGAACGTGTGCCAATAAAACCAAATTTTTCTGTAGTTGTTTGTTGAATATCAGGATATATATCTCTATTGATATTAAGAGGTTCTTTCAAATTAATCATTGTAAAATCAACTGTTGGACCCTTGCTAAAATTTGAATCTGTTGGTTTTCTACCTAATGCTACTTTTTCTTTTTCAGTATTAACTCTCATATTATTGGCATCGCCTCTACTTCTTTGTTTTTCTTGTTCTCTTGGTCCTTGTCCATTACCGGCTCTGTCATATTTATCGTGAATATCTCTCATTGTTGGATCTTGTATATTGTTAATCATATCAAATACAAAAGGTTTATCTAATTCAGCATTACCCATATTACCAGCTCTATCAGTTTTTTGGTGCAAATCTCTCATTGTTGGGTCAGGAATCCAGTTAGTACCATCGTATACATATGGTTTATTTAATTGATTATTACCCATATTACCAGCTCTATCAGTTTTTTGGTGCAAATCTCTCATTGTTGGATCAGGTATCCAGTTGGTTCCATCATATACATATGGTTTATTCAATTGATTATTACCCATATTACCAGCTCTATCTGTTTTACTATGTAAATCTCTCATTGTTGGGTCAGGAATCCAATTTGTTCCATCAAAGATATATCCTTTATTATGTGCATTTGTTCCCATATTACCGGCTCTATCTGTTTTGTCATGTAAGTCTCTCATTGTTGGATCAGGAATCCAGTTAGTTCCATCAAAAACATAACCTTTATTATGTGCATTTGTTCCCATATTACCAGCTCTATCTGTTTTATCATGTAAATCTCTCATTGTTGGGTCAGGAATCCAGTTAGTTCCATCAAAAACATAACCTTTATTATGCGCTCTTGTTCCCATATTACCAGCTCTGTCAGTTTTATCGTGTAAATCTCTCATTGTTGGATCAGGTATCCAATTTGTACCATCAAATATATAGCCTTTATTATGTTCTCCAAGACCCATATTACCAGCTCTATCTGTTTTGTCATGTAAATCTCTCATTGTAGTATCAGGAACCCAATTTGTACCATCAAAAATATAACCCTTATTGTATTCTCCATTACCTATATTACCAGCTCTATCAGTATTTTCGTGTAAATCTCTCATTGTTGGATCGGGTATCCAATTGGTTCCATCAAAAATATATGGTTTCTGATGTTCCCCATTACCAACTTGACCAGCTCTATCAGTTCTATCATGAACATCTCTCATAGTAACTTTGGGATTATATGAATCATCAAAACCTCTTGCTTCATTACCTTCTTGTTTATGTGCATTTCTAGGTGTATCATTTTTAAAGTTTTCTTTAAGAGATACTTTAGTTTTTTCTATTAATGCATCTGGTTTATGTAAATCAGTGAAGAATTTAGCACCACCTAGTCCTCTTTTAGTTGTTTCAACACCTCTATTAACAGTAGCTAAATTATTATAATCAACCTCTGCATGTATAGTTGGGGCTTTGATATATGATTGTCCTCTAATATAATCATCAGGAGATTGTTCCCAATATGTAAGTGGTTTTCTTTTGTACATTTTAGAAGGTACAGCACTTCTCTGTCCTTTCATACCAGGAATGACAACACCGCCATATGTAACTTTTGGATTTGATGCAACGCGTAATTCATCTACAGTTTTTGGTAATACTCTAAATGGATCGTGTTCACCAAATTTAGCAACTTCATTATAACCTAAATTAAGACCAGGTGTAACTCTAATTTCTTGAAATGGTTTTTCATTTCTTCTTTCCATACCAGGAATATATCTAGAATCCATTACATCGGTTAATACTGGTGTACCATACATATTTGTTAATCCAGCAACAGGATCAAATAATTTTCTTCTTTCTGTTTTTGGTCTATAATCAAGATTATTTGCACTACCAGTAAATGTTTCCATGCGTCTTTGACGCATTTCTGCATTTTTAAGTTCAGAATATTCATTAAATCCACCATCTTTTGATTTGAAAAATGGCATCATATTATTATGCACAAAGTTTTCTTTTGAAACAACTCCATATGTTAAATCTTGATTAGAAGTAAAGTTAGAAAATCCAGAATTAAGTGCTAAATTTCTTTCAAATTCTAGTCTTTTAGTTCCATCATCGCCAATAATATCTGCAACATTATTTGCGGCAACAGGAGCACCGGGATTATCAAAAGTTAATGGATCAAATTGTTCTAAAAACCCACTTTTAGCATCTTTTAATATTCTTTTTTCAAAATTATTATTATTAAATTTTTTTTCTTTACTATAAAAACACATTGGATCATCTAATGCGACACTTCCATTATCACAACTTTGTCCATCATATGAATCAACATCACTAAATTCACTATCATCTGACAAAGCATCTGAATCTATTGGGTCAAATTTCTTTTTGTTTATTCTATTACTATTATAATATGGAGGTATAACTCCAGTTTTATTAGGATTTTTTGCATCACGATATCTATTTCTTGCAGTTTTTTTAATTGTATTAAATGATTTTTTATAATTATCATTATCATAAATATTTTTTGAATTATTTATATTTCTTGTTTTTATTAAAGATTCTTTATCTTCTCGATTATTATTCTTGTTTAATATATTACCGAGGAACGATAACCCTCCAAATAATTCCATTATTATATATATTATAATATATAATAATATTTATAAATAAATTTAAGGTTGGTGGCATATAGCATCATTGACATATCTTGGTTGTCTATTTTGTCCTTGAATAGTTCTTGGTCTTGAGTAATCGGGCCAGAGATTTGGTAAATCTGTAACAAAGTTATCTTTAGCTTCTAATTTGGTATTAACAGCAAAGTCAAAAAAGACATTAGCTTGGGGATTTCTATCTAAATCATAAAATCTGTTAACAGCCATATCTCTATAATTTGCAGCAGGATAAGTTAATCTTGATGGTGATGGATTTAAAGCATCATTGCAAATTCTAAGATGTTTAACACCATATTTAGTTACATTGATAGGATTAAGTTGATCTTTTCTGCATTTGGTTGTTTTAAGATTTCTGTTTGTTAATACTGATTCAACATCAACTAATTTTTGTGATGTTGCGATTGATGAACCAAAAGGAGTTGAAACTCCTTGACCCATGTATGATGATCTAGGACCTAATGTTGATAAGCATTGGTTGCAATTTTCTTGCCATGAAGGTTCGAGTCTGTATCCTAAAGGACCAACACTTTCTGTTAATCTATCTGAATATGCACATGAATCATAACCCAATCTACTAGAATGGCCAATATTTAATCTGGATGGTTCCATAATATTATAATAATTATATAGAAATAAAAAAATCTATATATAAAAAAATTAATTTAGTATTTTATTTGCATAAAGTTTAGTCCACTCCCTCGCAGTAGCTATATATTTATTTTTATCTGATTTATAAATCCCAGCAACATCTGCGTTGAGAGGGTCATTTGGATTTGGATCAGCTAATAGTGAACTAATCGACAATAGTACTTTAAATACTGATAGCGCCGGTGACCATTGGTCTTTTAAAATATCTAGACAAATTGCACCAGCTGTATTAATATTTGGATGATACATTTTATTTATGAATTTAATAATAGGTGGTTTAAAAGGATATTCTGTTGGAAAAATAATATCAAGACTAAAAATCCCGTCTTCGAAAGGTGAATCAGCGGGACCTTTCATCCTTGCAGACCAATGAATAATTTCATCGTTAATAAGTTTAACAGTAATATTTTCTCCAGACTTTTCAATTTCTTGATTAATATCGCTCCACTCTTTTTTAAGGCGTCTAATACTAGTTGCAGACATTTTTATAATTAATATCTATGGTAATTAATTATAAATTCAACTTTTTATTTTCTTGTAACATTTGGGCAAGAAGTATTGGGAACAACATATCCAGGATGAACCATTCTGGGAATATTATTTTGAACAACTGGGCAAACTTGTCTGTCAAGAACAACTGGAAGGTCTCTTTCAAAAGTGCTTACACACATACCGGATTTTTTGCAATCAGGATTATATTTGAGTTGTGGGCATTTAGAGTTAGGTCTGGTGATATTTTTTAATTCTGATTCTAAATCAACTAAATCAAATGGTCTCCAAAATTGATTTTTATATGTGCATTTGTTGCAGTTTTCATATTGACCTTCATATAATCTGTATAATAAAGGAGTTGTGCTTTCGTATAATCTTTTTTGGTAGGCGCAATTATCATATGATAATCTATTATAGGCTCCGAAATTAACATCGCTATATTGAGACATTACTTATATATATTATATAAACATTTTTAAAAATCTATATATTTAAAAAATTTCTCTTTGATATGATTTTGCTCTTTTAAAATCATTTTCAAGTCTGCTATTAAATCCTCCTCTTGGAAATGGTAATACTACGTGTTTTGGGTCTTGTATATCACCTGAAATATAATCAAATGAATGTTCACTATAATTTGGATATCCTAATGATTTAAATTTAGCATCACGATCAGGTAATCCTTTAATTAAACAATTTTCAACATTAACATCTCTGGTTCCACCAATTCTATTAACATTCTTTCCTCTTAATGGTACACTGGCATGTGAATTTTGTGGAAATGATTTATTCAAGTAATTAACTTCTTTATCCATTTCAACAGGATAATCCATTATAGTATTTGTTTGTATTTTATATTCATCTATTTTTTTAATAATATCATTTAAATTATTATTATGAGGTAATTCGTGTTCTGGTTTATAATTAGGTGTTTCCCATGGTGAATATTTTTTATATTGAAGTGATGGTTCAAAATTATCATTATTATATGTTCTTCTTGAATTTTGTCTAACATTTAAATAATAATCACTCATATATGGTTTAGAATCAAGAAAAAAATTAGATTCTTGTTCTCTTTGATAGTCATCATCTGTAATAAAATTTCTATTTCTTTGATTATTATGACCATTTATTTCGGCACCACTACCATAACTATATTTAGCCATATTTGCATCTTTATCTCTTTGTAATTTTTTTTGTAATCTTTCATAACGGGGATCATTTTTAAAATCATCATGTTTTATAGAAAATCCCATATTTTCTTCAGGTGCAGTATATTTTGTATCATTACAATATAAATCTTTTGATCCTCTTAAAAATCCTTTCATTCTCATTCTATCATCTTTAGTAATATTAAATTCTCTTTCTAAATCAAAAGATGGGTCAATGTTATTTTTTTTATAAAATGATTTTTTCTTTAAATATTCTTGTAATCTTGGTTCCAAAGTAAGATTATTTTTTAATTCAATATCTTTAAAATCTTCCATTATATATTAATATTATATATTTAAAAATTTACTTATATTTACACTTATAAAACTATATGGAACAAAATTTAAATGAAGGCGATTTAAATTTTTTAATTGCCGAACTATATTCTAGAATACCTAAAAATACTTGTGAAAACAAAATTTTACCGTATACTGAAAATACAGAAGATTTAGATGATGGAGTATTTGTTTTTATGTTTGAAATGTTATTAAATATTTATACAGAAGGTTTATGTCATTTTGATAAATTAAGAATTATATTGGAAAAAAGCTATCAAAAAGAACCAATTGATAATGAAATGTTTAAAGAATTAATTTTTAACAATATGTATGATGATATTGATTTTGATTTAATTAATGAACAAAGTTTACTATTATCAGAAAGTTGGATGAAGTCTATTGGATTTATTGTAAATGTAGTAGAAGAAGATTATGACTGGTATTTAAAATGTATATCTGATGATGACATAAATAATAATTATCATATAGGTAATCATTATTGCAAAGTATTATTAAAATCTAATCCAAAAGATGAACCATATTTTTTATACAAAAACATAGATTTACCTTATCATTTTATTGGAAATGCAAATTTTAAAACTTCAAAAATTAAAAGTATTAATGATATATATGCTATTTTAATTAAAAATAATAAAAATAATACTAAAGAAAATAAAGTATATAAAATTAGTTTTAGAGAAATTAAAAATTAACAATATTGACCCATACATAAAATAGTATTAACTGTATTTATTCTTATATAATAAATAAATGGTGTATTGATTTTTTTTGCATTAATACCACTAACTTTTTCAGAATCAGTGGTATTTATATTTGTTTTATTATTTTTATTTATTACCAGATGTATATTTTGTAAAATATCATTAAGATAAATATTATTATTAGTAATTAATTCTGGTACTTCTAAAGAATTAAATATTCTTGTTAATCCTGTTTCTTTTAATATATTAGTATATTTCATTTTAATATTATCATTAATTTGGGGTATTACTAAATATTTAAATTTAGTTAAAGTCAAATTATCAATCATAAAATTAATTAACTCTGAAGTAATATTTGGAAAATAATCTGCATCAGATAATAATATTCCAAAAGACATTTTATTATCATATGTTCGTAATTCAATTAATTCTATTGAATCATATTTACAATAATAATGATTTTTATTTCTTGCAATTAAAAAATTATGTTCTCTTTTTCTAAAACTTAAAAAAGTATCTCTAACTATTTCATCAAAATTATTTTTCCATATTGGTTCAATTTTACCAGATATTAATGCGAGTATAGAATTGTCCTTTAAATGATGTGGTTTAATTGTATTCAAAAAGTTGTCATTATGCGAATTACTAATATATTTATTGATTTGCATACATTCTTTATTTAAATCAGAATATTTACTTTCATAATTTAATACTCTAATACAATCTAAATAATTTAATAATGATTTATTTATTTTAAAATCATAAGGAATAATTAAAAAATTTGTTAAATTACAATAATTTAATTTTTCTATTTCATTATAAAACATATTTAAGTCTGCCATACATTTTTGTTTTTCAGGTAAACCTAAATAATTTTTTAATTCTAATAATGTTTTGTTTTTTGCACCAATATATAATGATGATAAAATATTTGTTAAATTATATGAAGCCAATAAATAATGATTCTTTAATAAATATTTTTGTATATTATTAAATAATAAATATCCAAAATCATCAATATTATTTGATAATTTATCCATATCGTCTGATAATAATTTATTTCCCATACCATCTAATTTAGAAATTCCAGAATTAATATTTTCATTTTGTGGATCATAATAATTTACTTTAAAATTAGATTTTTTATCAAATAAATCAAAATCAACATTATTTATATTATCAAATACTGCTTTTTTATCATTTTTATTTGGAATATAATTTCCTCGAACTGGCATACCTTGGTCTATTTCATTGTAGGCAAATTGGTCACCTGTTATTTCTCCTAATTCAGGATAACTATCAGGACCCTGTCTTGGATTAAATTCTAATTCAAAATTACGTTTATCAAGTCGGGTAGAATATAAAGCACTCATATTATATATTATTTTTAAATATAAAATAATTGATATTTAAACATATTATAATTAAAATTATAAAATGGCAAAAATAATTATTAATAATGATTATATTGAAATAATTGGAAAAAAATTTAAGATGAGGAGTAAAGTAGCAGCTTTTGATTTAGATAATACATTAATTTGTACAAAAAGTGGAAAAGTATTTCCTATTGATTATACAGATTGGAAATTTAATTATAGTACAGTTCAATCTAAATTAAAAGAATTATATGAAAAAAAATATTGTATAATCGTTATATCAAATCAAAAAGGATTAAATAATTGTTATAAAGAATGGTGTCAAAAATTAATTAATATTGAAAATGAACTAGATATACCTATAAAAGTTTATGCTAGTATATCAAATAATATTTATAGGAAACCTAATTTAGGATTTTGGGATATATTAAAAATAAATAATATAAATATGGATGATTCATTTTATTGCGGTGACGCAATAGGAAGACCAAATGACCATAATGATACTGATTATAAATTTGCTATTAATTGTGGATTAAAATTTATGACACCTGAAAAAATATTTTTAGAAAAAACAATTAAATTTAATAATAATTTTAATTATTTTGATTTTGATAATTTCAAAAACATAAAGAATAATATATCTTTTGAAAAAAATAAAGATTTGATAATTATGATAGGATTTCCAGGTTCAGGTAAAAGTACTTTTATTAATAAATATTTAGCTAATTACGAAATAATTAGTTTAGATAATGAAAAAACTATTAGTAAATGTTTAAAATTATTAAATAAATATATGGAAGAGGGTAAAAATATTGTAATAGATAATACAAATCCATCAAAAGACTCTAGAAAAAAATTTATAGATATTGCTATTAAAAATAAATATAATACAAGATGTTTTAAAATGTTAACTACAGAAAATCATTCAATGCATAATAATTATTATAGATATCTTTATAAAAACCAAAAATTTGTTCCAACATTGGTTTATAATATGTATAAAAAAAAATATGAAGAACCTGAATTAAGTGAAGGTTTTTATGAAATCTTAGATATCAATCCAGAAATTCCACTAAAAAGTACTGATAATCGATATTATTTTTATTTATTTTAATTTATTATCTCAATAATATATAAATAATGGAAAATAAATTTTGGTTAGAAAATCCATATATATTAATTAATAATGATAATTACTTAAAATTCTTTCCTACATCAAATATGTCTAGAGTTGAACAATTAAATGCAATAACTAGATTATGTATGTATTATATTATTATTTTACTCTTACTTGGTAAAAGTAATGTTTATCTTGGGTTACCAGTTATTATAATTATTTTTGTTATAATTATTTATTTAATTTATAAAAATGATTATCAAGGTAAATATGAAGATTTTATTATTAGAAAAATGAATAAAAATAATAAAGAAAAAAAAATGCATAAAATTAATGATATGATTCAATCTGGATATTATGATTTTGATGGTAAATTAATTTTGGGTAAAAAATACGGAATCGATGAACAAACTTTAAGAGATCAAAAAGCAAAAGATTTTGTTAATTATGATTTTAATGAATTATTAGAATACGAAAAAAATTCATGTAGAAGACCAACAAAAGATAATCCTTTTATGAATCCACCTGTTACTGATTTTGGTAAAGAAAATATACCAGTTGCTTGTAATTCAGATGATGAAGACATAAAAAAAAATATAGAAAGAAATTTTAATGTAGATTTATATAGAGATTTAGATGATCTCTTTGATAATAAAAACTCGCAACGAGTATGGTACACTATACCTGTAACATCTATACCCAATGACCAAGAATCATTTGCAAATTGGTTATATAAGACAGATTATGTATGTAAATCTAATCAAGATGCTTGTTTAAGATATGAGGATTTACGTTTTAAAAGATAATTAACTATCTAACTTTTCTTGAATTTCTTTAGCTCTTTTTAATTTAGTTAACTCATTAATTAAATATTGTTTTTTTAGTTTTTCAATTTCTTCTAATTTTCTTTGTTGTTGAATTTGTTCAGTTAAATTATCAATATTTTCATTAGGTTCTTGGTTATTTAATTCTTGATTAGTTTCTTTATTTTGATTATCATTTACTTCTTCTTCTTTATGAACATTCTTATTGACCAATTCAAAATGTTCAGTTAATTCGTTTTTTAATTTATTATAAGTAGTTTCAAATACATCATATTCCGCAGATAATATTCTTGCCAAATGTTTACCAGTAAAATAAAAACTAATATATGGCAAAGACTCTTTTGTAATGTATTGAGAATATTTATTTTCTTTAATAGCATATTTTTGAAGATTTACAAATAAAAATATAGTATTATTGTCAGTTGAAAAATTTTTCTTTATATTTTTTTTAATATTAAAAGTAGCATTTAATGTATTTACGTTAAAATTTGATTCTACTGAAAATATTAAAACAAATAATTTATATGGATTATTTGCCATTATTTCATCAATAAATGTTTCCTTTTCTATTTTATAAAAATTGCAATTCATTAATATTATATAATATTAATCAATAAATTTTAAAGTAGTTTTAACCCTATTTAGATTTTTTTACTTGTTTTTGCATACTACTCATTTGCTTAGTTAAATTTTTCATCATATCTTCTGCCATTTTCATTTGTTCTGCTTCATTCATATTTGATCCCATATTTGGATTTTGTAATAAAGATGTTAGCATACCAAATGGATTATTATTACTCATTAATGAGTTTCCATTTTGATCCTTATAATTACTTGCTAAATTTTGAGTTGATTCAAAAATCTTTTTCATATCAACCTTATTTTGGTCAATCTTTGGAATTGCTTTTTGTGCAACTTTTTCTGCAATATTAATAATATTTTGAATTGGATCTCCGCTTCCTAAATCAGATGTTTTAAGATGTTCTGTAATATCTGTTAAAATACTACCAATCATATCTGAAGTATTTTCATCAACATTTGAACCTAACATTTTTTGAATATTTTTAGTTGCTTCATCAATCTCTGATTTATTAATATTTTTAAGTTGTTTGCTTAATTCTTCCATATTAAACATCTTATCTACTCCAAACATTTTAGCCATTGAACCAATACCGGGAGCATCAGGTCCTTTTGGCATATCTTTAGTAGCTTCTAACATTTGTTCAATACTAAAATCTCCTCCACTTGTACCAACACCTAAAAATGGGTCAATATCTAAATTCATAGTATTAATAACATTTTGTTCTGGAAATTGTTCAATAAAACATTTCTTTAATTTATTATAATTAAGTTCATTTAATAATTTAATATCAAAATTATTTACACTTGTTTCATTAACAAGATGAATCATTTTTGTTCCTGATACAAACATATTATTTAAATAAAACCATAATGCACTTCTATCATCATTAGTAAGACAATACCAAGAATAAATCATATCAGCACCTGGAATAATTGTTATTGTTACTTGTTTATTATTAGAATTCATTGTTTTTAATTGAAATAATTTAGGATTATTTTGTGTTAGATATTCATAATTGCTGCTGACTGCAGTAAAAATTTTCTTAATAATGCCACTAACACCATCCATTGTCATTTCTCCATTTAAAATAGAATTAAGAAAGTTATTACTTGTAAGTTTTAATTTTGCTAAATTATCATTTACTTTTTCAAATGTCATTGTATAAAGTACTTCTTTATATTCATCATCAGTTTGGTTAAGTGTTCTTTTAGAAATGTCAAAATTATTAATTAATACTAAAATATTAGATGCTAAATCACATTTTTGTAAGTAATTTTTATAATTATCAACTGTTGTTTTTTCTGTATTAAGTTTAAGTACTAACATAAGATTTGCTAAAAAGACATCGTGGTATTTTTTCAATTCAATAGTAAAAGTATCCATAATTAATAATTTATAATGTTGATTATATTTTAAGTATATTTATTTTTTATCTAGACCAAAATGAGGAGCGATATAATTATTAATATTTTTTTTAATTTGTCTTTGTCCATTTCTTTCAATATATTAGCTAATGCTTCAAATCTTATGACTTCATCTGCTGTTGGTATTTTTGATGTATTTTTTTTTAATTCATTATTATAATCTCTACATTTCTTTCTTAGTAGTCGTATTAATTGTTTTATTAATGGTTCGAATAATAAATAAGATATTTTTATACCTTCATTATCATTAGTCCATTTTGATTTACTTTTTATTAATTTAATTTTACCTTTTTTTTCATTTTCATAATCTTTTTTTATTTCTTCATATTCATTATCACTCAATTCACTTTCATCAGATATTTCTGGATTATAATCATCAATTTCATCCGATGAATCGTCATATAAATATGCCATATTATCATCTAATTTTACTATATATTTACGGCGTGCAATATCTGTTGCATGAAATGATTGTAATTGTAAATCGTCTTTTTTATAATTTTCTATTATATGGTCTCCTATTAATTTATGTAAACATTTATTTTTGTAAGAGTATATTATGTTTTCTGTTAATTTATCTATCTGTGTATCATCTTTTAAATCAATTCCATTAATATTATAATTTGTTAATTTTTTTAATGGTGGTGCATTTTTAAAGTGTTTATTAACATAATTTAAGTTATTAGTATTTGTATTATTAATTATAATACCTTGATTAATATTTTTTGATTTTTCTGATAATTCTTTATAAATTTTGGCAGTTACTTCTAATTTTTCTTTTTCTTTTTCAATTATAATTAGTTTTTCCTTAAGTTCCTCTATTTCTTTATCTTTTAATTTAAGTATTTCTTGTTCAGTTTTATTTTCATTATTAGTTATTTCCATATTTTTATCATAAATTTCTTTATTATGAATGTGTTTTTTTGTTTTATTATGTTTATAAATTGCAGTCCTTGCAAGTGTTTCATAATTACAAATTTTACAATTGTACATTATAAATATAATATTAAAATATATTTAAATAATTACAAAAATCTTGTAAAATATACCAATAAAGTAGACAAAAAGTATACAAAAAGTAGACAAAAGTATACAAAAAGTAGACAAAAATTATACACTTTTATATATTAAATATTTTAAAAAATAGTATAATATTTTATAATTTATTGTAAAAGTACTACAACTAACAATATTTTTTCATGAATAATTTTGAATTCCTAATTTTTACATGTATTGGAAAATTTTTACACACAAAGATAAAGTTTGTGTGTAAATTTTTATTTTTAGTCTTATTTTTATAAAATTATAAAAATATTACTTTAATATGATTAAAATAATTTATCAGTATCATTAAAAAAGTTAGTATGAGATGGATTTAATTTTTTCAAACATAAGTATTTTTTATAATTAATATATCTAACATCACATAAAGAAACTAATGAAAGTAAATAGCTTTTAAGAACTTCTTTATTATCTTCAGTTAATTTACCCCAAAAATCTTTTGTTTTAAAAATAATATTAATAATACTGGAATCACCTTCAGTCATATCTTCAAAGTTATTATTCATAAAAAATGATTCATCACCACTAACAATTTTACCTCTTAATACCCCATCTTTTTCATCATAACATTTTAAGATTAAATTATCAATAATAATCTTTGGTTTTTTTTGAATAAAGTCTATAACCATTGATTTATACATTATTAACATATGGTCTCCAGATAATTTTAATAATTCATCAACAAGAGGTAAAAGAACTTCTTGAAATTGTGAAATACTATCAAGTGTTTCTTTTAATAATTTAGATACAGTATTTTTTAATTCAGTCATATTAGAATATTCCATAATTTCATCAGTTATAATTCTTTCACGAAGTTCACTTAGTTTAACAGGGGGTAAGCCTTCCATATTTCTATAAAATATATTGTGTCTTTATTTTTAAGTATTTTAATTATTTTAATTATTAAAGTTTGATAATAATTTTTGTTTTTCATAATTTAAAATAGCATCTTGTCGTACTTTCTCAAAATTTTCAGATACATTTCTGTCTAATTCTTTTCTTTTATTTTCAGATTCTTTCATCATTTTAGTCATATCTTTATCACTAATTTTATTTACTTCGATGCCTGTATAAATTGCATATTCATCATCTTTACCATATGGTAAAAAAGATTTAGGTTGAGGTAAATCAGTAATTGTATATGCAAAATTATCAGAGAATCCACCCATTTCTATTGTAGTAAATCCATTTGGACCAATATTTTGCATTGTTTTTGCCATATTCATTTTAATCATATTCATTCTAATTTTTTCTGCCCATTCAAATGTTTCTTTTCCTTGTAATACAGAATTCATTTCTGGTAAAATTAAAGCAGGTACCTTTGTTATATTAGGAGGTAATTGTCTATTTTGTGAAACCAAATCTTCTAAACATACCATTTCAAAACTTAATAACAAATTCATATTTCTTAAAATAACTATAAGATTAGCACAAGATTGACATTTTTTACTAAAAATTAAAATTCTCTTCATCGTATCTTAGATAAGATAATATAATAAAATATTTTTAAATAAAAAATTTGATTTTATTTTTATTTAAATATATATATATTTATAATTAATATATATATATGTCAAAAGTATCTAAAAAACTCTCAAGAACTTCTAAAGATATTAATATTAAAGTAAAAGAAGTAAAACATAAAAAATATGACGATTTACATGAAAGTTCTTTAAGTTTAGAATTTTCCGGAGCTGATGTAAATACAAGTATTATTAACTCTCTTAGAAGAGTTGCACTTGATGATATTCCTATCTATGCATTTCCATCAGAGCTAATTAAAATAGAAGGTAATACTACTATTTTTAATAATGATTTTATGAGATTAAGATTATCACAAGTACCTATTTTAAAATTAGATAGTGGTCTTGATTATCTTGATAGAAAATATTTTAATCAAAATCTTAGTTTTGATGATATTAATTATGTTAAATACGAAAAAGAAAAGGTAATTGAAATTTATATTAATTCATATAATAATACTCCTGAAAATATTAATGTTACAACAAATGATATTAATTATATAGAAGATGGTGAACCTGTTAGTAAATATTCAACAAAATATCCAATTTTATTATGTCAATTAAGACCAAACGAAACATTTAAAGCACACATGAAAGCTGCATTATCTACTGGTCATAAATCAAACTTATTTTCAGCAGCATCAAATGCTTGGTATGACGATGATGATGGTAAAATTACATTTACTCTTGAATCACAAGGTCAATTAACAGAATATCAAATAGTAGAAAAATCATGTAAATTTTTATTAAAAAAATTAGATGACTTTGAAGAAAATTTTAAACTAAAATTAAAAGAAAGTCCTACTTATGAAAAAAATTCAACTATCATTTTTGAATTTCAAAATGAAGACCATACTTTAGGTGAAATTTTAAATAATACTTTTCAAGACCATGAAAAAATTATATTCAGTGGATTATCAAAACCATCTCCTTTAGAAAGAGTAATTAAAATTAAAATCACTTCTTCAGCTGAAAATCCATTAGTATATATGCTTGAATGTGTAGAATATCTCCAAAATGTGTATAAACATATTTTGTCTGAAGTTAAAAAATTAGGTAAATAAAAATTATTCTAAAACCATTAATTTTGTTTGTGTAGTTGTATATATACAATCTTTTATAAATAGATTATAAATATTATTATCTATTTTCTTTTCTTTTATCATTAAATCTCTATCAATATATAATTGTTTTAAATGACCTATTGTTAGAGATTTTAAATAATGATATATATCATGTACTGTTATTGATTTTATATCTGCTTTATCTTCATCATTATTAATAGTTTTTTCATTTTTAATAAAATCATTTTTACGTGAATCAATATAAATCCCATGAATTTTATATAAAATTTTTTTATAATTTGGTGTAATATTATTATAAAATTCTGGATTTTTATGTTTTTTTAAATAATGATAAATATCAAGAAACTCTTTAGATATTGTTCTAATTGAAGACGATATTCTATGAATAATTTCGCTATGATAATTTGTATAAAATGGAAGATATTCTTTTAATTTATTTTCTTGATATAATTCTAAATATCCAACATTAATATTTGTATTTTTTGGTTTAATATTTACAACTTGTTGGTAAATATGGGTTTGTAATTTATATATTTGTAAACCACTATTAGTAATATTATACAAATTATACCCTTCTAATGATATTTTTTTATTATTCATATTTTCATAAGATAAATGATTTAAGTTTTCAATTAATTCAGATACAGTTGTAAAATTTTGTTTTTGTATAAATTTAAAATTATTTTTTTTTTCATTATTATATGGATTTAAATTATAAATTATTGTATTATCACTTAAATCGTACGTTGATGTCATATTTAAATAAAGGTCTTTATTACCGCTTCCGTAATGATTGTAACTTATAATACCATTATTTTTATGATGCATTAATGTTAAATAATATATATTATCTGTATTTAGTTCACTTAAATTTATATTTTTTGTTTTTACAATATCATAAAATAATTCATTAATTTTTTTATTTCTAAATACACTATCTTTACCTTCTAATGATTTTTCTGTAATGATTTTCCATCCAGAATTATATATCATAATAATATCAACACCTTCAATACTATTTTTTATATATAAATTATTAAACTCATCTGGTGGCATATTTTTTATTTTTAAAATTGCATTATTATTAAAAGAATTTGGAGTCATAAATGAACATACTTTTTGAAATGGATTTTTCATATAAATAGTTGTTGTAAAATTTTCTATTTGACTAATATCACTATTTATTAAATTTTTATTTATTAGTAAATAATTAGAATCTTCATCTTTTGATATATAAAATATAAAGCTTCCAAATATTTCCTCTATTTTTTCAATAAAACAATTATAATCCAAATTAACTAAATTATATTTATTTTTAATATAATCTATTAAAGGACAATAATTAGGTGTTTTTTTAATACTAAATGTTAAATCCTCTATACTATGATTAGTATTAGACACATTGCTTTCTAGTTTTTTATAAAATTTATTATTATAGACTAATGATTCTTTAAAATTCATATTTTAAAGTAAATTAATATATAATAATAAAAATGCTTTAACTTGTTTTATTATAAAAATATCTAATAATAATATATAATTATAGTATAAATGTATATTAATAAAATTGACGATTTTGTTGATAAATTATTAGATGATTTCTTTAGCAATATTTTTAAATCAAATAAAACTATTGAAAATATACTAAAAGAAAAGAACTTTGTTAAATATCAAAAAGAAATTAATGATATATTAATAGATTATCATAAAAGTATTAATTATGATAAATTAAAAGATACGCTTATAAACCAAGATAATACAAAAATTTTTGATGAAATTATTAAAAAATATATAATGCTTTATCTTTTTCTTTATATTGCTGGATTTTATAATGATACCACAGATACATTTTCAAATAATATTGTTGAATTTACAAAGAATCAACTTAATTTTAAATTAAAAATTAATAATTTTTTTAATAGTGAATCAAATGCAATGATTATTGGATATTATAATATCATTAAAAATATTTCTAATATTTTTGAAGTATATGAAGATGAAAATAAAGTTAAATTATTAACCAAAAGAACAGATTTTAAACCAGCCTTTGTATTTCTTAATTCTCTTGGTGCCGAAATTATAGATAATACATTAAGAAATATTAAAGATGATAAATTAAAAACACACAATTTAATTAAATTAATATTACTTATTGATATTTATCAAAAAACAGATAAAAAAGAAATTTCTCAAATATTAGAAAATACAACTATTGATGGAGAAGAATACACATATATTGATGTTGTAATTCCAACAAGAGATAATATTGATTATGTTACAGTAGAAAGTTTATTAAATAGAAGAGAAATATTATCTGGTTATACAAATACATTCTGGAATTATATTATTGAAAATCAAGAAAATCTTGCCAAAATTAATTTGTTAGAGGAAACTATTGAAAATAAAATTCTTCATCTTATTAATTCAGGTATTTTAATTCCTGTTCTCGATGATTTCTTATTATATCATAAAGAAACTGAAAGATATGATAAAAATGTTGATGCTAATATATTAAAAGATATGAAAAAAAGAGAAGAAAGTAAAATTAAATATATTGTAACTAAAATTGATAGTACAACTGATTTATATTCTAAAAATACAAAAGACCCTAAAATTAAATCAAATATTATGAAAAACTTTTTTACTCCAATGAATAATAGAAAAACTGTCTTAGTAAATAACAACGAAGAAGTTAAAATTTTAGCTAAACTTGTAAATCAAGGACCTAAAGCTATGGAAGGCAATGAATATTTTAATGAACTCGCAAATTATAGAGTTTATCCATATGTTAATTTTAAAGATTTTAAAGATTATGGATTTTCTATACAATTAAATAAAACAGTACCAGCAGTACGTTCAGTATCATTTGAAACAAGTGGCGATTTTAGACAAAATAGATATTCTCCTGTTCAAATGAGAGTTGGTGCCAAAGAAGAATATGTAAATATAGTTGGTTTTGTTGTTCCATCAAATATAAATCCTATTGAATGTAGTAAAGTTAAGGATATTAAAAATATTCACAATTATGGTAAAAATGGTTATGATTTAACTATGTCATATGTTGCAGAAGGTACAATTAAAAATACCCCTCATAAATCATCTATATTTTGGTTATTTGATTTAAATAAAGATTCAACTAAAGAAGATAATTATGAACAAGGTCAAAAATTAACAGAACAAGAACAAATTAAAAAACTTATTTCTAATTTTTATGAAGATATATTAGTTAGAGTATATGAAGAATTTTCTAGAAAAATAGATTCATATAAAGAAATTAGTTTACAAAAAGCAAAAAGTATTCTTGAAAAATTAGAAAAAAGAACTGTTAATATTAATAGAAATCGTGATCTTTACAATGATATTGAAAACAAAATTATTAGTAAAACAATTATAAAAGAAGAAAAATATGATGATAAAGAAGATATCTTTTATGGATTAAGTGGAACAAGTAAAAAATTACCAGTTTATGATAAGAAAAAAGATAAAGTAGATATAATTCAATTAGATGTTTCAAAAAGTAAAGATAAAGAAGGAGATGAAGAAATAGAAAAAGTAGAAGGTATTTGTCAACATAATATAACATGGGAATATATTACAAAGTTAAAGAAGATTGATGAAAGTAAATATCAAGAAAGAATTTATGAATTTATTCAAAATTATGTTATAGAAAACAATGAAAGTGACTTTGTTTGTAAAAGTTGCTCAACACAAATTGATGTTAAGAAATTCGTTACAGATGGTACTTTCGATGATGATACTGGACGTTTCGTAACTTTCAGTATGCCTTTTGATACACCATTAGAAGAAATGTCTGAATATGAAAAATATAAAATAGCCATTAGAAGTTTAGATAAAGTAATCGAAAAAATAGCAATAATTAATAATATCCCAGCTTATATTGGTAATATGTTTAATTCAAGAGTTAAAAGAAAGAATATTTCAAAAGATTTAATTGATTTAGTTATTGATAATAATCATTTTCTTAAGAAAAATTTAAAGGAACGTGGAGATTTAGTTAAATCATATGGTCTTTCTAAAGATTTATCTAATCTTTTCGTATTTGATTTTGAAAATAATATTTTCGTATTCTCATCAAAAGAAAAAGATTTTTATAAAAATATTAAATACAATAATATATTAGCATATATAATTTTATTATTATGTTTAGATGTTAATGAATCACAATTAGGTTTTATGATGGGAGATAAAAAAGGATTATGTAATATGCAAGTATATGATAAATATGGGCACGTTTTATTTGATAACATTAAAATAAGAAAAAATAAAGCTGGTGACTTAATACCTATCAAAAATTATAAAGTTTTATGTTATATGGTTTATTTAATGTCTTGTATGATGACTAAATATTCTATGTGGTATTATGATGATAAAGAAAATGTTGGCGGTAAAAAGAAATTTAATCCAATGGTACAAAAAATTATTGTTCATACTATTGTTGATTTATTAAATAGTATATTAGAAAATAGTACACAAAAGAAAGCAGGTATTATTTTCGAAATAATTACAACAAAATTTTATCTCAAATTAAATACATTTTTAAATAATGATGAATTATATAAACGTTTACTTGGGGATGATGCTGCATCAATTGCTTCTGATAAAAAAACATTTGTCTTACCAAAAACAGCCCTTCATATATTAGAAAAATATGAACCAATGATTGAATTTGATTTACCTCTTTATAATAAAGTACAAAACAAAAAATATATTCCAAAAAAAAAGACAACTAAACCAGTTAAATATACAGAAATTAACAATATAACTAATTGTGAAGATGGTAAATTCCATAAATGGGTACCACAAGGTAAAAATTTTACTTGTGAATATTGTGCTAAAAATATGGCTGAATTGGAATTAGCAAATAAAAAAGTAATAGATGAAATTGAAGAAAAAAATAAATATTTAACACTTCAAAAACTTACAAAAAAATACTGTATTTCTGGTGAATTTCATAAATTTATTAAAAACAAAAAGGGTGAAAATATATGTAAATTATGTAATAAATCATCTGAAGAAAAATATTCTGAAAAAGAATTAGACTCTCTTAATAAGAACTTATTTAACAAAAGAATGAAATTATTAAAAAAGATAAATGATTTATCTAAAGACAATGATGAAACACTTATTAAGAAATTAGAAGATAACTATGAAAAAACAATTGGAAAAAAAACTATTGATGATTATTTAATGAATTTTATTAATAAAATAGAAGATTATATAACTGAATTAGAAACAAAGAATGTTTACTTAAAAGAAAATGTTTATATTATTGACCATACACATGATGGTAATAAATTAGATAAACCTATTATTTTAACAGATAAAGATAATAGAATTATATTCAAACAAAAACACCAATTTTTCAAGAGTGATGTTCTTACATATAGTTTTAATAAATCAGGAACAAATAAAATAGAAGTATTTTATGATGCAATTACAAAAATCTTATTAGGTTATAAAGAAACATCTAGAGATTATGTTATTAACTTTAAAACAGAAAACAGAATTAGAGTAAATTATTCATTATTTTATAAACTAAAATACCTTGGATTTGAATCTAATTTTATTGATATACATTCAAAGATTAATAAAGATATTGGTATTGAACAATATAAACAATTAAAAGATAAAGAAAAAGAAGATATCGTTGAAGATAGTATTTATGATATTTCTAGAGAAAGAATTAAAAATCTTAAAAAAGTTATATATGAATTACAAAGATTTATTAATCAAATTAAAAATCATTATAGTGTAAGAATGGAAGAAAAGAAAATTATCAAGAAAGTATTTAATCAAGATGATGAAGATAAATATAGTGAAGAAGAAGTTGAAGATTTATCTCATTTTGAAAAAGTCTTAGATAAATATTCTAAAAAACTTACTGAAATTAAAACTTCAGATGATAATAAAAATTATTCAGTATTTGAAAAATGGAATATTATAAATGATAATTTATCTACAAAGATGGAAATTAAAGATTATAGATTTAACATTAATATAGATGAAACATCTAAAGTAATCGAAGCTGATGAAATTATTAAATTTGATAATAATGGTAATATGCTTTTATATTATATTATTAGTGAAATTGATAATTTAATTAGTTTCAACACAAATAAATTTATTAAAACTAATTTGATTGGATTAACAATAGAACTCATTAATTATGTATTTAACTTATTCAATTTAGAATTCATACAATCAGATATTAGTGTTAAGAGACTTGAATATATACTATCTGGATTAGTATTTGCAGAAGATTTAGATAATGTTCTTACTGAATTTGGAAGTAATGATGAAATAAACGAAGAACCTGAAATGAATGCTGCGACTGAAGAAGATATTGAACAAATAGAAGATGCAAGAGAAGAGGCAGAAGCACTTGATGTTGATGGTGAATATGATTATATGTCAAACTATGAAAGAATGTATGAAGATAATTCAGGAGAAAGAGAAATATTTAGAGAATAAACTTTTTAATTTATAAATATTTTTATGTATAATTAATATATATATAAAATGAACATTTTATTAATTTTATTAGTGTTTGTACTAATAATTTATTATATAAATAAAAATAGAGATGGATTTCATCAAGATATAAGAGCAAAATATAAACCAAAGAAAAATACTGATTATCTTAATGATTTATTAAAATATACAAATGATAATCATTCTTTATACTCAGAAGATTATGATATGGAATTTGTTGAAGCCCAATTTCATACTGATTATAGAGATACCATCACAGCATTTAATAATATCGCACCAGCCCAAAAACAAATTTTTAATATCGCCAACTTACCAGTACAATTTTCTAATCCAAAACATCAAGAAGTTAAAAAACTCATTAATGATTTTATGATAGAATTAAATAAAAATATAATTAATGAAGTACCTGATTATAGAAACGTAAATTCCGGTTGGGATGAAGCAGTAGAAGATCCACATAAAGAAAGTGGTTGGGATAGAAATATGGAAGCATTAGGTCTTCCAAAGAGTTTATATCCTGATCCAGCTAAAAAAGGTAAAGTAAAATTACTTAAGATTGATCATATAGAAAAATATGAATCAGAAGACGAAATTAAATATTCAGTTTATTTATTCTTAAAAAAAAATAAAGTAGAAGATATTTTGGTAATCAAAGTTTCATTTGTATTAGATAAAAGAATAGTTAATGAAGAAAGAACATTTTTTAATCAAAATAATAATGAAACACATATAGTATTAGAAGAAATATTTATGATTGGTTATATGACAGAAAGAGGTGTTGGTAGAACTAATGACTTTAGAGATAAGTTCTATAATTTTAATGATTTAGAAAAAGATGGTATTTTAGATGATAATGAAATAATGAGACAATTAAATCAAAAATTAGCGGAAAGACATAAAGAAACTCAAAGATTTGATGATACTTTAGAACCACAATTTAGAAGTGTAAAATTAAATGCACCTCATTTAAGTAATTCTAAATCATATCAAGCAACAAGAACTATTTATGATGATTTAACTCAACCTAGAATATTTAGTTAAAAATTTATTAAGTATAAATATTAATGATTATTTATATTGACATTGATAATACAATTTTTGATACAAATTCAACAAATTATAATGAAAGTAAACCTAATCAATATTTAATTGATATTGCAAATGAATTATATAATAAAGGTCATACTATAATATACTGGACAGCAAGAGGTACAGTAACTGGTATTGATTGGTATTCTCTAACAAAAACTCAATTAGATAATGCAAAAGTTTTATATCATGAAATTAAAATGGGTAAACCTGCATATGATTTATTGATTGATGATAAAAGTATTAATAATTTACTTGAAATTAAAAATATAATAAATATATTAAAATAATATATATATGGAAAAAATTTTAGAAGACTATAATAAAAATCATGAATTTTATGAAAATTTAAAAAATATTGTAAATAATAATATTAATGGTAGAGTTTGTCATAATCGTGTTATAATATTATATATTTTATGTAAATTATTTGATATTAAAAACTATTTAGAAATAGGTGTACATAATGGCGCTTCAATGAGCTATGTTGTTTCAAATGATAAGAATATAAAAAAATGTATAGGTATTGATTTATTTGAAAATACATTTGGACATTATAAAAAAGATAAAATAACACAAAAAAATACATTAAGTAATATTGAAAAAAACAATAAAAATAATGAATTATTTTTAATAAAAGGTAATTCAAGAGATGCTATCACCAAAAATCAATTAGTTAAGAAATTAAATAATCAAAAAATAGATTTATTATTCATTGATGGTGATCATACTTATGAAGGAGTTAAAAATGATTTTATAATATATGAAGATATTGTTAATATAAATGGATATATTGTATTAGATGATTATTGTCAAAAGTATCCAGGAATAATACAATTCGTTAATGAATATATTAAAAAAAATAATAATTATGAAATCATTGGGATATTCGAAGATAATGAACTTCTAATAAAAAAAATTAACGTCTAAGTGTTTTTTTCTTTTCTAATTCTCCTGGAAATTCTTTTCTTGGACCAGGAGAATATAAAAATGCCTTTTCAATATCTCTAATTCCTTTTGTTAATTTTAATAATCCAGATGGTTCAATACTACTTGATTGATCTGAACCCCACATTGTTCTATCTAAAGTTATATGGCGTTCAACCCAAGTTGCGCCAATAGAAACTGCAGCAAATGTTGTAACTAATCCATATTCATGACCAGAATATCCTATTTCTTTATTTTGCCATTTTTCTTGTAACCATTTAATATAATTTAAGTTTAAATCTTCTACAGGACAAGGATATGTGGAGTTTGTATGCATAATTACATCTGGATTGCAAGCATTAATACAAGTTTCAATTTCTTCTTCAGAACTCATACCAGTTGATATAATTAACTTATCGAATTTTTCTCTAGCGTAATTACATAATTCAATATCTGTTATTAAAGCAGATGCAATTTTTCCTATTTTTGTATATTTGGCCATTAAATCTACACTATCTTTATCCCATACACTTGCAAAAAATTCAATACCTATTAAATTTGAATATTCAACAAGTTCTTTAATTTGTTCCTCATTAAATTCTAATTTCCATTTATATTCTAAATATGTCATAGAGCCCCAAGGAGTTTTTCTAATTATATTTTTTTGTTCTTCAGGTACACATACATCTGGATTTCTTTTTTGTATTTTTACATAATCACAACCAGATACTTTTGCCAACATAATTAATTTTTTACATATGTCCATAGAACCATTATGATTTATACCAATTTCAGCAATTATTTTAACCATATATATTAATTTATTATATTTTTTTTTCAGCTTTTAACCACTCTTCAATTGTATCGATATCATCAACTTCATCTTTTTTCATTATATATGGTATTATTTTATCTCCAGTAATTGATTTTTTTTCTATAAATGATTTAACTTTTATAACATCTAAATATCCATTATGTAAATATGTTTTTGGCAATATTTGTCGACATTGATTATATGGTTCTTTTATATTATTTATTTCAAAAAATAATGGGACTAATTCATTATTTATTATATTATACATTTTATATGGTGTTTTATCATTTTCAATTACTGTTCTTATTGAATCATAATTATCATAATTATTTATAAATGTTGTAATGATATCATCTATAATTTCTACTTTTCTTGTTGGATATGTTGGTCTCATTTGAACAATTATATCTGGAAGTAATTCATTGTTTTCTATTAAATAATTTATAAAATGTTCCATAAATTCAAAATCTGTAGATAAATCTTGAGAAATATTCGATGGTCTCAAAAAAGGAGATTCGGCGCCACATTTTAAAGCTATATTTTGAATATCTATGTTATCGGTTGATACATATACTCTTGAAAAATATTTTGATAATTTTGATTGTTCAATTGACCACTGAATTAATGGCTTATTGCCAAATAATTTAATATTTTTATTTGGTATACCTTTTGACCCGCCTCTTGCTGGAATAATAAAATATATTTTCATTATAATTATTATAATAATATAGTATATGAGATATTTTTTAATTGCTAATAATCCCAGATTATCTAATGATTTTATTGATTCTCTTAATATAAATGATAACGATATTATTGTTTTATTTAATCATCATTTTCCAATAAAATTTGAAAGAATTAAATTTCATCCAAATAAATACTTAATAATGAGAAAAGTTTATAGAATATTTTTAGGACAAAAAGAATATATGGAAAATCAAAAATATTTTAAAGATGTATACAGTTTTATGAAAAAAAATATATTTTTTAATATTTTTAAAAATATGAAATTTCTTGATATTCATTATTATATTGGTCTTGAAAATCTAAATATTATTTATCCTCCAAAAAAACTCCCATCAACTGGATTTGTTGGATTTATATATTATTATAATTTACTTTCTGAGAATGATTTATTATATTTAGTTGGTTTTGATGGGGTGTATAATGGAAAACTAACAAATACAGCTAGTCATGACTTTATTTTTGAACAGCATATTTATAAAAATTTTAGTATAAGAAATAAAATAAAATTTATTAATCCATCGATAATTTCTAATGTACCAGCACCAATAATAATAGATTTGAATGAAGTATTGCCTAAAAAAAAATTAGTTAATAATATACAAAAAAATAATAAAAAATTAATAATAAAAAATAAGATATCTCATTCTAAAAAAAAAATTATATTAAATACTAAATTTAATAAAAATGAAATTAATAAATCAAATAAAAATATATTTGTTAATAAACCAATTAAAAATATATCACTTAATAAAAAAAATAAAGATATATCACTTAATAACCCAATTGAAGATATTTCTATTAATAATATAATTGAGGATATATCACTTAACAATCCAAATGAAGATATTTCTATTAATAACCCAATTGAGGATATTTCTATTAATAACCCAAATGAAGATATTTCTATTAATAATATAATTGAGGATATATCACTTAACAATCCAAATGAGGATATTTCTATTAATAACCCAATTGAAGATATATCACTTAACAATCCAAATGAAGATATTTCTATTAATAACCCAATTGAGGATATTTCTATTAATAACCCAATTGAGGATATTTCTATTAATAACCCAAATGAGGATATATCAGTTAATAACCCAATTGAAGATATATCAGTTAATAAGCCAATTGAAAATATTTCTATTAATAACCCAATTGAGGATATATCAGTTAATAAAATAAAAAATACTACATTAAATAAAAATAATAAAAAAGAATTAAATAAAAAAAAAAATAATACAAAAAAAATAATTTCTAAAATAAAAAATATTAATCATAATAAAATAATTATAAATAAAAATAAACCACTTACAATTATAGATAAAAATCAAGACGAAGATGAAGAAATAACTAAAAATTTTAATAATAAAAATGTATATGTTGAAATTGTTTATAGACCATTTAGAGAAGAAATTATTCATTGGTTATAAACTGTTAATACTCTAGCAGATGGTTCTTTAATATCACCACACCATTGAGGAAGCCAGAAATAAGGAATAACTTCTGATGTTTTTGGTGAATTTTCATAAGTACCATAAAATTCTTCCCAAATTTTTCTAAAATATAATGCCTCTTTAGAAGGAGGTGAATTAAATTTAATTCTTTCTTGTTCTGATTTTAAATAATCATCAGAATAAATATTATTAGCATATTCTTGAACAATTTGATACCAAGATTTTTTTAATGATGAAACACCATCGCTAAATGCTTCCTTCTTTCTAAAAAGAACTTCTTGTGGTAAATAATCATCAATGTTAAATGATTCTCTTAGTAGCCATTTTTCAAGTGCATAGTTTTTATATTCTTTATAAGTAACTGGATGTCTCAATTTTGGATCAATTGATAGATATAAATCTACAAATCTATGATCTAAAAATGGTACACGTGCTTCAATTCCATTTTCTGCAATACCTCTATCTGCACGTAAAACATCATAATAATGAATATCTTTTAATAGTCGAACATTTTCTAAATGTAATTCTTCTGGTGTAGGTGCTTTATGAAAGTACATATATCCAGCAGCAAGTTCATCTGAACCATCACCAATTAAAAGAACTTTAATATCTGTATTTTGTGAAATCCATTTAGAAACAAGATATTGACCTGTTGATGCACGTACAGTTGTAATATCATATGTTTCGGTTGTATAAATGACATCTTTTAATGCATTAATAAAATCTTCTTGTTCAAACTTAATATGTGTATGTTCACTATCAATATGTTTGGCAACTAATTTTGCATAATACTCATCAGTTGAATCTTCAAGACCAATTGAAAATGTTTTAAGTTTTTGTCCCTTCTCTTTCAAGAAGCGAGATGCAATTGATGCTACAAGACTTGAATCAAGACCTCCTGATAATAGACAACCAAGTGGTCTATCTGAAAATAATTTTGAACGTACACTCTCAATAAATGTTTCTCTTACTCGGGTTTTAATTTTATCTAAACCAGTATTTTCAATAGTTAAAAATTTTAATGGTTTTTCATGTTGTAATTCAAAATCATAATAAGAAGTAAAACCATTAAAATTCCATTCTGTATCTGTTTTTGATAAATGCATATAATTTCTTGGTGGAAATACTTTTACATTTGTTTTATTAACAATACTTTTTACTTCTGAAGAAAAGTTAAGTGTTTTGTCATCGAATGAATAAAATAGAGGACGAATACCAAATCTATCTCGGCAAGCATAAATATTACCTTTACCTGTTTTCATATCAACATCTACAATAATAAATGCATATTCACCAACTAACTCTTTACATAAGACATCAATCCCTTTTAATTTATAAAGATGAGGAATGACTTCACAGTCAGAACCAGATGTTAAATGTAAATTATATTTGTGGGCTAATTCATTATAGTTATAAATTTCTCCATTACAAATTGTCCAAATAGTACGGTTATCATATTCAAATTTAAATGGCTGATCTCCTTTAATAGTTGGATCCATAATTGAAAGACGATGAAAACCTAACATAATATTACTTGGGTTATGTAAAAGTTCAAGAGTTGAACGATCAGGCCCTCTATTAACAGTTTTCATAAAATTATCATAAAGTTGTGAAATAAAATCTGTCATTTTAGAATCACCAGATTTTAATAAATACATCCAAATACCACACATTTTATAATTTGTATAATATAATTATATGCTTAAATATAATTATTTCAATTTTTTGATTCATAAAGTAAATTCATTGTATTAATAATAAATGATTCAAGATGTGTAATTTCTCTACGTCTTCTTACAAGATTATGGTCATAATATGAAGCCCTATTTATTATTTTATATTTAATATGTTCTGGTATATTCCTATTATATAAACTTATAAAGATTCTTCTCATTATGAAAACAGGGTCAATATTAGTTATTATAAGATTATATACATGACTTCTAATACTATTAATATTATTTAAATCACATTTTAATATTAAATCTGTAATTTGTTCAATTGTTTCATCTATAGGTGTTTCAAATTTTGTATTCACTCTATCTTTTTGTCCAGCTTTTATTAAACTTAATTTCCATAATAATTTTCTTACAGACCCATTTGAATTATTTAATAATTTTGTATAATTATCCAATGTCAATGATATATTTTCTTTTGCAGAAATATGTAATGCTAATTTTAATAATTCACTATTACTAGGTGCACCTATTCTTATACACATACAACGACTTTTTAATGGGTCTATTACTTTTGATAATGATTTGCACCACATTATAAATCTACAAGTTCCAGAATATTTTTCCATTGTACGTCTTAATGATGTTTGAGCATAATAAGATAAATTATCTAAATTGTTTATCATTACTGATTTAAATATTTTCTTTGACTTAAAAAGATTAATTTGAATTCTTTTTGCATATTCTTTTACAACATCTTGAATTAAATATTTATCAAAATTATTATCGACTGGTTCTATTACAATATGGTGTTCACTCTGTTTTACATCTACTTTTTTGACTTTATTACCACTACCCATAACAGTATAAGTATTATCTTCTAAATTATTAACATCGGTTCCGTATAACATTTCTAAAAATAATTTAATTATACGGCGTTTACCAACACCATCATTTCCATAAAATATAATATGCGGAATAGAATCATCGTTACTTATAAATTCTAAAAGTTTTAATATATCTTTATGCAAAAATGATTCTTTTGCTGTTTTAGGCGCATATTTATCTATAAAAAACATCTAAGAATTAATATTATTATATTTTTAAACTATATTTTTCAATATTTTATTTCTTGATTTATTTTATATGAGATTATTTGGCTCACATATAGATTCTGATATTAAAGAAATAATTAATGAAATTCATAAAATTAAATCTTATGGAGGTAATTTAATTCAGTGTTTTGTTAATATCAAATATAATAATAAAGACTATACCGAAATTAAAAATGAATTAAATAAAAATAATATGAAAATTGTTGTTCATGCATCTTATACAATTAATATAGCACAAGATTGGACAGAACATTCTTGGTGGTTAAAACAATTTATTCGTGAAATTGAAATATCAGAATATCTTGGTGCATTTGGAATTGTTCTTCATTTGGGAAAACAATTAAAATTATCTACAGAAGTAGCATTAAATAATATGTATACAAGTATGATTTATGTTTATAATCAAATTAAAAATACTAATATACGAATTTTATTTGAAACATCAACAGGACAAGGTTCTGAAATGTGTTATGACTTAGAAAACTTTTCTTATTTTTTTAATAAATTTAATAAAATTAATCAAGATAAATTTAGAATATGTGTCGATACTTGTCATATTTTTCAAGCAGGATATGATATTACAAATAAAAAAAATATTAAACTCTATTTTGAGAATTTTGAAAGACTAATTGGTTTAAGATATATTGGTTTAATACATCTTAATGATAGTAAAAATATAATTGGTTCAAAATTAGATAGACATGAAAATTTAGGTGAAGGATATATTGGAAAAGATGGATTATTATATATATCCAACTTTTTTTTAAAAATTAATACTCCTATTATTTTAGAAACACCTGATAATAATAAATATGAAAATGAAATCAAAACTTATTTTATAAATGTAAAATAAAAAGTTCATGTCTTTGATATAATCTATTATCACTTAATACAAAACCTAATTTATTATAAAAATGCATATTTTTATCATTTTCGCTATCACAAATTAATCCAAGACCTTCCATATTTTGCATACGAGCAAATTCAATTGCATTTTTCATTAATTGTTTTCCTAATTTTTTGTCTCTAAATACTGGAGCTACAAATAAATAATTAATAAAATATAAATTCATATTATTATAATTAACTATTTCTCCTAATAAATAACCTATTATTTTATTTCCATAAAAGATGAGGAATCCATGAAAAGTTTCAGAATTTAAAAGACGAAATATTTCATTTTTATTATGATTAAGTTGTGGATAATTATATAAATCCATAAAATTTTTAAATACAGTATCTACAAAAATACCTAAATTTGGTCTATTAAAAAAAGTCGAGTTAACTGATTTTATATATAATTGACTTTTCATTTATATATAAATAACAAATAAAAAAAATTAAATATTTTGATTTTTCCAATTACTAAATTTTTGTAAAAATTCCCGAACTTTTTCTTTAGTTTTTGGATTATCATTATATGTCTTTAAAATATTTTCATCAAGTAATTCTCTTGTATAAGGATTTATCTTTTCATGATATATTTGAGACATAATTGATGCTTTATCAAATACTAAATCTACATTTGGAATCATTACTGGTTCTTTTATAACTGTATAGATAAGTGGATCAAGAAAATCTTCAGGTATATTTTCTAAATTAAACTCTCTTTGATATTCAAGATTTTGTTTTAATTCTTCTTTGATATATAATTCATTATCTTCAAATTTAATACTTGGTAAAGCTTCGAGTACAATATGTTTAGTTTCTTGAATTAGTTCTTTAAATTCATCATTAATTGTTAACTTATGTAATATATATAATGATTCCTTCATAATTTTTAATGCTTCAAAATTTAAGTTAAAAATATTATATATCGCAATTTTACCATCAGTAAAATAATTTAATACATTTGTTGCAAGTGTAATTATTGGAAGAATAATCTCTCCTCTAAATATTGCAGGGTTTAATATTTTATTAAAAATAATTTTATTAACAAGTTTAAGTGAAATGTAAATATTATGCATAATTATTTCAATAACACCCAAAAATTTAATACGATAAGCACTACTATTATAATCATTAGCATAATTTGAAATTTCTTTACATAAATTTGACATCATATCAATAAAACTTATTGTATGTGAATTTATTTTATAGAAGAATTTTAAAAATATTTGATTCATCGAGTTTTCTGTTATTGTTGAATTATCTATAATTTTATCTAAAATTTCTAAAGATAGTTTATAATATTTATGCGCTTTTGGTAATTCTTCAATTTTAAACATATCATTTTCATCATGATAAATTATAATGGCTTCTAATAATTTAATATTATCTTTAAAATAGCTAATATCTAATTTTGAAAAATAATTACAAATAATAGTAAATACATCAAATTTATAATGTTTATTACAATAATCTGTACTTGAACCAAGTAATTTGTAAAAATAATTAATAGTATTATCGCTAAATACATAATTACTTTTTATTAATTTTATGTTAAAATAATATTGTATTATTCCATCAACTGCTTCATTATCAATTTGAATAAATTCTGTAATATAATATTCAACTAAATCATTTAGTAACTTATTTAAATTATCATTATTTAGAATTTTATCTAATATTTCTAATTTATTTGTTTGTAATTCACTAAATTGAAATAAATTACTACTAAGCATATTTTTAATACCAAAATATCCAGATGAAATATAATTATGTATTAATTTCATAGATTTAATTGTTTGGAGATAAACTTTTGTTTCATATATATCCCTTTCATTTGGTATTAAATCTTTACGATGAGTTTCATTAAATGATTTATCACAATTACTAAATATTTTTGTTTTATCTAGTTCTTGAAATAATATCAAATTAAATTTTAAAACTTGTCCAAGAAATCTTGTTGTTGCGATATTTGCATAATTACAATTAATTTGAGCAATCTCTTTATTTTTTTCTAAAATATCATTTAAAAAATCATATAACTTAAATTTATATTCATCATCTTTAATAAAAGTTTTAAGAGCATCATAATAACTATTTTCATTAATATCAAATGTTCCATTATCTTGAAAAATAGATATAATATTAGTATCTAATTCATACTTTTTAGATGTAGATGATTTTTGTAAAAGTAAATTTTTAATATTATTTGATTTAATAATTATATTTATAAAATTAAACCGAATATCTTTTGGTAAATTATTTAATGATTTAATAAAATCATAAAATGTATCTTGGTTTATTGTATCAAAGTATTCTAGAATAGAATCTTTATTCTTAAAAGAATTTATATTTCTTACTAAAATATTTTTATATTCATCATTAAAAACTCCTAAAATAAATGAACCGATTAAGTCGGAAATTATAGATTTATAATTCTTATATTTTTCAAATGATATTTTTTTTAATACATGTAAAATATATTTATTTGCTTCTATATAATCTTCTTCAAAACCCATTATCTTTGTTATTACTATTGGTTCAAATAGTTCTTTTGCATAATCATAATCTTCAATAGAAACAATATTTTTATCAATATCAATTTCTAAATCATCTAAATATAAGATATCTTTAATATCTTCGATTTTATAAAAATAATTTGCTTCTTCCATTTTTATCTATATATAATATAATTATATTACCTTGAAATTTCAAATTTTATTATTAATACTAATTATATTTTCATTTATTTATTATAATAATGAACATTTTGATTCCAAAATAACAAATATTACTAAAGAAAAATGCGGCGATTTATGTACTAAAACATATGATTGTATTGGATTTGCATATGATGATAAAACAAAAAATTGTTATTTGGGAAATAATCCAATTGTTGGACTTCCTGATAGAAGCTATTATCGCGATGAATATAATAGTAAATTTACTTTTTGCAATAAACCTTATCCAATTAGATATAATTTTGATGAAATGAAAGTTGATGCACACAAAAATAATACTATTTATCTTTGTAAAAATGGAATAAAAAATTTTGGAAGTTTTAAATACATAATTGATAATAAAATAAATGATTTAAAATATAAAACTTCTCCATTCAATATTGAACCATATCAACTAAAAACAAGTAGTTGGAAATTACCATTAGATCCATTGCTTATTAGAAACTAACATCAATACTTTTTCCAACTTTAATTTTCTTTTCTCCACCTGTTTTCTTAGATTTGGATTTTTTGCTTTTATCATTTGCAGATTCATCATTTTCTTCTTCTAAATGTTGCATCCATTTATCATAAGCTTCAACAAATTCTTCAACTTCGCGTTTCCATAAATCTTGTAAAGTGATTGCCTTATATTCTTCATATTCGTGTTTTTTAGCTTTATATTCTTCATTAAGTTTATCTATCTTTTCTTTAGTTAAACTAAATAATGGCATATCCGTGATATATCTGTATGTTTTTTTATCTTCATCTGCTTCACAATCATTGCATAGTTTAGGATATCCCTTTTTAAATAAGTCATCAAGAATATCTTGTTCTTTACGTTTCTCAATTACTATATCACCACTTAATTTTTGTTCAATAAATTTGACTTTATATTTAAGTAAGTTCATTTGGTTTTCAAGGAATTTAACTCTATAATCTTTACGTGTTTGATATACTGTTAATCTCCAATTATAAAAATCTGTAAATATATCTTCAACAAATTCATATTTGGTAATAGTTCCTTTACTATTATGTAAATACATATTAGTAAGAGCAATACTACTTGTCATCTTTAATTGTTTTTCTAAAGTTCCATCTTTAATAAATTTTTGTAAAAAGTTTTTGGCAAATACAATATTAAAATCTACTTTATTATTACCACCATTGTCAATTACTTTTTCAATATAATATACAGCAGATTTACTTACTTTTTTATCTTTTTTATCTTTCTTTGTATCAGCATTATCTTCAATATAAGATTCCATAGTTTCTTTATATTTATCAATTGACATTCCAATTGGTATTTCAGTTACTCGGACAGTATTACTATCAATAACTTCATAAACACCTGTTGTAGTATATTTGTCTTGACCATTTTTCTTAATAGTTCCTTTAAATCCCCTAAACCAAGGATGAATAAAATCTGGTTGATCTCCATCAAGCATTTTTAGAATATTCTTAGCAACATCTTTTGGATTAAACATTGGAATATCAGTTGAAAAACCTGTACCAATACCTGAACAACCATTAATTAATACAGTTGGGAGAATTGGTGCATATACATCAGGTTCAATTTGTTTACCTTCTTCAATAATATATTTAAGTATAGGTTCGTCTTCTTTTCTAAATATCTTGCCCGTTACTTCAGTTAATTTTGTAAAAATATATCTAGGACTGGCTGCTTCTTTTCCTCCAAGACGTCTATAACCAAAGTTACCAATAGGTACCAGTAAATTAATATTATTAGAACCAACAAAGTCTTGAGCCATATTAATAATAGCCATTTGTAAACTTACTTCACCATGATGGTATTCTGTATGTTCAGCTACAAAAGCACCTAATTGTGCAACTTTAATTTCATCGCTTTCTAATTTCTTTAAAAATGTTGCATATAGAATTTTTCTTTGTGATGGTTTAAGACCATCGCACATACTGGGAATACTTCTTTCATTATCATAACTTGAAAAGTGAATTAGATCTTTATTTACGAAATCACTAAAGCCAACTTCTTTTTCATTAAATTCGATAATTTTATCACTGTCATATTTAAATAACCAATCTTTACGGTCATCTGCTCTTTCTTTTGAAAAGGCAAGTGTAAGTGCATCATATGATTTACTTTTAAGATCTTCTAAATCATTTTCATCAAATTCTTCATCTTTATCTTCTTTATCATTATCATCATCCTCATCTTCTTCTTCATCATCTTCATCTTCTTTTTCAACTGCTTTTTTTGCTTTAGGATCTTCTTTCTTAGATTTAGAAGATTTGCTACTTTTAGTTGATTCATTATCTTGTTCTTCTTCATTAATAACGGATTCCCAAAAATATTTAATTAATTGGTTATTAAAATCATTAAATGATTCTTTTGCTTCTTTTTCGGTTGAAGTACCTAACCCCTTGTAATATTTGATATTCCATTTGGTTACATCGTCGCCAACTTCTTTTACCCAGTTTTTATAATCAGTAATAGTATAAAAGATTTTTGGATTTGCTTTCTTTGTATCAGATTTTTTAAATGCTTTTACAATAGGGGTGGCGAGAGTTTGAATAAATCCCTTAATTTTCAATAAACTTGGCCAAAATGTATGAATCATATTAATAATAAGACCTTTAATATGTGAACCATCAACATCAGAATCTGTTAATATAATAATTCCACCATATCTTAATTTACTAACATCATTATATTTTTTATTTTGTTTAAGACCAAGAATTTTCTTGATATTTATAAATTCTTTATTTTCAAGTAATTGTTTTGCAGATGCTTCACGTACATTTAAAAGTTTACCTCTTAATGGGAATACACCATATTTATCTCTGCCAATAAGTTCTAAACCAGAAAGTGCAAAAGATTTGGCTGAATCTCCTTCTGTTAAAATAAGTTTACAATATTTAGATTTTCGTGTACCAGCCCAACCAGCATCAACTAATTTGTCAATACCCTTTAAACTATTTACTTTTTTACCATCAGTTTTATTTAAACCTGTTAATTCTTTAAATTGAGCAAATTTAACAACTTCATCAACAATGCCAGTATCTGCAAGTTCCTTTATAAAAGAACTTGACATTTCCCACTTGGAACCAAAGTTTACTACTTTGCTGGTTAAATATTCTTTTGTTTGTGAACTAAAAGCAGGGTCTTCAATTACACTTTCAACATATACACTTAAATTATCACGAATATATTGTGCTTTTACATTAACCTTTTTCTTTTCTTGAATGTAAGTAATTAGTCCTTTTGTTATTTGTTCAACAACATTATCAACGTGATTACCACCTTTATATGTGCAAACACCATTAACAAATGACATTTGAACAAACCCTGCATTTGTATCATATAATACACCAACTTTCCATCTATTTTGTTCATCATATACTATTTCACTTGGAAGTTTTTCGTAATATAATTTGATATAATCTTTAAATGTATCACTCTTAATATATTCATCATTTAGATATACTTTAACATTTTTATCAGTGCAAGCACTAATATCATATACACGCTTTTTGAAAAGACTAATAATATCTTTAGTTAAACCTTTAATTCCAAATCTTACGAAATCAGGCTTAAATGTAATTTTAGTAAATGGCTCTTTTCCTTTTGCTTCTTTTTCTGTAAGTTGTTTAATTACGGGTTTTTCAATATTGTACATATTATTAGTAAATCGTTGATAGTATAATTTTCTGTTATTAATATCATATGTTTCAATAATAAATTCTGTTGAATAAATATTGGCACAATTATGTGTTACTGTAAAGTCATTAATAAGAAATCTTTGATTCCCATCAATTTCAATACCTACATAATTGTCAATACCTGCATCTTTAATTTCAATAAAACCAGTTCCTTGTGATTTATTTAGAAAATTATAACCAATTTTATTTACTAAAAGAGGAATATTATGTATTTCACCATAAATACTTATACAATATTTATTATATTTTGTAATTTTATTAATAGTGCAATAAAAACCTAGTGAACGAGATAGAAACACTATATCATTTTTTAATTGCACATCATCTACATCTATATTTATAGAAATACCTAAATCAGACACTACACCACAAGAATCAATAATACCAGCAAGTACTTGTAATCTTGTTTCTGTATCATTTACTAAATATTCTTCTGGTATGTGTTTATAATTATTTAAATTATATTTATCTAAGTTTGAACTAAATGGATAATATTTTTTACTTTCACCAGAATTACTAGTTTTAAGTTTTTTTACAGATACACCATTATTAAAACTCCAATTATCTAAATAATCACATACTTTACTATTATCACTTGTAACTTGCATATTATTTGATAACCATAATCCTAGAACATATGGATCTAATTCAACTTGTTGTTTTGGCCATTTAACAGATTTACTGCGCACACCTTCTAATTTCATTTTAGTTTTTCCATTTAATTGCATATAATCTTTAATACTAATATCAAATACATTGTTGTCTTGAACTTTTTTTGAAAATTTTTCAAGTTGTTCTCGAGTTCTAGAAATAGTTTTGTTAATTGTGTTTGTTTTTTCATTTAACCAAAGCATATACCAATTATTTTCAAAAATATCTTGAAAAATAACTTTATGTTCTGGTAATTGAAGTGTTAAAATATGTTCATCGTTAACCTTATATGAATCACCATTCATTTGTAATACTTCATACATTTGCCCGTTACCAGTAATCACATTTTTTACTGTTCTTACATTGCCATCATCGCCAATTATTTTATCTCCAATTTTTACATCGGATGCATATTTCATTTTACCATCCCATGTTGGAACTAAAGTATTAGGTGAAATACATTTTGCACCATATCCATTCTTTCCCCCAACAATCTTTCCTTTTTGTTCATAATTTGATGATGTTAGTAAATGACCAAAAATCATTTCAGGAATATAAATTTGTAATTCTTTATGAAGTTCGACAGGAATACCTTTACCATCATTATATACAGCAATAGAACCATTTTCTTTATCAATATTAACTTTTATAGTTTTACATGTTTTATCTCGAATAGAATGATCTCTTGCATTAACAAGAATTTCATCATAAATTTTATAAAGACCAGGAACATATGTAATATCCTTTTTAAGGATTTTTTTTGTTTCATCATCAAAAACATACATAGTTTTAGTATCTGCTTCTGCACTACCAATATAGGTATCAGGAGTACTTAAAATATGCTCATGATGAGTCTTCTTTTTATAAATATCTTCAACAGCAAGGGTTTTTGATTCTTTTTTGCTCATTTATAATAATATAATATAGTGTATTTTTTATCTATATTAAAAAAATCAATTTTTTATTAGTAAAAATATTTAAATTATTTTTAATATAATGATTTATATATGGATAATTCACACTTAAATTCAAATCATAACAGATATACTACAGATTTTAATGAAAAACAATTTGATTTTAATGAAGAAGTTTTAAATTACAAAGAACAAGAAAATATAATTAATAATAATAATGATAATATTCCAAAAACATTTGATCTTCCATTTGAAAAAATGCATACTTCAATGCCTGGATTATATGGAAAAAGATTTACTCCAGATTATAATAATATCAATAATAGAAATACAGATAAATATGACCCATTAGGGTATTATTTATATAATAAAGGAGATAAAGATTTTACTTCTATTACAAGATATAATACATATTATGTAAATATTGACTCTAGAATGAGAAATAAATACGAAAATTATCAAAAAATTAATTATCTACAATTAGCAAAAGATCCAATTAGAATAATAGATATTGAGCCAAATACAATTATTATAAATGTTAGTAGCAAATATAATTATGAAGTTAATGATAGATTATCTATAGTTGGAATAGGAAGTGATGTCGTAAGTCTGTTAAATGATGGGTCAACATTAATTGAATTTACAAATGGAAGTCAATATGCTAAAATAAATTATAATCTTGGATATGTATTTAATACATTAGATTTAGAAAACTTTTTATCAATTAATACAACTAATTTAACTATTAAATTATCAGACATTAAAGGACAGGATAATACTCCACAATTTATTGGTAATATACCAATATCAACATTAAATGAAACCCATCAAATATATTTTTATAATCAAGAATATCCATTACCATATCCTCTTGCTATTGGCAGTGATCCTAATTTTTATAGTCAAAATTCATTTTATATTAAATTAATTAAAAAATTCGAATGGCTCAATTCACCAAATACAATTAGTCCGCATAATATTAAATTATATATTAATTTTAAAAATGGTATAGCTAATAATTTAATAAATTCACAATATCCTATTAAAAATAAATATCATCAAGGATATCTTACAATATTTAAAATTTTTAAAAAATATAATACTTTAACAAGATTATATGATACAAATGATTTATATTTAAAAATAAATACAAATTATAATAGTACTATATGGGATTATTTTAATATTAACAGTAACTTAAAAGTAGGAAATAATATATGTATAGGAGTTGTTACAGAAATTAATAAAGGAGATGTATCTCCAACAAGTTATAATATTAACTTAAATAAAATATATAATAATGTTGTTATGATTAAATTGGTTTCTACAGAATTTCCAATAATTAATTACTTAATACATAATTGTCAAGATATAAATAAAAAAAATGATGGAAAAAATAAAATAAATAGTAAATTTTATTGGCAAAATTTAGATGACGGTGACTATTTATATTCAATTACTATTAATGAAGGTAATTATAAAATTGATGATTTAATAAAAATTATAGAAACTAAAATTAGTAATGTTCCTCGTATAAAAACACCTGGAAATAATATATATTCAAATAATGATAAAAATATTATTAAAATTAGCAAATTTTTTAGTGATAATGAATATGTCTTTTCTTCATTTCAAGAATCAGACATTATTCAACCTTTTATAAATATTGTACATGATTATTCAGATCCAAATATTTTTAAAACATTTATTACTGTTAGACATTTAAATCATCAATTATCAAAAGGCGATAATATAGAAATATATGATTCAATTGATACTGATTCAATTTTATCTACAGATTTAAATCAAAAATTTAAAGTATATCAAATAATAGATAAAGATAATTATATTATTGAATTAATAAACTTAAATTTAATTGGTAATCCATCTAGCACAAAAGGAGGAAATCATGTAAAAGTATTAAGTCCAAATATATTTAGATTAAGATTTGATTTTGATGATACTCTTGGTTCTTATTTTGGATTTCGTAAATTAGGAGATTCTGAATCAATTACAAAATATAATACTAATATATCAAATAAAGATTGGTATAGTAATGAATGGGTTGATGATAATGATGTATGTCTACAAGAATTTACTGATTCAAGTTTAAATGTATATCAAACATATAAAATTAAAGAATCACCAATTGATATTCCAGATTATTATTATATGACAATTGATTCTGGTAATTATCAACATGAAATTTTTAATAATATATCGACATATTCCAAAATTAAAAATGTTTTTGCTAAAATACAAAATACACCTACAACAACAATAACTAATAATATAATTTATAATAATTTTATTAACACTCCTGTATATTTTAGTAACCCGTTAAATAAATTAGATAATCTAAAAATTGCATTTTATGATAAAAATGGCGATCTAGTAAAATATAATGATTTTGAACATTCAATGACTTTAGAAATTGTATGTTTAGATGAAATTCCAGAAAAGACTAATTTTTCTTTAAAATATCCAAAAATAAATTAAAAATTCAATTTATTATAAATATTTATTAATTCTTTTACTCCTTCCAAATGATTATAAAAATTATTTGTTAACATATATAATTCATTAATTATAACACTAGTATATTCAGTATAATAAGGTATGATTGCTCCCCTTAAATCTATTATAAATTTACTTGTTTCATCTGTATTAATTATTTTATTTGAACTTCTTTGTATAATTCGTATTAATTTATCAAATAAACCAGAAATACTTAATGACATATCTGGATCATTATCACCGTCATATATTTTAAGTGTTATTTTAACAAATTTTTCTGGCATTTCTACAAATAAATATTGTATTAAACTTGAACTAGTTGTTTTATCATCAAGAATATCTTTTAATTTCTTTACAATGAATTTTTGATACTCTGTATCTAATTTAAGTGAATCTTTTCTATATGTTTCTTCTAATTGTTTTATTAACATTTTTGTAATTGTTAAATATAAATATGTAAATATTGTATGTGTTACTGTATGAATTATTATTCTCATTACTTCATTAAGGTTATAATTTGTATTATTAAATTCAAGTGGGCTTTCTTTATAATCGCGTGATACAGATGAAAATACACCAAATAATTTTTCAAATAATTGAATTTCTGGTTGTGTTATATGGTCTAAATTTTCATTTATATATTTAAGTACAACTAAGTGAATATTACTTATAAAATCATTATGAGTTAATTGTGTAGAATAATTTTTCCATAATGCTTTATATACTTTGACATCTAATTCGGAATTATAATTCTTAGTTGCAACATCATTTATTATATTTTCAAATACTTTTTTGTATGTACTGGATACTGACTTAAGTGAACCATCTGTAAAATCAAGAGGTTTATATGCAGGAGTTAGATCTGATTTAATAACTTTATTTTCTAATGTAGGAATAAGATTATTACTTAAATCAAGTACTGTTTTATCAGAATCTGTTTGTTCTACTTTAATTTGTTCATTTCTCATATTATCAAAATTAGTTGTACCTGTTGATTTGTCTTTTTCTAAATTACCAATTTTATTTAATTCTTTATCTAAAATTTGTTTTACTTTATCTAATTTTTCGCTAATAATTTTTTCTTGAAGTTTTTTAGATGAATCTGTTAATGCAACATTATTTAGAATTTCATATATTATAGGACCATAATATTTATCTTTATCTGTAAATGACAAAATTCTTAATAACTCTGCTAAATTGTCATTTGTCCAATCATAATTATAATTTAAAAGGAAATTAAATAACATTGAATTTAATAAAGACATATACATTGGTACAGTATATTCAATTGAACTTAATATATTTGTATTTACTTCTGGTTTTCCTTCTAATTTTTTAATTATTCTATTAGTATATTTTTCATAAAATTTATCATAAGTTCCATTTTTAACTGTTTCTTCAACTGTATCTATAAATATAGCATTAAAATATTTAGATTCTGGTGTATTTTTATAATATTCCATTCCAGTTGTATTACTTAAAGCTGTCATTAATTTTAGATTTTTAAGTTCTAATGCATAAGTCATTGGCATTTTACCAGAATTATCTTTTTGATTAAGCATTATTTTATTTTGTATTAAAAGATTTATTATATTTAAATTAACAATATAACAATTATCATCGGTCTTATATATAATATCTTTTTTAACTTCTTTTATTAAATCTGCTTCAACAAATTTATCATAATCATCCTCTGCGATATCTAATATTTCTTCAACTGTTAATTTTGTTTTTATTCCTAAACTTTCAAAATCTTTATCTGAAGTTACTACTGGAAATATTTCCCCTGCATTGAAATTTATTTTTGAGTCAATATCTGTTCTTGTTTTATAACCAGATAACAAATTATAAGCCATACTTTGAGCTTTTTTCTTTATTAAAAATTCTAAATAATTATCAAATGTTTCACTCATTACTTCAACTAATAATTTATATTGATTATATCCAAATTCAGCATCAGATATTTTGAGTTTATTTTTATATAAATCCTTATATTTATCTAAATTAGTTTTAATAGAATCAACAATTAGATTTACATTATCTACACCTATTTTAGCTCTTAAAGCTGGATATATTGCTGCATTATTAGTCAATAAATTAGCAAAATAAGTTATTAAAAAGTATTTCATTAATAAATAATGATTACCTATAACATTTTTAATAGATAAATCATTATTAAATGTTTTTTTTATATTAGGAGATGCTCCATTAAATAATACATTCGGAAAATTAAAAAATCCACTATTAATATTTGGATCTGCATTATATGGACCAATTTGTAAAAACTTTTCATTATTTTGAAATGGTATCACATTTGTATTATCGGGATATAAATAATTTACAATATTACCAGTAATTGTAGCAATATCTCCAGCACGTGTTGCATCATTATTAAAAGTATTTGTTGTCTGGATTAAATTTGTTAAAAATGTCTTTCTGTAAAAATCTTTATCTAAATTAAACGAAGTTAAATCTTTATAATTTTTTAAATCGAATTTATAATCATCTAAATTAACTTCAAAAAATCTCTTCTTTTCATAATTTCTATTATCAATGAAATTATCATTATTTTCATCAAACCCATTATTATATGATTTAATTTGAGAAAATCCTTGTAAATCAGTAAGTTGATCTATTAAAATATTATATTTATCAACAAAGTTTTTAATAATTCCATATGATTCATTTACATTGATTTCAAAATTATTATATTCTTTTAATGCAGCATCAATTTCATCAATAGCTGATTCATAAACCCATAAATGAGGTAAATTTGCATATACAGGATCATTGAATTTAGTTAAAAATAATTGACGAATATTATTAAATTTGTTTTTATTATTTGTAATTACTTCTTTCATATTTCTAATAAGCATAAGGGAATTTAATAAACAAACAATAATAGTTGGTATTAAATGAACCATTATATTCCAAGATTCATAAACTACAACGAAATTTTGTAATACTTCTAAATCTCTACTTATAATATTTAATTGTTGAGTTAATAACTTATTCATAACATATAATTCTTTAACAAAGGTACGTCTATTATTTATATTTATATCAAAATTTGCATATACACCAGCACCTACATTAAGTGGAGTATTAAAAGGGAACGATGTTGTTTGCATTGGTCCTGCTCCATTAAAATCAGTTAATAAATTAGGAGTTAATGACATATTGGTATTACTATCATAACCTAATATATTTGGTTCTATATTTGTTCTTGGATTTCTTTTTTTTAAATCAATTGCCTGTTGTTTAGTCATTCTAATATATCTTGGAGGGTTCATTGTTGTAAAATCCATATCGTATTCTAAATCTTGATTTAAACCATATTTATGAGCATCAACATATATTAAATTATAATCGATATCAACAGTGTTTAATTGATATTCAGCATCTATAGCATTTTCATTAATTGGAATATTTGGAGGCATACCTGGTTTTGCTGCATATAAAGGTACTATTGGTTGACCTAAATTATTTACAGGTACAGGAAGGGCACCGTGACCACCATCCCATTCGTAGTTAACTGATAAAGTTCTATTTAACCATCTAACGTTAACTAAATTATTTCTAATTGCAATTAATTTTGTATTTGAATCATTTGATTTTTGTTCAAGACCTTTGATAATACTAATTAATTCTTGTCTCGATTTATCAATATTGTTAAATAATTGTCTTTCAACTAATACTGGAGAAAATTTGGTGTTATTAATTACAATTTTATCATTTGCAACATCATAATTAAAAAAAGTACTCATATTTATTAAAGAATCTTTAATATTACCCATTAATGAATTTTTTAAATCATCAGATACTTTATTTAATTCTTTTTCAATTTCATCTTGTTTTCTATCTAAATTAATATCTTTATTATTAATTATTTCTTCTACTTTTTTAGTTAGTTCATCTTTTTTTAAATTTAATTCAAGTGCATATAAATTATCATAATTATTAATATTATTATAAATATTTTTAAAAAATCTTTGAATTATTTGCCATTTAAAAAATAATTCATTAACATTGTCAGTTATATTTTTAACAATCATTGTATCTTCAGATAAAGGTTTCTTTTCTCTTTGTACTAATGGTTTTTCTTCTTCTCTTTCTGATGGACAATTAATAGTTTTTCCTAAAACAGCATAATGTAATGAATTCATATTATTTGAATCTAATGAATTCACATCTGCTCCATATTTAATTAATAATTCTATAATTTCTGGTATTTGAGCTTTTACTGCAAGATGTAAAGGAGTTACATTGTATTTATCATAAGATATTGCCGATGCTCCTCTTAATAATAAATATTTAACTAAATTAATTTTATCTTCATTTATCATATTGGTGCTCTTTATTACATAGTGAATTGGACTTTCGCCATTTTCATTTTTAACATTTAATAATAAATAATTTTCCTGTACATATTGTTTAACTTTAGAAATATTTCCTTCATCAACATAAAGAAATAATTTTAATACTAAAGATTCATCAACTTTCTTTTCAGGAATATTATATCTTTCTATAAATTTAGTTTTAGTTGGTGGTAAATATGGTTTTGGTCCTGCCTTATATGGTTTTTCCATTTATTATATTTCTATATAATAAATACTGATAATAAAAAAACTAATTTTTAATTGAGTCTATAATCTTTCTTTTCTGAGCATTTATATACTGTTTTTTTGTTGGGATTTTGAAGTGAATCATATCTCATTCTTTCTTCAACAAACATTGGGGGTACTACTCTTGTAGGATATGTGTGTACGCATTCATTGGTCCAGCATGAACCAGATTTTCTATAATGATCCCATTCAGTATCCATTATTAAATTTGCGTGTTGTTGGAGAAATAATCTGTGGTCATCATTACCAACAATATTATTTATATATTTTACATATTCTTCTCTTCTTACTGCTGTTCTATAATCTGTTAAATGGCGCGCATCTTCCATTTTAGGAGGGCAATTTTTAAAAAAATTATCCATAATCTTATATATATTATAATTTAGATATTTTTATTTAAAAATTTGGATATTTCATTATATATTTCGGGTTTTGTTAAAGGTTTCCATTTACCTCCTGCTTTTATTGATAATGGAATATTAAATTTTCTTGCAATATTTTTTAAATATTCCATTGTATAATCATCAATAGTTTTAAAATTTTCCTTATTAATGGTTTCTAATAAATCTTTTACCATACCTATTTCTTTTAAGTCTTGATTTACTTTTTTTTCATCTTTGTTATTTTTTGATTTTTTTGTTCCTAAAGTAATTGTATCCATTACATTTTCCAATAATTTATCTTTTGTTGATTTAGGTACATTATTTAATTCTTCTTTTTCAAAACTAATTTCTTCAACATGATGTTCATTATCATTGGCTACATCTTCTTCTATGTTATCCTCTTCATCTTCTTCATCTTCTTCATCGTCATCCTCATCGTCATCGTCATCATCATCCTCATCCTCATCTTCATCGTCAACATCATCATCATCTTCTTCATCTTCGTCATCGTCATCATCCTTACTTAATTCAGTTGATGTTTCAGTATCAGTATCTAATGTAATATTTTCTACAAAATCATGTAAATCTTCATCTTGTTCAATTTCCATTTTATTAGTTTCTTGATTTTTCTCATTTTCATTAAATTTAATAACAATTTCCTCAATTTTTAATTCAGGTTTTATTTCTTTTTTTTGAAGAGGAGATGTTAAAGAGTAATCTGAAGTCATATCATTATTCTCTTTTGTTTGTAAATTATTTGATATTAATTTACTATCAGATAAATATTTAAGTTCTGATTTATTATCTTCAGATTCAGAACAAGTTAATTCTTTAAAATAATTATTATTTTTTACTATAGGTTGAGTATTTAATAATGTTATTTTTCTAAATTGTTGCAAATTTTCATCATTTAATAATTTAACTTTATTTGCAAAAACATTTAAATCATTTTGAAAATTTTTTCTAAGAATTATATTACTATCTTCTGAATTGTTTTTTAAAGTATTAATATAACTTAATATATCAAATTTAATAAAATACATTTCTTTTATAATGTAAAGTATTAATAATAACATTAATAATAATGTTATCCAAATTTTATAATCCATTATACTATATTATATGATAAAAAGATTAATAAATAAACCTAATTATTAATCTTAATAAATTTTATCTTCCACTATTTAATTTTTCTTTTATATATTTTGTCTTTATATTATCAGGTTGTGTTACTCTTCTTGATTCATTCCATTCTTTAACATCCATAGGTGTACCTGTTGTGTATACAGGCATAACTTCACACTTTTTATCAGTTACACACATTGGAGGAAAAGGAGGTTGAGGATACCATTTTTCTGGTGGTAAGAATGAGTAACCATATTCAAAACTTTCATTATCATTTACATCAGCTAAAGGAAGATGATGATAGTCAGTATATTCTAATTCATTACTAAGAACTCCATTTTCAAATCTTGATTTGGTTCTTTCAATCCCTGCTTTCTTATCTCTAGTTTCTAATTCCTTTTTGATATCTTTTAAATCTACTGGTTTTGTATTATTAATTGTTTGATGAAGATTATCAACACTATTTTTTAAATGATCTAACATTTGTTTAAATGCCATTATTTTTTCATGACCCTTATTTTCATCAGCAATTTCTTGTTGTATTTCTTCTGTTTGTTTTTCTTCTGTTTGTATTTCTTCAACAATCTCATCTTTTACTTCTTCTTCTTTTACTTTTACTTCTTCTTTTAATTCATTATTATTTTTATGTTGAACTGGTGCAATATTTTCCATATTTTCTATTCTGTTGCATACAGATGGACAACTTGTAAAATTTTCAGATGTTTCTTTTTTTGTCATTAATTGTTCAATTAAAATATAAAAAAGAACAATTATTATAGTTGAAAATATTAAATCAGTATCACATAAATGTTGATTTGGTAAATATTTAAGTACACTATAAACAACTATTACAAGTACTAAATATTTTAATAAATTCATAAAAGTTTCTTTATTCATTATATAATTAATTAAGATATTTATATATTTTAAATTTTTATTTTTTATTTTTATACAGTTTGTCTTATATTATATAAAAATAATGCCAACAAAACTACAAGCAATATTATCATAAATATTAATATTATAATTAAACTTAAAAAATAAGAATAATATTTATTCGTAATATCATTTAAAATGGGATTTACAAAATGTTTCATTATCTTTTCTTTATTTTCTTTTTTCTTAATTTGACAAATAAATTTATCAATTATATTTGTTGTAAATGGACCGATAAAATCCGTCATTTATAAAATATAAATATATAAATAATCAATATATATAAACTTATGAATTTTATAAATTCTTTTGATAAAACAAAAATACTTATTCAAACTGATAAAAAAAACCATAGAATAAGATATAATTGTTTTAATATACTTGCATTTAAAGTTACAGAAGTATATTCTCCATTTGGAATCGAAAAATATAATAATAAAGATATTCTTAATTTGGAATTAACTAATAATTCTAATTTAAAAAATAATTTAATTTCTATTATCAAAGAATTAGATACATATTTTAAGGAATTATCTGAAACACACGATGATTTTCGTGGATTAAATTATACATCTCCAATTAAAAATAAAGATGATAAAACTATTATTATTAGAACACATATATCTAATAAATTAAAAATTAAAACAAAAAAAGAAACTCCTACTGATATTAAAATAAAAAATAATACATTTAATATTGGATTGGAATTTAGTAATATTTGGACATATGGAGAAAATTATGGACTGGTTTTAACTACTAATATAATAGATTTAACTTAAACTAGTTAAAGATGATTCTTCGTCTTTTTTGGATTTTTTCTTTTTGGGTTTTTCTTCTTTAACTTCGTTTACTTTTTCTTCTTTGGCTTTCTTTGTAGCCTTTTTTGGTTTTTCTTCAATAGTACTTTCTGATTCGGGTTTTGCTTTTTGTTTTTCACTTATTACATCAGAAAGTTCTTTTAATTTTTTCTTATCGATACTTACTAAGTTATCTTTTGTTATTCTCTTTTCCATTTCAACAGCTCTATCAAAATTATTTAATTCGGGATGTTGAGATTTAACTTCATTATAGATAAATGCCTTAATAGTTCTGGCTTCTTGTTCAGTAACACCTAATATTTCAACAATCTTTTTAACACTTCTTTCATGAATTTCAGTAGCTTGATTATTTATCATTCTTGATAATTCACTCATTTCTGTTACTGATTCTGGTTTTTCAGATACTTCTGATTCAATATTTAAGGCAGATGTTTGTGATAATCTTGGCATTTCCATTGAACTTTCTAATTTTAATTGTGAATTAGTATTTAATTTACGTGATTTTTTCTTGGATTTACCTTTACCACCTTTTTGGTACTTAGATACAAAATCATTAATAAATTCACTTGTATTAATTAATTCTGAATATTCACTATAATTATTACCTCCTTTTAATTCTGTTGTTTCCATATGTGTTAAACCTTCTGGTTCAGATGTAGTAACAACTTGTTTAACACTATTTGTAATAGAATTGAGTAATTTATTTAAAAAGCATTGTTCTTTATCAGATGCATTTGGTTTTGATTCAGTTAATTCTTTTTTAGAAATAAAAACACTTTCAGTTGATGGTTCTTGTTGAACTGGTACTGTTTCTTGTTGAACTGGTAATTGTTCTTGTTGAACGGGTGCTGTTTCAGTTTCACTTTCAACATATAATCCTGCATTATTTTTAAGTAAGGGATTTGCTCCTGCTTTAATTAATTTATCACATAAAACATCTTGTCCAGCAATAACAGCTAAATGTAATGGAGCATTTCCGTTGACATCTTGAATATTAATTATATCTTTTACATCTGATCTGGCAATAATAGCATCAATAATTAATTCACTTTTCTTAACATTTACACCTGTAACTAAATTATTAATTAACATATGTAATATAGTTTGTCCATTAGAATCTTTATAATTAATTGTTTTAACGACAGGACTATTTATTAAATATAAAAGAGCATCGGTATTATTTTGTTTAATAGCGCCAAACAATAATTCAGAATGATCAGATTCACCTATTCCTAAAAATCCACCTTTTTGATTTTTTGATGGTTTATAAAAAGGTTCAGTACTTGTTTCTGAAAAATTAAAGTAATTCATAGAATATATATAATATAAATATAAAATCTTTTTTTTATATTTATATATAAAATTTAAAATATTATCTACTTTTAATTATATATAAATAATGTTCAAGAACACCGATTTAAAATACTTATTAGTTTTTGCCGGTATTTTAGCAGTTGTATATCTTATGAATAGATACTCTGGTGACCAATTTTCTGGAAATCTTGCCAAATCTGCTGAAGCCCCTGTTCAAGAATTAAGTGATATTCCCCAAGATATGTCAAATGATAATTATTCATCAGAAAGCTCTTTACCATCAGTTGAAATATCTAATGAAGAAAAAAGTTTAATCAAATCTAAATTTGACTCAAAGAATAAATCAAAAGATGGTAAATATAAAAGACTTAATTATAAAGAAGGCAGACGCGGTCAAACTACTGAAGATGTTTCCAAATATTTTGATGATCACAACTCATTAGTTAAAGATGGTCATCTTGCTAATGATGAATTTCAAGGACAAAACGAAGGCGTTGATCTTGCTCCCTATAGACCTGGTCCCAAACAAGCCCTTAATGATGAAGATATCTTCAAATCAGATAACTTCTTACCCAAAGAAACTAACCAAGACTGGTTTGATGTTATGCCAGAACCAATCTCAGTTAAAAACAGACATTTAATCAATGTTTCAAGACCCGTTGGTGTTAACACAATTGGCAACTCTCTCAGAAATGCTTCATGGGATATCAGAGGTTCACCACCTTGCCCTAAATTTGTTGTTTCACCATGGCAACAATCCACTATTGAACCTGATTACAATATTAAAGGCTTATGCTAAATAAGAGTTTAATGTTGTAACTGTTTTATTAAATAATTTATAAAAATTCCTATAAATTATTAATTATTTTCATTACTTTTTTTCATTACTTTTTTAAATAAATTATTTTAATATTTAATAAAAATATACAATTATTAGTCATTTCTATATCATTTATAATATTTTATATTCAAATAATTTAAAATTCTTATATATTAAAATTTTTATAAAAGATAAAGTTTATTAAAAAAGTGATATACGTTAATTAAATCCTAATAATTCATGTTAGTTGAGGTAATATTAATAGTAAAAATTCATGGGGGCGTGCGAAATTCCACACACATATTTTGGAAAACTTTGTGTGTGGAAAAAAACTACAGCATGATTTTTATTAAAAATAGAATTTATTGTGTAAAATATTTTATTTGAATGATATACTTTTAGAGATAAATCTTTAATAAACTTTATCTATTACATTAGTTAAAAAGTAAACACGTAAAAGCTGTAGTTTTTTATATCATGCTGTAGTTTTTATAATTATAATATTTCTAATATAATATTATATAGTATGTCACTATTTTGTGAAATTTGTAATTATACTGCATCTAATACTGGCAATATGTCCCACCATAAAAAAACCCAAAAACATATAAAAAACAGACATTTACTGTCTAATTTATCAGAAACTACAGCAGATAGTATCAATATAGTATCATTTAAGTATCAAAATAGTATCATTAATGATACTACTACAGCTGTAGTTTTTACTTGTGAAAACTGTTTTCGCGAATTTAAATATAAAAATAATTATTATAGACATAAAAAAACTTGTAATTCAAATAGTATTGAAAAAAATAAAGAATTTGAATTACAATTAAAATTAGAATATTCTGAAAAAGAAAAGGAGTTATATAAAAAATTAGAAAAAGAAAAATCTGAGATGTTAAATAATTTTATGAATAATGCAAATGTTCTTTTAAATAAAGCAAATGATAATACAAAAATAACAGCACAAGCAATGCAAACAGTTAGTGTTAGTGCAATTAAATATGCAAATGATAAGTTTAATAATGCACCTGTATTAATGCCTTTAGAAAATTTTAATATTAATAATTTAAGTTTTGATAATGAAAAAGATAGAGAACAGTTGATAAGAACATTGATTTATAATGCCAAACAAAAGTCTCTTGATAAATTATTAGGAGACCATATAGTAAAATGTTATAAAAAAGAAAATCCAGAAGAACAATCATTTCATACAACAGATTGTTCAAGATTAAATTATATAGTTCGCGATTTAATAGAAAATGCTTTAACTTGGGCTGTTGATAAATCTGGTATTAAAATATGTTCTTCTATAGTAAAACCTTTAATTGAAAAATGTATTAATTTATTATTGGAATATCAAAAAACTCTTATAAATAAAATGGCAGAAGGAGATTATAAAGATAAAGATACTGTTCATACAATACTTAATTTATTAATGACAATAGATAAAGGTACTTTAGAAAGTGATATAAATAAATATATTGCTCCTTTTTTTAATTTAACTAAAACATAATTAGTATCTTTATAGCTAAATCCATTATTATTATAATTGAATTAAGACCTTTATAGCTAAAGTAAATATATTATAGTAAAATCTTGGTGGAGTAAAATTAATTCATGTAAAATTCATGGGGCGTGCGAAATTCCACACACATATTTTGGAAAACTTTGTGTGTGAAAAAAACTATAGTTTTTATTTGTGTCTAAATTTAAAAATTTTTTTAAAAAATACATTTTCCTCATCTTTTTTATTGGCCAGTATATATACCAAAAAGTTGAGGAAAAATTTTTGTGTCTTAAAATTTTAAAAATTTACCAAAAAAAATATAAAATATAAAAATTTCAAAAAGTAAACAGCTAACGATGCTACATAGTGTAGCATTAAATGCTACATAATGCTACATAGAAAATATTTATATAAATCTATATTATATATAGTAAAAAATGTATGAATGTACTATTTGCAATTATAAAACCCCATATAGTGGAAATTTTTCTTCCCATATAAAAACTATTAAACATTGTCGTAAAATATGTGTAAAAAGTGATACAGATAACAAATCTATAGAAAGTATTCAAGATGTAGCCGAAGATGTAGCATTGATGCTACATAGTGCTACATATAATGCTACATCCAAAACTATAGTTTTACCTCAAAACAAGAATTTTGTTTGTGAAATTTGTTCAGCCGATTTTAAACATCATTCAAGTTATTATAGACATAAAAAAACTTGCATACAAATTACACCAAAAGAAGATAATATTACAATTAATGAGTTAAAGATGAAGTTACAATATTCAGAAAAGGAAAAATTATTATTTGAAAAAGAAAAAGAAATGTTTAAAAAAATAGAACAAGAAAAAGACGAAATAATAAAAGAAAAAACACAATTATTAAATACATTTATGGCAAATGCAAATCATATTATAAATAAAGCTCAAGATAATACAAAAATAACAGCTCAAGCAATGCAAACTGTTTCTGTAAGTGCTCTTAAATATGCAAATGATAAGTTTAAGGATACTCCAGCATTAATACCTATAGAAAATTTTAATATTAATAACTTAAGTTTTGAAGATGAAAATGATAGAAAACAATTAACAGAGATTTTGATTTATAATGCAAAACAAAAATCATTAGATAAATTACTTGGAGACCATATAGTGAAGTGTTATAAAAAAGAAAATCCTGAAGAACAATCATTTCATACAACAGATTGTTCTCGACTAAATTATATAGTTAGAGATTTAATAGAAAATGCTTTATCTTGGGCAGTCGATAAATCTGGTATTAAAATATGTTCTTCTATAGTAAAACCTCTTATTGAAAAATGCATTAATTTATTATTAGAACATCAAAAAGATTTAATAGATGAATTAGCTGAAGGAACATTTCAAAATAGAGAAACAGTCCAAACTATAATATCAGTATTAATGTCAATAGATAAAGGAGGATTAGAATCTGATATAAATAAATATATTGCACCTTTTTTTAATCTTAATAAAAGTAATTGAGTAATGAGTTATTAGTTTTTCTTGAGGTTTTCCAAAAATCTGCAGATATATTATTTAATGTTTCTTCTATATCAGTAAAAGTTTTTTTATATTTTTTTTGTTGCGAATTATATTTTTTAAGAAATTCCTGAACTTTTTTATTATTCTTAAGAAATTCTCTTTTATCATTTATTGAACTTCTTAAATACCATATACTATATTTTATTTCTTCATTACTTATTAATCCACATTTTAGCCTTATTTTATCATATAATTCTTTATCACAATGAAAATCTACAGCTTCAAGTAAATAATGAGATTTATTAAAATTAATACTTTCTAAATCAAAATTATTATTAATAGGATTTATAGTTTTAAGTTTATCTAAAATTTTATTACTTATATTACCTTTATGTTTAGTTATACGTTTCAGCCACATATTTGCCATATTTTTTAACCAAATATTATCTCCGGACATTGTGCCATATTCAATCCTAATAAAAATTCCAAAATAAAATATAATAAAATTATTATTTTTTATTTTAAGACATAAGGCTGGTTCAAAATTACTTGTTTTTTCAGTATCAAGTATATCACGATTATTACATAGTGTTATTTTTTCGGTAATATTTAGTATTTTATTTATTATATCATAATTAATATGATAACCTTTTGAAACTGCTATCATATGCCAAATTAAATAAGAAAAATCTTCAAAACTAATATATGAATCTTCTAATGCAATAATTGGTAATCTTCTCAATAATTCATTAATATCTTGTTTGATTAATGTATAACAAGTTGCTATTGATATTTCTGAATCTTTTTTTCTAACTGCTTTTTGTAAATTACTTTTTAATAATTGAACATCAAAAGTAATTTTTTCATTAAAAATAATTTCTTTATTATTAGGAGATTCAGAAATAATGTATATTTTCTTATAATATTTAGACATTTCTCCTTTTAATTCAATACTATTAAACCATTTTCCTGTATTTTCATAATTATCAGAAATGATAAGATTTATGTTTTCCTCATCTTTTTTTATAAAGTATAAGTTCATATTTAATATAATATATTAAATAAACTATATTTAATATATCAATTTTTTATAGAAAATTAAAATTTAAATATATAATCCGGCTTTTTTATTTTTATCAAAAGGATAATTATTTATTGTTAAATAATGACATAACGGTGCTTTATATATTTTATTTTTTAATTTAACACTTAAATTTAAAAATTCTTGAACTACAAATTAAATATTAATTAATAATTAAATATAAAAATTTGAAAATAATATATTATAACTAGAATAATTAAGAAAAAATGGATACTATTTTAGAAGAAGATTATTCAGAAGAAAATAAAATGGTTGATATTATTAATGCATTTCAAATATATTATAAAAAACTTTTTAATAAAAAACAAACAGATAATATGTTTAGTGAACTTAATGAAAATGACCCTTTAGCTACTAATAGACAAATGGAATTTTTATATGAACATATTTATAAATATAAAGAAAATGAAAAACAAAATAATAATAAAAATAATTTATTAAATGAAGAAGATGAAATTAATTTGGAAGATTATGATGAATTTTTTGCTCTAGTAATAGATGGAGAAATTATTAAATTAAGTTCATCGTTATTTGCTCTTATGAATTATTTAGTTAGACTTCAAGATAATTGGTATGAGATTCATTGGTCTATAATGAATCTTAAAAATAATTAAAGATATTTAAGAAAATATAATTATAATTTATTTATAATGAGCGATAGTTCAAGTAATAATTCATCAGAAGAAGATTCATCTAAAATTTCAAGTGTTGAAGATAGTGAAAATGTATCTTCAAAAATGAGCTCTAAAAAAGAAAAAGATAATGATAAATCGGTATCAAATGATTTTAAAGAAAAAATTATTAGTTATATAAAAGTAGATGATTTAATCAGAAAAAAACAAGAGGAAATTAAAGAGCTCAAAGATAAAAAAGAAGAATTTGAAGAATATATTTTAAAATTTATGGATAAAAGTGATGCAAGCTTTGTAAATATACCAGGGGGTAAATTGATTAAAAATCAATCGGAAACAAAAGCACCTCTTAAAATAGAAATTATAAAAGAATCTATTATTGAAGGTATTAAAAAAGAAAAACTATCAGAATCAGAAGAAGTTAATAAAAAAGTTATTGATGAAATCATTGAATTAATGGAAACTAAAAGAGGAAAAGTAAATCGTATTAATCTTAAAAGAACTTTTGAAAGAATAAAAAAAAAGAAACCTGCTAAAAAATAAACTTTACATATC
>JACCEC012383266.1_pt1 | contig 77920 bp, 59 predicted proteins | sample 7450121 | NCBI WGS metagenome assembly JACCEC01 (sample SAMN15323455, study PRJNA562643) | freshwater metagenome | isolation source: river surface water | place: USA:Blue River Watershed | collected 2017-08-18
GCCGCGCTCGCGCAACTCCGCGGGGACCCGGCCCTCATCGCCCTGCTCGACTTCGAAAGCGGCGCCGAAGCGGGCGCGTTTCGCACCGTCCAGGGGCGCTGGCCGGGATCGCGCGCGCCGGAATTCGTGCAGGTGGGCGATAACCTGAAGCTCGACCTTGGCGGCGCGCGCCTCTGGCCGCGCCTCACGCTCGCCGCGTGGGTGCGCCTCGACCGGCTCGACGCGCCCTATCAGTCGCTCCTGCATACCGATGGGTGGACCGCGAGCAATCCCGGCCAGGTGCATTGGATGGTAAACCGTTTCTCGACCATGCGCCTCGCCCTCCGGGGCAACACCCTCGCGCCCGGCTCCCCGGAGCCGGACAGCTTTCCCGACTCGCGCACGCCCGTGCTGCCGGAAATCGGCCGCTGGGTGCATCTCGCCGTGGTCTACGACTCCGGCGCGCGGACGACGCGTTTTTTTCTCAACGGCCGCTTCGACAGCGAAAGCCGCGAGTCCATCGCGCATCCCGCCCGACTCGGTCCTGCCCGGATCGGCAATTGGGATCGCACCGACCGCAAACTCAGCGGGCGCATCGACGAGATGCTCGTCCTGGGCCGCGCGATGACGGATGCTGAAATCCACGCGCTCTTCGCCGCCGGCAATCCCTACCCCTGAAGCCCTCGTCCATGCGCATCGTCGCCCTCCTCATCCTCGCGCTGCCCGCCGCCGCCGCGCCGGTGGACTTCGTCCGCGACGTGCGGCCGATTTTCGACCGGCACTGCACCGAGTGCCACGGCGAGAAGAAGCAGAAGTCCGGGCTGCGCCTCGACGTGAAGGCGGCAGCGTTCAAGGGCGGCGACGGCGAAGGGCCGAGCCTCGTCGCGGGCCAGGCGAAGGAGAGCCCGCTCATCCGGTTCGTGACCAGCGCGGACCCGGAGCAACGCATGCCGCCGAAGGGCGACGGCTTGTCGCCCGCGGAAGTCGCCACGCTCACGCGTTGGATCAACGAGGGCGCGGCGTGGCCCGACGACGTCGACCGCGTGAAACTCGCGGACCCGCGCGACCATTGGTCGTTCAAGCCGCTCGCGGTGCCGCCGGGAAATCATTCCATCGACGGATTCGTCGCCGCGAAACTCCGCGCCCACGGGCTCGCGCTGTCGCCCGCGGCGAGCCGCGCGACGTGGCTCCGCCGCGTGACGCTCGATCTCACCGGCCTGCCGCCGACGCCGGAGGAACTCGCCGCGCAGCATGAAACCGAAGCGCAAGTCGTCGATCGGCTGCTCGCCTCGCCGCGCTACGGCGAACGCTGGGCGCAGCACTGGCTCGACGTCGTGCGCTACGCGGACACGCACGGCTTCGAGGTCAACACCGAGCGGCCCAACGCGTGGCCCTACCGCGACTACGTCATCCGCGCCTTCAACGCCGACACGCCCTACGATCGTTTCATCCGCGAGCAGATCGCCGGCGATGCGTTCGGGCAGGACGCGGCGACCGGGTTCCTCGTCACCGCCTCCGTGCTGTTGCCGGGGCAGATCGGCAAGGATGCGGCGTCCATCCGGCTCGCGCGCCAGGACTCGCTCGACGAAATCGTCACCAACATCGGCCAGACGTTCCTCGGCCTGAGCGCCAGTTGCGCGCGCTGCCACGACCACAAGTTCGATCCGATCAGCGCGAAGGACTACTATGCGCTCCAGGCCTTCGTCGCCGGTGTCGAGTATGCCGACCGCGAGCTGCGCACGCCGGAGGCCGAGGCGCGCAGCCGGGAGATCGCGGACCTGCGCCAGGAAATCGCGGCGCTCGATCGCCGGCTCGTGCAGTTCACACCGCTGGCCCGGCCGGGCACCAAACAACGCGAGTCGAACGCCCGCGAAAATACCGAGACCTTCGCGCCCATCATGGCGAAGTTCATCCGCCTCACGATTCACGACGCCAACCTGCATCCCACGCTCGGGCTGATTGAGCCGTGCCTCGACGAGATCGAGATTCTCACGGACGAGCCCGAACCGCGCAATGTGGCGCGCGGCGCCAAGGTCACCGCGTCGGGCAGCCGCACCTCCGCGAACCACCGGCTCGAGCATCTCATCGACGGCCAGTTCGGCAACGAGCGGAGCTGGATGTCCGACACCAAGGGCCGCGGCTGGGTGATGCTCGAGCTGCCCGAGCCGGTGCGCATTGCGCGCATCGTCTGGAGCCGCGATCGCACGGGGCGCTACAGCGATCGGCTGGCGACCGTCTACGCGTGGGAAGCAGGCCTCGCCGCGGACCGGCTCGATTCGGTCGCGGAGGCGCGGGCCTTGCGGCCGGCCGCCGGCGCCGGCCCCGTGAACGTGGACCGCTTCGCGCCGGTGCGGACGACGCGGCTGCGGTTCACGATCCTCGCCACCAACAGCCTCGAGCCCTGTCTCGACGAGATCGAGGTGTTCGACACCGCCGGCCGGAACGTCGCGCTCGCGAGCCTCGGCACCCGCGTCGTCACCTCGGGCGATCTCATCGAGGCGGACCGGCACGAGCCGGCGTTTGTGAACGACGGCCACTACGGCAACGAGCGCAGCTGGCTCTCCCACGAGCCCGGTCGCGGCTGGGTGGAGCTGGTGTTTCCCGCCGAGCACGAAATCGCGCGCGTGGCCTGGAGCCGCGACCGCGAGGGCAAGCTCGTCGACCGCCTCGCGACCGAATATCGCATCGAGGTCGAGCGCGCCGGCGCGTGGCAGATCGTCGCCGACTCCACCGACCGCCGGCCGCACATCGCCGGCGTGGGGCGCGGCCCGGCCTTCTCGCTCTCCGGCCTCACGGCCGACGACACCAAGGCCGCGGGCGCGATCCTCGCCGAGAAAACGAAGCTCGAGGCGAAGATTCGCGCCGCGGAAAACGGCCGATTGGCCTTCGCCGGGAAGTTCCGCACGCCCGACCCGATTCACCTCCTCAGCCGCGGCGATCCCGAGCAGCCGAAGGAGCGCGTGGCGCCCGCGGTGCCCGTGGCCTTCGGCGATTTCTCGCTCGGCGAGGAAACGCCCGAGCAGCGCCGCCGCCTCGCGCTCGCAGACTGGATCGCGAGCCCGTCGAATCCGCTCACCGCGCGCGTGATGGTGAACCGGATTTGGCAGGGGCATTTCGGCCTCGGCCTCGTGGAAACAGCGAGCGACTTCGGACGCAGCGGCACGCCGCCGACGCATCCCGAGCTGCTCGACTGGCTCGCCGCCGAGTTCATCCGCTCGGGCTGGAGCGTGAAGCACCTGCACCGGCTCATCGTGCACTCGGCCGCCTATCGGCAATCGGCGCGGCCCGACGCCGCGGCGGCGGAGCGTGACGCGGAGGCGCGCCTGCTGTGGCGGTTTCCCTCGCGGCGGCTGGAGGCGGAGACGATCCGCGATGCGATGCTGGCGGTGAGCGGCACCTTGAACGAAAAAATGCATGGCCGCGGCTTCGATCTCTTCGACAAGCGCGGCGGCTTGAGCGGCTTCAAGCCGATCGAGTCCTTCAACGGCGACGGACTCCGCCGCATGATCTACGCGCACAAAGTCCGCCGCGAGCGCGAGGCCGTGTTCGGCGCGTTCGACTGTCCCGACGCCGGCCAGAGCACCGCGCGTCGCCGCGAATCCACCACGCCGATTCAGGCGCTGAACCTCTTCAACAGTCGCTTCACCCTCGACCAGGCCGAGGCGTTTGCCGCGCGGGTGACGCGCGAGGCCGGCGCCGATGCGTCCGGGCAGATCCGCCGCGCCTATCAGCTCGCCCTCGGCCGCGAACCGGATGCGGCCGAGACCGCGGAGGCGCTGCCCGTCGTGCGCGCGCACGGCCCCGCGCCGCTCGCCCGCGCGATTTTCAACAGCAACGAATTCCTCTTCCTGCCATGAGTCGCGTCTCTCCCCACCCGCTGCTCGACCGCCGCCAGTTCCTCTCCAACTCCGCGACCGCCCTCGGCTCGATCGCGCTCGCCGCCATGCTCGGGCGCGACGGCCTGCTCGCCGCGCCTGCGTTCGATCCGGCGCGGCCCTACGCGCCGCGGCCGCCGCACTTCCCCGCGAAAGCGAAGAATGTCGTCGTGATTTTCTGCGCCGGCGCCGTGAGCCAGCTCGAGACGTGGGACTACAAGCCCGAGCTGATCCAGTGGGACGGCAAGCCGCTGCCGGGCGGTCCCGCGGTCACGTTCCAAGGTCCGGCAGGCGAGCTGGCGCGGCCGCAGTATGCGTTTCGCCCGCGCGGCCGGACGGGAAAGATGGTCAGCGACCTGATCCCGCACCTCGCGGAGCTGACGGACGACCTCGCGTTCGTGCATTCGCTCACGAGCAAGTCGAACACCCACGGTCCGGCGGAGAATTTTCTCTCGACCGGCTTCGTGCTCGACGGCTTCCCGTCGCTCGGCTCGTGGGTCACGTATGCGCTCGGCAGCGAGAGTCAGGACCTCCCCGCCTACGTCGCGATCCCCGATCCGCGCGGCGTGCCGCAGAACGGCTCGAACAATTGGGGCCCCGGCTTTCTCCCCGCCGCGTTCCAGGGCACGACGCTGAGCTCGAAGGATCCGGTGCGGCACCTCGCGGCGCCGGGCGTTTCCGCCGACGCGGATCGCGCGGCGCGCACGCTACTCGAAAAGATGAACGCGCGACACCTCGCCGCCAACCCCGGCGACGGCAAGCTCGCCGCGCGCATCGCCAGCTACGAACTCGCCGCGCGCATGCAGCTCAGCGTGCCCGCCATCAGCGACCTCGGCACCGAGCCCGCGCACATCCTGAAGATGTATGGCGCCGACGACGCGACGAACGCGAACAAGGCCGCCTTCGCGAAGAACTGCATCCTCGCGCGGCGGCTCATCGAGCGCGGCGTGCGTTTCGTGCAGCTCTTCAACGGCGCGTATGCCAGCGGCGGCGCGCTGAACTGGGACGGCCACAACAAGCTCAAGGAGCAATACGACATCCACGCCCGGATCCTCGACCAGCCCGCCGCCGCGCTCATCCGCGACCTCAAGCAGCGCGGTTTGCTCGAGGAGACGCTCGTCGTGTGGTGCACGGAGTTCGGCCGCATGCCGTTTTTCCAAAAAGGATCCCAGGGCCGCGATCACAACCCCGACGGTTTCACCTGCTGGCTCGCCGGCGCCGGCGTGAAGCCCGGCGTCAGCCACGGCGCGACCGACGAACTCGGCCAGCGGGCCGTGAAGGACATTCACCCGCTCTACGATTTCAACGCCACGATCCTCCACCTGCTCGGCCTCGATCACGAGCGTCTCACCTTCGAGCACAACGGCGTGCAGCGCCGGCTCACCAACGTCGAGGGCCACGTGATTCGCGAAGTGCTGGCTTGATCTGCTGCGCTCGCGCTCCTGAGTCGCCGTTGCCCCCACCCCTCATGATCCCCCATCGCTTCCCGCGCGCTTCGTGCGCCGCGCTCGCCGCCGCCACCCTGCTCGCGCCCTTCGCCTCCGCCCAGACCGTGCCGCCGCCCGCCAACCCGCCCGCGCCCGCAGCGAAAAAATCCGGCGACTACGTCACCCTCAATCCCTTCGAGGTGAAGGCCGAGGCCGACAACAGCTACGGCGCGCTGAACTCCAACTCGCTCACCCAGTTCAACACCGCCCTCGATCGCACGCCCGTCTCGGCCGATATCTTCACCGCCGAGTTCATGCGCGACATCGCCGTCACCTCCGTCGAGGAGATGCTCGCCGGCTACGGCGCCGGCGCCGGCACCGTGATGTCCAACCCCGACTCCGACGCGCTCTCCCAGCAGCCCGGCGACCGCGTCGGCAACCAGACCATCGGCATCCGCGGCACCGGCGGCGGCGCGATCCGGCGCGACGGCTTCGCCGCCACCGGCGCGGCCAACAACTTCGGCTCCACCGCCGTCGGCATCACCAGCACCTTCGACGTCGAGCGCGCCGATGTCGTCCGCGGCCCGCAGGGCCTCCTCTACGGCGCCGGCGGCGCCGGCGGCACCGTCAACACCGTCTCCAAACGCGCCAACTTCAACCGCCAGACCGCCTCCGCCACCTGGCGCATCGACCAATTCGGCTCCAAGCAGGGCCAGCTCGATTACAACGTCGGCAAAGACTGGATCGCCTTCCGCCTCGCGCTCCTCGACGACACGCAGCGCTACCGCCGCCTCTTCATCGGCTACGAGACCCAGGGCTTCTACGGCCAGGTCGCCCTCAAGCTCGATAAACTCCGCACCGTCGTCCGCCTCCAGGCGCAGCAGACCGTCAACGAACGCATCCTCAACACCAACCAGGAAAACATCGCGTTCACCAACGCCGCCACCGACCCGCGCCACAACTTCGGCCTCGCCTACATGCTGCGCAACGGCCTCACCGGCGAGATCAACCCCGCCACCGGCCAGCCCTGGCCCCGCGGCGCCATCGCCAACGGCAAACTCACCTGGGACAACCTCAACGCCTGGGCCGGCTGGGCCGCCTCCGAATACGTCACCAACAAGACCTACGCCGTCCTCACCGAGACCGTCTGGACCAAGTGGCTCTCCACCCAGTTCAACGTCCTCTACAACGACTACCAGTCCGACCGCGCCAACGGCGGCATCGCCAACCTCAGCGCCCCGCTCCTCAACGGCAACCCGCTCAACGAGTGGGCCAACGGCGCCACGCTCGCCGATGTCGAGCAGCCCACGCGCCGCTGGGCCGCGCGCGGCGCCGCCATGCTCACCCACGCGTTTCTCGACGGCCGCGCCGCCACGCAGACGCTCCTCGGCTACGACATCGAGTGGGCCGACTCCGGCCCCACCGACTACGGCTACTACCTCGCCGATTCCAATTTCAACGTCGTCTACGATCCGCGCCTCCCCACCAACCTCGGCCGCACCCCCATGCCGCGCCTCTGGTGGTCCGTCGCCGACGGCCCGCAGAAAAGGCCGCTGCCCCGCGGCGGCTGGCTCACCCCGCGCCTCACCTGGGGCGGCGCCAACTACGTCCGCATGCCCAACAACCCGCGCGATCCCGCCTGGGTTCGCCCCAACAATCCCCTCGGCCTCGCCCAGCTCGCCGGCCTCCCCGGCGTAAGCGGCCAGAACAACGACGGCCATAACTGGGAAAACCGCACCGCCGGCTTCTACGCCTCCAATTACACCAGCTGGTGGGGCGACCGCTTCGCCACCCTCGTCGGCGTCCGGTCGAACGAGAACTTCAAACGCACGCCCAACATCACCGCCACCGTCGCCGAGCCCTGGGCCGAATCCACCGCCGGCAACCGCAGCTACAACCTCGGCCTCAACGCCCGCCTCACCGAGATGCTGCGGCCCTACTACAGCTACTCGAGCACCTACAACATCCCCCTCGTCAACGCCAACGACCCGCTCGGCAACGCCCCGCGCACCTCCAGCGGCACCGGCCACGAGGTCGGCCTCAAGTTCACCTCCCGCGACCAGCGCTACTCCGGCTCGCTCCAGGCCTTCCGCACCAACTCCAAGGACGAGATGATCAACGCCGGCGGCGGCGTGCGCGACCTCATCAACCCCACCGGCCTCAACGGCGCCCACAACGGCCCCGCCGGCGCCAAGAACCAGTGGACCAACCTCGACCGCACCACCCGCGGCCTCGAACTCATCCTCACCGCCAGCCCCACGCCCAACTGGCGCCTGCGCCTCGCCGCCACCAGCGCCGACGGCCAGAACCTCTCCGACAAAAAATATCCGCTGCTCTGGAACGACCAGTTCCACCTCCGCAACGGCACCGTCACCTACCAGAACGGCACGCCCGTCCTCGTCCCCGTCACCCCCGCCGTCATCGCCGCCAACATCGCCAACCTCAACCGCCAGATCGACCCCGCCACGCTCCAGAACCAGGGCGACTGGCAGCCGCTCACGCTCGCGATGATGAACGACCGCAACAACCCCTACTGGGCCCAGCCCGCCGACGACAACGGCCGCCTCCAGACGAGCAACGTCCGCCGCGTCCTCCAGTATTTCGTCGGCGCCAACGGCACCGCGCTCACCGGCGTCACCGGCCTGCCCGTTTCCCAGATCCCCTACGCCTGGTCCGATCCCTTCGGCTCCAAGGGCGAGACCGTCGTCGCCCGCCGAGGCGAATACACCGTCGGCTACGCCCAATACCGCTTCGTCCTCACCAACAACTACACGTTCTCCCGCGACAATTTCCTCAAGGGCTTCAGCGTCGGCGGCACCGTCGCCCTCGGCCTCAAGAACCGCACGTTCTACTACAACACGCCCGGCGGCGGCCGCGAACTCTTCGCCTCGCCCGACACCTGGCAGGTCAACCTCGTGACCTCCTACCGCCGCAAGCTCGGCAAGCGCTTCCTCTGGACCACGCAGGTCAACATCGACAACGCCTTCAACCACTACGTCCTCGGCACGCTCCCCAACAACGGCAGCGGCTTCACCGTCCCCGCCAACCTCGCGGTCACCTTCTACGGCCAGCCCCGGAGCTACGTCTGGACCAACACGATCTCGTTCTGAGCCGCGCCGCTCCCCGCCTGTGAATCCCCCCCGCGCGGTTCGCCGCCCGTTCCTGCCGCGGCTCGCCCTCGCCGCCGCGTTGCTCGCCGCCACCACGCTCTCCGCCCGCGCCGCCGACACGCCCAGCCCGATCCGCGCCCTCGCCCAGGACCACATCGTCTTCGACGCTTCGGCCGCAGGCGGACCCACGCCCCTCAACACCCCGAGCATCCTCCGCCTCGACGACGGCCGCCTCGTCGCCGCCAGCGAACGCAGCGGCGTCAACAGCGCATGGCGCCAACAGGGCCACGCCTGGGCCCGCATCGCGACCTCCGACGACCGCGGCCTCACCTGGACCGTCCGCGCCACGCCCAACATCACCCAGGCACGCCTCTTCCGCGCCGGCCGCTCGCTCTACTACCTCGGCCACGACGGCGACCTGAAGATCATGCGCTCCGACGACCGCGGCGCGACCTGGTCCGCCCCCGCCGATCTCCGCACGCAAAAGCCCAACTGGTATGCCACCGCGTGCAACGTCTGGCACGCCAAGGGCCACGTCTACCTCGTCATGGAGCGCCGCGTCTACGAGGACAACAAGTCCGGCTGGACCATCGGCAACCTCGCGCCCGTCCTCCTCCGCGCCCGCGAGCAGGACGACCTCACCCAGCCCGCGAGCTGGACCTACGCCTCCGAACTCGCCTTCGCCGACGTCATCCCCGGCTACCGCGAAAATACGCCCGCCCTCGAGTGGTTCGGCGTGCCGTTCTTCGCCCAGAAATTCCCGCAGGCCCATCAGGTCGCCCCCGGCCGCCCCATGCACCCGATGGGCTGGCTCGAGACCAACGTCGTCCAGATCACCGATCCCGATCACCTCTGGTTCGATCCGCAGCAGCGCACGTTTCACCTCTTCCTCCGCACGCACACCGGCGGCACCGGCTACGCCGCCGTCCTGCAGGTCGTCGAAAACGCCGACGGCACCATGACCACCGGCCTCGTCCGCGCCCCCTCCGGCCGGACCCAGCTCTTCCTCCCGTTCCCCGGCGGCCAGATGCGTTTCCACGTGCTCTACGACGCGACCACGAAACTCTACTGGCTCCTCGGCACCCAGGCCACCGACTCCATGACGCGCCCCGCCGCGCTCGCCAAGGACCGCTACCAGCTGCCCAACAACGAACGCCAGCGCCTCGTCCTCCACTTCTCGAAAAACATGGTCGACTGGTGCTTCGCCGGCCTCGTCGCGGTCGGGGAGGGGAACCGCGGCGCCCGCCACTACGCGTCGATGGACATCGACGGCGACGACCTCGTGATCCTCGCCCGCAGCGGCGACGAGCGATCCCAGTCCGCCCACAACGGCAACCTCATCACCTTCCACCGCGTCCGCAACTTCCGCGCGCTGGTCTACTGATCCGCCGCGCCCATTTCCCGTAGAGGCGGGCCGGGCCGCCGCCCCAGGGTTCGATTTAAGGCGCCGCCATCGCTGCCCTCCATACCCCGCTGGACTCCCGCCGCGGCATTCCAAACCGGCCCGCGCCGCTTGAGTTTCCCTCCCGGGCCCGTTCGTTCCGCCCGGCTGCGCCGCCGGCGGATTCCCTGCCGCACCGCACCGCCCTCCTCCGCTCCGGCCATGAAAATCCTGCTCTCCGCCTCCCTCGGTTTCCTGCTCCTCAGCGGTTGCTCCACCGTCCAGCGCAGCACGATCACCGTCGTCCCGCAGGTCGATCTCCCCCGGTTCATGGGCGACTGGTATGTCATCGCCCACATCCCGACGTTCATCGAGAAGGAGGCCTACAACGCCATCGAGCGCTACGACCTCCAGCCCGACGGCACCATCGCCACCACGTTCACCTTCCGCAAGGGCGGCTTCGACGGCGAACCCAAGCGCTACACGCCCACCGGTTTCGTGCGCGACGCCACCCACGCACGCTGGGGCATGCAGTTCATCTGGCCCATCAAGGCCGAGTTCCTGATCGCGTATCTGGATCCCGACTACACCCAGACGATCATCGCCCGCAGCGCCCGCGACTACGTCTGGATCATGGCCCGCACGCCCACGATCCCCGAGGCCGACATGCAGCGCCACCTCGCCCAGCTCCGCGCCTGGGGCTACGACGTCTCCAAACTCCGCCGCGTCCCGCAGCAGAGCTGAGCCCGGAAGGGCAGGGGAGATGCTGGCTGGGAGTTGAGAGACCGGAAGCTCGGGCCCGGTCGACGCCCGATCTCTCAACGCTTAACTTCCTCCTCCCGTCCCCTGCGCGTCCCCTCATAAACCTTGCGCATTTCATCACCGCCCCTGCCGCGGATGCTTGAGTCGCGCGCCAAATTTCCCCTCTTTCGCCGCATGAAATCGAAGGTCTCCGCCCTCCTGCTCCTCGCGCTCCTTCCCATCCTCCCCGCCACCGCGGCCAACTCCGCCGCTCCCGCGCCCGCCGCCGCCTCCTCCCTCGAAGGCAAGGTCGTCGAGACCATGAACTCCGCCGGCTACACCTATTTCCAGGTCGATACCGGCAGCCGCAAAGCCTGGGTCGCAGCCACCGAGCTCACCCTCAAGGTCGGCGACAAGGTCGCCGTGCCCGACGCGATGGCCATGGCCAACTACCACAGCAAGTCGCTCAACCGCACCTTCGACCTCGTCTACTTCGCCAGCAACGTCACCGTAAACGGCAAACCCGCCTCCGCGTCCGTCGCCGCCGCCACCACGCGCACCACCCCGCCGATCGACGTCGCCAACATCAAGCGGGCCCCGGGCGGCCAGACCGTCGCCGAGATCCACGGCTCCAGCGCGAAACTCGCCGGCAAGACCATCACCGTCCGCGCCCGCGTCGTGAAATACAACAGCGGCATCCTCGGCAAAAACTGGCTCCACATCCGCGACGGCTCCGGCACCGAGGGCACCAACGACCTCACCATCACCACCCAGGCCCGCGCCAAGGTCGGCGACCTCGTCCTCGTCACCGGCGTGCTCGTCACCAACCGCGATTTCGGCAGCGGCTACAAATACCCGCTGATCGTCGAGGACGCCGTCGTCGCCGTCGAGTGATCCGCCCGCGGCGCCGCGCCGCGAATCCGTCCGCGCCTCTCGCGCGTATCCATCGGTGCGTGTTTCCGCCCGATGATCCGTCGCCTGCTGTTCCTCCTCCTCGCCGCCTGCCCTGCACTCGTCATGGCCACGCCTGAGGCGTTCCCGCCCACGCCGCCCGGCCGGACCGAAATCAAGGCCCTGCCCGCGGGCGTCCTCCTGCGCACCACCGCACCGGGCAGCTACTTCGACCGCTCCGACGAGCTGTTCCGCCCGCTCTTCAACTACATCTCGCGCCACGGCATCTCCATGACCACCCCCGTCGAGGCCACGGTCCAGCCGGGTGAGCCGGCCACCATGGCCTTCTGGGTCGGCGAGTCCGATCGCGCCCGCATCGCCGGCAACCGCGACAAGGTCGAGGTCATCGAGATCCCCGCCCGCACCGTCGCGAGCATCGGCGTGCGCGGCAGCTACTCCGCCGAGAATTTCCGCACCGCCCGCGAACGGCTCGAAGCCTGGCTGCAAACCCAGGCCGAGGTCGTGCCCGCCGGGCCCGCCTACGCCGTCTATTGGGACGGCCCCTTCGTGCCCGGACTCTTCAAACGCGCCGAGGTCCACATCCCCCTCCGCCCGCGCGCCTCGTTTCCCACCGACCGGCCATTGTCCGCCCGCTGACGCCCCCCGGCGGCGCTTTCCCCGCCGCTTTTCTCCACCCGCGCGACCAGCGATGCGCGCTTCGCGCCAAGGAACGCGGAGCGCCGCCCCGGCTTTTCCGCCATCCTCGCCGCCCGCCCCGCACTCCGTGCCGGCGTTTCGCCGCCGCGTCCCCGCCCGGTCATTTCACTCGCCGCCCGCCCGCCGCAAACCTATCCAACCGTCGTCAAAACCACCCCTATGCACCCCATCAATCGCCGTCAGTTTCTGAAGTCGGCCTCCGCGACCGGCGCAGGCCTCCTCGTCGTGAAGAGCGGCACGCTCTTCGGCCAAAGCCGCCCCAGCAACAAACTCAACATCGCGCTCATCGGCGTGTGGGGCCGCGGCCTCGCCCACTACAACACGCTGAAAAAGGAAAACGTCGTCGCCCTCTGCGACATCAACGAGGAGCGCTTCCCCGATGCGCTCAAAGCCTTCCCCGGCGCCAAGACCTACGTCGATTGGAGAAAATGCCTCGAGCAAAAGGACATCGACGCCGTCGTCTGCTGCACGCCCGACCACCACCACGCCCACATCGCGATCTGGGCGATGAACCGCGACAAGCACGTCTACATGGAGAAGCCCATCGCGCTCTCCGTGGACGAGGCCCGCGCCGTCCGCGCCCTGTATCTCAAGAAGAAGAACAAACTCGCGACCCAGGCCGGCACGCAGCGGCACGCCCTCCCGAATTTCCAGCGCGTCCGCGAGATGATCCGCGACGGCGCCGTCGGCCAGCTCCAGGGCGCCTTCGCCTGGGGCAATCGCCAGCTCCCGCGCGACGGCTACCTGCCCGCCGCCGGCAATCCGCCCTCCACGCTCCACTGGGATCTCTGGCTCGGGCCCTCGCCCGCGCACCCCTACAATCCCGGCTACTTCATCGGCAAGGCCGGCGCGAATTGCCTCGAGTGGAACATGTATTGGGACTTCGGCACCGGCCAGGTCGGCGACATGGGCGCGCACACCATGGACCTCGCGTGGAACGCCCTCGATGCCACCCACCCGGTCTCCATCGAGGCCAAGGGCGACCCGTTCAACCCCGCCGTCACGCCGGTGAAAATGCAGGCGCACTTCGAGCACCCGGCCAACGACTGGCGCCCCGGCGTCCGCGTGAGCTGGTATCAGGGCAAGGTCTTCCCCAACTCGCCCGCCAACTACATCGACTTCGACAAGCTCGGCCACGGCGCGATGTTCAAAGGCACCAACGGCGTCCTCCTCGCCGGCTTCACCAACCGGATGCTCCTGCCCGACGCGAAGTCCGACCTCACGCACTACACGATCCGGCCGAAGGAAAAACAGCTGCCGGGAATTCCGGACTTCCAGGACCAGTGGATCAATGCCTGCAAGGGCGACCCGACCAAAACCTCCTGCAACTTCGACTACAACGGCCTCATGACCGAGCAGATGGCGCTCGGCCTCGTCGCCTACCGCGCCGGCAAGAAACTCGCCTACAACGGCGCCACCGGAAAGACCGACGACGCCGCAGCCAACCAGTATCTCAGCCGTCCGCACCGCGCCGGCTGGGCGCTCAACGGCTGACCGCCCTCCGCGTCACTCCGACCGACTCCCGCGGCCCGGCCTCACCCGCCGGGCCGCTGTTTTTCCGTCCTCTCTCTCCGCCGCGCCGCCGTTCACTTCGCCAGCTCGAACAGATAATCCACAAACGATCCCGCCGCCCCGTCGAAGCCCTGCAGTTTCGGGTTCACCGACTCGATCAGGAAAAACTCGTCCGGCGCGTGCGCTCCGCCGCCGTAGCCGAGCCCGAAATGCCCCGCGGCCAGATTCAGCGGCGGCTCCGTGAAGATGTAGCCGGGATACGAACCCGCGAGCCGCGGCCACACCACCGTCGTCACGCCCGCCCGCTGCAGCACCGCGAGCTGCGCCTGGATCAGCGGCGCATCGGCCCGCGTGCTCGTCGGGTTGTAGCCGCCCGTCATCACCACATCGATGTCCGCATACCCCCGCTTCGCGAGGTGCGCCTTCAATTTCCGCAGCGCCTCCTCCGCCGTCATGTTCGGCACCAGCCGCAGGTCGAGCTTCACCGCCGCCTTGTGCGGCAGCACCGTCTTGCCGCCCGGGCCGGTGTAGCCGCCGTAGATGCCCTCGATGTTCACCGTCGGCTGCGAGACCAGCCGCTCCAGCGCCGCGGGAAACGGCAGGTCGTCGATCCACGCCTGCGCCGACGTGGCGACCTTCAGCTGCCGCTCGTTGAGCTGCCGCGACGCCGCGCGCACCATGCCCTTCTCCTCCTCGGAGAGCGGCCGCACGTTTTCGAAGAAGCCGTCGATCGCCGGCGTGTTTCCATCCGGCGTCACCAGCGTCGCGATCGCCTGCACCAGCCGCCACGCCGGACTGTCGACCATCGCCTTGTAGGAGGAGTGCGTGTCGCGCGTCGGGCCGCGGCCCCACGTGAGCCCGCTCACCGTCAGCTCGCACTCGATCACGCCCTTCGCCCCGAGATTCACCGTCACCGTGCCGTCGAGATTCTGCGTGGGAAACGGCATGAACACGCCGATCGTCTTCGCCAGCGCCGCCTGCACCTCGGGCCGGCGCACGAGGTCGCCGATGTTCGGCGAGCCGATCTCCTCCTCGCCCTCCGCCACCAGCACGAGATTCACCGGCAGCTTCCGCCCCGTCGCGCGGAACGCCTCCACCGCGGCGAGAAACGCCGCCTGCGGGCCCTTCTGGTTGGTCGCGCCGCGCCCGATCATCACCTTGCCCACGCCCGGCCGGTCCACGATCGCGGCCTCGAGCGGCGGCGAGCTCCACTCCTTCGGGTCGTATTGCTTCACGTCATACATGAAGTAGACGCCCAGCGTCTTCGGCGCGCCCGCATCGAGCGTGGCAAACACGCCCGGTTTTCCCTTCGTCTCGATCCGCACCGCCGACTGGAAACCCACCTCGCGCAACAGCGCCGCCATGTGGTCCGCGCCGTCGGGAAAACCCACGTTCTCCGCCGCGATCGACGGCCGGCGGATCCACTCCTGCAGCCGGCGCACCGACCGGTCATGATTGCGCGTAATCTCCGCCTTCAGCGCCGCGATCTCGGCCGCGGCCTCCGCCGCCCCCGCCGCGATGCCCGAAAACAGCAGCGCCACCCCGAGCGCCAAAACCCGGCCCATTCGATTGCTCATCGTTCCTCGATGCCGGCGCGGCGAGCCCCCCGCAAGCCCGTGCCTTCGAACACCACGCCCCGTTGCGGAATCATCCCTCACGGTGACCTGAGCCGGGCGGAAACGCGGAATTCCAAAAACAAAAACGCCCCGCCGTTTGCACGGGGGGCGTTTGTCGCCGGAGCCGGATCGGCCGGCGCGCGGGCTCACATCGCGAGCTCGGGGCGCTTCGGCTCGGGCCAGTCGACGTGGAAGAACTTCCCGCGCGGCTTGTCCGTGCGCTCGTAGGTGTGCGCGCCGAAGTAGTCGCGCTGCGCCTGGAGCAGGTTGGCCGGCAGGCGGGCCGAGCGGTAGCCGTCGTAGTAGGCGAGGGCGGACGCAAACGTCGGCACCGGCACGCCGCACTCGACCGCGAGGGCCACGACCTTGCGCCAGTTTTCCTGCGCCTTCTTCACCGTCTTGTTGAAATACGGATCGAGCAGGAGATTCGCGAGGTTCGGGTTCCGGGCGTAAGCCTCGGTGATCTTCTGCAGGAACACCGCGCGGATGATGCAGCCACCCCGCCAGATCTGCGCGATCTCGCCGAAGTTGAGCTTCCATTTGTATTCCTTCTGCGCCTCGCGCATCAGCTGGAAGCCCTGCGCATACGAGCAGATCTTCGAGCAGTAGAGCGCGTCGTGGATCGCCGCCACGAGGGCCTTCTTGGAGCCCTTGTATTTCTTGCCGGGGCCCTTGAGCACCTTGGAGGCGGCGACGCGCTCCTCCTTGATCGCGGAGAGGCAGCGGGAGAACACGGACTCGGCGATCGTCGGCGCCGGCACGCCCATATCGAGCGCGTTGACCGAGGTCCACTTGCCCGTGCCCTTCTGGCCGGCGGTGTCGAGCACCACGTCGACAAACGCCTTCTTCGACGACGGGTCCTTCTGCTTCAAAATATCGGCCGTGATCTCGATCAGGAAGCTGCCGAGCATGCCTTGGTTCCACTCGGAGAAGATCGCGCCCATCTCCGCCGCCTTGAAGCCGCCGAGGCGCTGCATGACGTCGTAGGCCTCACAGATCATCTGCATGTCGCCATACTCGATGCCGTTGTGGATCATCTTCACGTAGTGACCCGCACCGTTCTCGCCGATGTAGGTCGAGCAGGGCACGCCGCCCACGATGGGCTTGCCGGGCGCCGCGCCGGTGAGGGGACGGCCGGTCTTGGCGTCGACCTTGGCGGCGACGGCATTCCAGATGGGCTCGAGTTCCTTGTAGGCCGCGGGATCGCCGCCGGGCATCAGCGCCGGGCCGAAACGCGCGCCTTCTTCACCGCCGGAGACACCGCTGCCGATGAAGCGCAGACCCTTTTCGCGGAGCGCTTTTTCGCGGCGGATCGTGTCGGTCCACAGCGCGTTGCCGCCGTCGATCACGATGTCGTTCTGGTCGAGCAGCGGCACGAGCGAGTCGATCACCGCGTCGGTGCCCTTGCCGGCCTGGACGAGGATGACGATCTTGCGCGGCTTCGCGAGGGACTGGACAAACTCCTCGAGAGTCTTGGTGCCGACGACGCCACCGGGCGTGTTGGGATTTTCAGCGACGAACTTCTCGGTCTTCTCGGTGGTCCGGTTGTAGACGGAGATCCGGAAGCCGTGATCGGCGATGTTGAGCGCGAGGTTCTGACCCATGACGGCGAGGCCGATGAGTCCGATGTCGGAGTGCGTTTTGGCCATGGCGGAGGAAACGAGAGCGGTCAGCACAACCGGAACGGCCGGGAAAACCAATTCCATTCTCCCCGGCCGGGACATAAATCAGCCGGACACTCCGCCCGCTCCGCCGCGGACGCCGCCGGCAGGCGGCCATGCCGGCCGTCTAGCGCGGCATCCGGTCCGCCGGTCGCCCCTTGGTCGGGAAAAACCCGGCCAGCCACTGCACCGCCGGCGTCGCCCACGGCGGCTCGTTGCGCTCGTAGATCCAGTTGAAGCCCACGATCGTCAGCCCGACCGCGACGCCGACCGCGAGCAGCACCTTGTTCACCTTGGCGATCTTCCGCAGGAAAATCACGACCGCGACGATCGCGAGCATGCCGAGCCCGATGCGGACCCAGAACTCCGTGGGGATTTGCTTCAGCTTCTCCAGCGCGGCGGGCTGGGCGGCAGTGGCGGCGGCGAGCAGCGACATGGGACGCAGGTTATCGGATCACGGAGCCGAACCGGGCGGGTTCGAAACCGGCGAGGGATTCAGCAGTTCCGGCACAGGTGATCGGGGCCATCGATGTTTCCACCCGATCACGCCGGTGGCATCGCTCCGGGCGTGGCGTGCTCCCCGCGCGTCGCGCAGTTGATCCACGCCGTGGCGCCGGAGGCGTAGTGTTCCTTTTTCCAGATCGGCAGCCGCGCCTTGGCCTCGTCGATGATGTAGCGGCACGCGTCGAACGCCGCCCCGCGGTGCTCCGCGGTGACGCCGACCCACACCGCGAGTTCACCGAGCTGCAGGTGGCCCACGCGGTGCACCGCCCGCGCGCCCACGAGCGCGAATTTCGCCCGCGCCTCCGCCAGGATCCGCTCGCCTTCGCTCGTCGCGAGCGGCACGTAGGCCTCGTATTCGAGCGAGAGCACCGGCTGGCCCTCGTTGCGGTTCCGCACCCAGCCCTCGAAGGTCACGCACGCTCCCGCCCGCGCATCGGCGAGGCCACGTTGCCACGCGGCGGCTTCGATCGGGACGGCGGCAATCTCGAAACTCATCGCGGTGGCCACGGTTCAGCCTCCCGCCACCGGCGGGATAAACACCACGCGATCGCCCGCGCGCAGCGGCGCGTCGGCGGCGACAAACGCATCGTTCACCGCCGCGCGCACCCGGTCGCCGGGCAGCGTGAAACGGTGCCGCGCCCGCAGCTCGTCATACAAGGCCGCGGGCGTCGCCGCGGCCGTCACCAGCGTCTCCTCCGCGAGACCACGCTGCTCCCGCAGGATGGCGAAATACTGCACCACGATGGTCTGGTTCACGGCGCGCGATAGTCGCTCTTGCCGCCGGTTTTTTCCAGCAGGCGCACCTCTTTGATCACGATGCCGTGCGAGACGGCCTTGGCCATGTCGTAGAACGTGAGCGCCGCGATGGTGGCGCCGGTCATCGCTTCCATTTCCACGCCGGTCTTCGCGTGCACCTGCACGCGGCAGTGGATCTCGATCTCGCCGCGCTCCGGCCGCGGCTCGAGGTGCACCTGGCAGTCGTCGAGCCCGAGCGGGTGGCAGAGCGGGATGAGTTCGCCCGTCTTCTTCGCGCCCATCACGCCGGCCAGCGCCGCGGTGTGGAAAATCGGCCCCTTCTTCGTCGCGATCTCGCCGTCGCGCAGCAGCGCCGCGAGCTCGCCCGGGAGTGTCACCACGGCCACGGCATGCGCGGTGCGGCGGGTGACGGGCTTGTCGCCGACGTTCACCATCGCGGGCCGGTTGCGGGCATCGACGTGGGAAAACATGCGCGCGCACTGTCGCGGGCCGCCGCGCAACTCTCAACTCCGAACCTGCCGCCGCCGCGCCGCGCGCGCCGGCTCACACCCACGCACGAAACGCCACCAGCGTCCCGCGCGCCACCTCGGCCGGGCCGGCCGGCACTTCGACGTAGCCATCCGTGCCCAGCAGACCCGCGAAATCTCCCGAGGTGTTGCTCGGGTCCGGAATCGCCAGGAGCTCGGCCGCCGGGCCGCTCGTGAGCTTCACCGGCACGAGCTGCGTCAGCTTCGGCTTCGCCGCGATGGCCGCGGCCAGCGCGACCGTCCGCGGCGGCAGCGCCGGCATGCCGCTCGCGTGCGCCAGCGCCGGCAGCACGAAACGATGCAGGCAGGTGTAGCAGGAGACCGGATTGCCCGGCAGCGCGAAGATCGGCGTCTGCCGCGTGCTGATGCCGAACCAGAAGGGTTTCCCCGGCCGTTGCGCCACGCCGTGAAACACCTTGCGCACGCCCTGCCGGTCGAGCTCGGAGGGCAGGTAGTCGAACTTCCCTTTCGAGACGCCGCCGGTCAGCACCACCACGTCGAACTCCGCGATGATGTGCCAGAGCAGGTGCTCGATCTCATGGCGGATATCGCGGAGATGAAACCGCGAGACGTTGGGATAACCCGCGGTCTGCAGCGCCGCGCGCAGGGCGAGGTCGTTGCTCCGCCGGATCTGGTGCGGCGCCACCGCCGCATCGACCTCCACGAGCTCGTCGCCGGAAGAGACCACCGCGATTTTCGGCAGCTGCGAAACAGTCAGCACGGCATGGCCGCACGACGCCGCCACCGCGATCTCGCGCCCGGTGAGCCGCGTGCCCGCGCGCAGGAGCGTCTCGCCGCTGCGGTGATCGCTGCCGCGCCGGTGCACCGCATGGCCGGCGGCAAACACCGCGCCGTCGCGCAACGTCATCGTCACGCCGTCGCGCGTCGTCTCTTCATACGGCACCACGCAATCCGCGCCGTCCGGCAGCACGGCGCCGGTCATGATCTCGACGCACGCATCGCGTCCCGCCCCGAGCTTGAACGCCCGCATGCCCGCCGCCTGCACGCCCTCGACCCGGAAGGTCCGCTGGCCCGCGGCGATCGCCTCCGCCCGCAACGCAAAACCGTCCATCGTCACGCGGTCGAAGGGCGGGAGGTCGCGGTCCGCGCGCACCTCGCTCCGCAGGACCCGCCGGTGCGCGGCCACAATCGGGCAATCCTCCCGGTGGAAGGGCGCGATGTTTTCGAGGATCAGTTTCTCGGCCTCGGCAGGGGTGAGCATGGAGGAGGGAAGGGCAAGGGGCGGCTTTACGCGGCGCGGAATCCGAGCTTCATGTCCAAACTCCGCGGCGTAAAGCCGCACCTGCATGGCCGAGCCCGTTCCCACCGATCAATTCCTGCGTCCGCTGCGCGACCTGCGCATCTCGGTCACGGACCGCTGCAATTTCCGCTGCCCCTACTGCATGCCGGCCGAGATCTTCGGCCCGGGTCACGCGTTCCTGCGCGATCCGCAGCTGATGCGGCTCGACGAGCTGACCCGGATCGTCGGCGCGTTCCGCCGCCTCGGCGTGCAGAAAGTCCGCCTCACCGGCGGCGAGCCGCTGCTCCGCGCCGATGTGCCCGACCTGATCCGCGCGCTCCGGCGCGACCTCGGGATCGCGGATGTCGCGCTCACCACCAACGGCTGGCTGCTCGAGAAACTCGCGCCCGCCCTGCACGCAGCGGGCCTGTCACGCGTGAACGTCTCCGTCGACTCGCTCGACGATGCCACCGCCGGCCGCATGAACGGCCTCGGCTTCAAAGTCGGCCGCGTGCTCCGGGGCATCGATGCCGCCGCGGCGCTGGGCCTGCCGGTGAAGATCAACTGCGTGGTGCAGCGCGGCGTGAACGACCACGAGCTGCCCGCGCTCTGCGAATACTTCCGTGCGCGCGGGCACACGCTGCGGTTCATCGAGTTCATGGACGTGGGCAACACGAACCACTGGCAGCGCGAGCGCGTGGTGCCGGCGCAGGAGATCGTCGCCCGCATCGCGGCATTGTGGCCGCTGGAGCCCATCGGGCCCGCGTATCGCGGCGAGGTCGCCGCGCGCTACCGCTACCGCGACGGCCAGGGCGAGATCGGCCTGATCAGCTCGGTCACGGAGCCGTTCTGCCGCGACTGCCACCGCGCCCGGCTTTCCGCCGACGGCAAGCTCTACACGTGCCTCTTCGCCTCGCTGGGCTGGGATGTGCTCGGAGCGTTGCGCGCCGGGGCCGGCGACGAGGAGCTCACGGCGTTTCTCCGCCGGATCTGGCAGGGTCGGATGGACCGCTACAGCGACGAACGCGCCGAGGTGCTCGCCTCCGGCGAGGCGCGCGCGAAGGTCGAGATGAGCTACATCGGCGGGTAGGCGCACGCGGCGCACCGCCGACCGTTTCCCGCAGATTCGGGAGTTACTTCGCGGTTCCCTTCGCTCCGTGCACGGGAGTGCTGCAACGGCCCGAGGCGTTCGCTTTACTCGTAGCGCGCGGCGCGGCCGAGGTAGTTCAGCATCCAGATTTCTTTCCAGACGCGGTAACGGCCCTCGTGCGTGAACTTGCCGAGATCTTCGCGCTCGGCGTGCGGATGCAGGAAACCCAGCTCGGTGTTGAGCTGGTCGAGCTCGTGCTGCACGGCATTGAGATCGGACAGCGGTTCGGTCTCGAACGGCGCGGGCGTGACCTTGGCCTTGGCCAACCGCGCCCGATGCCGGGCAATCAGCCGCGGCAGCGAACGCCGCCACGGGGCACGCTCCACGAACCAGTTCTCCGGGTAAAAGCCGGCGAACGGAATGTAGAGATTGTCGGTCAGGTAGCGGCTGCCGTCGGCCGCCATCGATGTGACCGCGTAGCAGACCGAGATCGCGCCGCTCGCCTGCGGGATGAAGGTCACCTGCACGCGGAGGCTCGACTGGGCGTCCTGATAGATCGAAACCCGCAGATGCACGCCGCCGCCGATCTCGGCGCGCAAGGCCTGCACCTGCCGGAAACCCTGCGCCCGCAGCCATTCGCGCGTCTTCAGGAGGCGCGATTGCACCGGCCATTCCTCGCCGCTGGTGTTGATCGCGTAGCGCGGGAAAAGCGGCAGCGGGCTCAGGCTGTGCGCCGCGATGGCGAGCCAGTTGTAGAGCGTCTCGCCCAGGAACCAGACGAGGAAAAACGCCAGGGCGACCGCCCAGAAGGGCCGATCAATGAGCTCGAAATCGACGCACAGCTGCGCCGCGCCGAAGGTAAAGACCAGCCACCGCAGCCAACGGTCGGCGATCGAGAGCACCGGTGAGGCCACCCGCTGGTTCACCTGCATGAGAACCAACGAGACGGCGATGGCGCCTAGGATGAAATACGTGGTATGCAACGAGTCGGCGGCGTGATGAGGTTTGGACGCCGTCTCATCCCGTAACGTTCGGAAATGAGGCTTGGACGCCGGCGGCGCGGCTTTAGCTCAACCGCACCGGCATGATCACGCAGACGAAGCTCTCGAGGGTCTTGAATACGCCAGGGCTTACCTCGTCCTTCACTTCGAAGAACACCTCGTCCTTCGACAGGGCCTTCAGCGGGTCCATGAGGAAGGTCGGGTTGAAGGCTACCTGGAGGTCGGGACCGCTGTAGCCGATCGCCATCGATTCGTGGGCCTCACCGAAGTCGGGACTCTGCGCCGTGAGCTCCAGCAGGTTGCTCGTGAGCTTCATCTTCACCGAGTTGGCCTTTTCCGAACAAACCAGCGCCGCGCGGTGCACGCATTGCAGAAATAGCTCTCGTTCCAACTTGATACGTTGGTGGGTCTCCTTGGGAATAACCTGTTGGTAATTGGGATAATTCCCCTCCACGACCTTGGAATAGAGGTAAACGTGGTCGATCAGGCCGCTCGTGTCCTTGTCGGTCGCAATCTGGAAGGCGGCCCGGCGTTCGTTGAAGTTGATCTTCACCTTCTCGCCCTTGTCCAACAGCCGCGTGAGCTCACCGACGGTCTTGGCCGGAAGGATGATCGCACCGGAACTGGCGGCAGGCACCTCCATTTCCTTGGCCACCAGCGCGAGGCGGCGGCCATCCGTCGCGACGAGGGACAGTTTGCCGTCCTTGAAGTTGAAATAGACGCCGTTGAGGATGTAGCGCGACTCGTCGGTCGACTGCGCGTAGGCGACGCTCTTGAGCATCGTGACCAGCTCGCTCTGTTCGAGGCTGTAGGCCTTTTCCTCGCCGAACTCCGGCAGCGGCGGAAACTCTTCCTTGCCGATGCCCATGATGCGGAAAGTCGAACCGCCGGACGTGAGTTTTACCTGATGGTTCGGCGTCGCATCGAAGCCGACCTCCACGTTGGGCAGCTCGCGCACGATACCCGCCAGACGCTTCACCGGGAGCGTGACCGCCCCGGTCTCCTTCACCTCGGCCTTGATCTTGCAACGAATCCCCAGATCGAGGTTCGTCGTGGTCAGCGAGACTTGGTCTTTCTCCGCTTCGATCAACACGTTGCTCAGGATCGGCATGGTGGCCTTGGAGCCGACCACGTTGAGGACTTGGGCCAATCCGTTAGCGAAGTGATCGCGGTTGATTTTGAATTTCATGCGCGGGGCGACCGTGAAGTCAGGTGGAAGCTAACAAAGGCTAAGAGATAGGATGTTCAATAAGGAATTATATCCGTAGTCTTATGGGCTGCGAGCAACGCCAACAACTGTCCGCCGCACCTCTGAAAATCGGCCCAATTTGGCCTCGGAATAACTTCGGAAGACATGCGCAAAACCGCCCGGTTATTGGGTGGGGTGAGGTTGCTGCGACGATCCCCGCACGTTCCTCACACGAAACCCCAAGCCCGGGTTCGGCTCGCGCGAGGGACTACTTGGAGACCAATCCCGGCCGACCGCGCCGGGCATAGCGGATCAGGCCGAAGAAAATATAGGCGAGGCAGATCCCGAGCATGGCGATCTCCTTGTAAAAGATCACCAACCCGATGCAGCAAAGCAGGAAGATGAAGGGCCGCACGCGCGTCTGGGTCTGCAGGTCGACGTTCTTGCCGCTCGGATAGCGGACCGTGCTGACCATCAGGAACGCCACCAGCATCATCAACGGCGGCAGGAACAGCGCCCACGCCTTCAACGAGCGGTCCGTCTCCGCAAGCTTCAGCAGAAACAGCACCGTGGCTGCCACCGTCAGCGCGGCTGCGGGGACCGGCAAGCCGACGAAATCGCGGCTGGAGTCCTTGGTGCCGGGGCGGAGCAGGGGATTGGTGATGACGTTGAAGCGGGCCAGCCGCATCGCCGCGCACAGCAGGTAAACAAAGCCGATCGCCCACCCGATATTGCGGAACCACTCGTAGCTGCCGGTCGTGGGCGCGAGGATCAGGTAAAACATCAGCAACGCCGGCGCCATGCCGAAGGAAATCACGTCGGCCAACGAATCGAATTCCGCCCCGAACAACGATTCCCGGCCGCCCATCCGCGCCAGCCGCCCGTCGAGGGTGTCGAACGCCGCCGCGCCGAAGATGAACCACACCGCATAGCGGTAATGCTCGTAGTTGGTCGCGCCGCGGTATTCGCCCGTGATCGCACTCTCCGCCAAGCGGGCCTGGATGCAGTGCACGATCGCCATGAAACCGCAGAAGAGATTCCCCGCGGTCATGAGATTGGGCAGGAAATAGATCCGGCTCGCCTGGGTGACGTTGTAGGGATCCTCGCGATTGGCGAGGTCGTGCGCCATCCCGTCGTTCTTCCGTCCGTGGCGTGCGCGCGAGTCGCTCATTTCGTGAGGCTCTCCAGATATTTCCAAAACTTGGAGTGCTGCTCGACCAGCTGCTGTTCCGAGACCGGCAGCTTGTTGCGCAGCAGGAAATCTTCGAGCGAGTTGCGGTGCAGGATGTAGTCCACGTGCAGTTTGTCGTCGCGCTGCTCGAAATAGAACCGGAAATCGCCCGCCCGCAGCCGGAACAACGAGCGCGGTCCGCGCCGGAAATGCCCCAGCGGTTCGCGCGGATGCGCCAGATCCGCCGGCTTCAAACTGCTGATCGGATCGATGGCGTCGAGCTGCGCCAGCTTGTCGAGCTTGTTGAGCTCGAGCATGGCCTGCTCGGAGAAAGTGACCTGATACATGGTGCGTCAGTAGCCCGCCAGCGTGGCGCGCCTCATGTCCGAAGCCATGCGGGATCGGAGAGGCGCGTGGGTTCCGGCATGAGGGCCCCGGTGTATTCTCCCGACCTGCCGTCGCAACGCTATTCCTGCTGCGCTCGCCGGGAGATTTGTCCAGCGTCGCCGTCATGAGCGTGTCGTTGTCCGGGATTCGTGCGGCGCGGCGGCGCATCGCCGGTGGCGTCCTTGTCACGCCATGCCCCGAATCGATCCCGCTCTCCGAGATCACCGGGGCGCAGATCTACTGCAAACTCGAGAACTTCCAGCGCACCGGCTCGTTCAAGGAACGCGGGGCGCGCAACGCGCTCCTCCAGCTCGACGCGCCGCGGCGGAAACGCGGGGTCGTCGCCGCCAGCGCCGGCAATCACGCCCTCGGTCTCGCCTACCACGGCAAGCTGCTCGGCATCGGCGTGACGGTCGTGATGCCCGACTACGCACCGCTCATCAAAATCACCACCTGCCAGCGCCTCGGCGCGCGGGTGCGCATCCAGGGGCGCGATTTCGCCGAGGCACGGGCCGCGGCCGACCGGCTCGTGGCGGAAGAGGGCCTGACCTACATCCACGGCTTCGATGCGCCCGAGATCATCGCAGGGCAGGGGACGCTCGGGCTCGAGATGCTCGAGCAGGTGCCGGACCTCGATGCCGTTGTCTGCCCGATCGGCGGTGGCGGCCTGATCGCGGGCGTCGCCGTTGCGTTGAAGGCGCTGCGCCCGCGCATCGAGGTGATCGGCGTCGAGAGCACCGCGACCGCCAATTTCGCCGCGGCGCTGCGCGCCGGCCGGCCGGTGCGCACCCGGCGCCACGCCACTCTCGCCGACGGCCTCGCCACCCTCGTGGTGGGCGAAAATGCCTTCGCCCTGGCGCGCGAGCGCGTCGACCGCGTCGTGGTGGTGAGCGAGGACCTCATCGCGCTCGCGATCCTCCGCCTGCTCGAGCTGGAAAAGTCCGTCGTCGAAGGCGCGGGCGCCGCGCCGCTCGCGGCCATGATGAGCGGCAAGCTCGCGCATCTGGCCGGCCGGCGGGTGGCGCTGGTGGTCGGAGGCGGCAACATCGACCCCGCCATCCTGAGCCGCGTGATCGAGAAAGGCCTCGTGCGCGACGGCCGCATCACGCGCTTCACCGCGGTCATCAGCGACCGGCCCGGCGGGCTGGCGGAGTTGTGCCGCGTGATCGCGGCGAGCGGCGCGAGCATCAAGGATATCGCCCACGACCGCGCCTTCAGCGGGCCCGACGTGAGTGCCGTGCACGCCGTGTGCACGGTCGAAACGCGCGACCGGGCACACGTCGCCGCGCTGCGCCGGGCCCTGCGCCGCGCGGGGTTTGTGTTGAAGCGCTGACCGCGCCGGGACGGCTCCTGCGCTGCGCGCGTCAGGCTTTCTTTTCCTTCGCGAGCTGGCTCTTCACCACATCGCGGTGCACGCGGTTGCTCAGGCCCGCGAGGTGGAGGCGCATTGCCTCGACCACGCCGTTGGTGTCGCGCGCGCCGATGAGTTTCCCGATGTGCCGGTGCGCCTCGACCACGCCGTGCACGAGCGTCGAGAGGAGCGGATTTTCGCTGCTCTTCGCCGGGATCATCGTGTCGGGCAGCCGGTAGAACACGTAGTTGCACTCGATCATGAGCAGGTCGAAATCGTTGATGAACCTCTCGTTGCCGCTCGCCTCGACCACGGTCTGATGAAACTGCCAGTCGAGCTCGAGCCAGCGGGCCGACGGTGCGTTCGGCGCCTCCTCGGCCATCTGGTCGCAGATCAGATCGAGCTGCACCAGGTCGGTGGTCGAGCGGTTGTGGCAGGCCGCGCGGGCGGCCGCGAGTTCGATGGCCTCGCGGTATTCGTGCAGGTGTTGCACTTCGGCGGGCGAGTAATCGCGCAGCCGCAGTCCGCGGTTCACTTCGTCCTTCAGCAGGATGCCTTTGGAAACGAGCTTCTGCAGGTCCTCGCGCACCGGGATGCGGCTGAGGTCGAGCTTGGCCGCGAGATCGCGCTCCACCAGCCGGTCGCCGGGCAGATACGCCTCCGAAAAGATGAGCCGCACCAGCTTCTGCAGGTTGAGCGGGGTGCGATCGATCTTCGGTTCGAAGAGCCGGCGGCGTTTCGGCATGGCCGCGCATCCAAGCGCCGGCTCCGGGCCTTGAAAAGCTCCGATTTCCCCCGCGCCCCCTTGGTATGCCATTTCCGGAAAATTGCCGCCGTCAGGTGCCGGTGCACTCCGCTCCGGGCGCCGGACCGGGTTGGAATTGACACCGCCGGCGGCTTCTCAATTTGGTATACCAATACCGCCGCAGCCGTCGGCCGTCCGTCCCACCTCCACCCCGCCATGCCCCTCCCCCGAATCGTCCTCCCCCTCGCTTTCGGCGCGGCTTTGCCCGCGGCCTTCGCCCAGTCCGCCCCCGTTCCCGCCGCCGCCCCGAAGCCCGCGGCCGAGGTCGTGCAGTTGTCCGCTTTCGAGGTCACCTCGGCGCAGGACAAGGGCTACTCGGCCCGCGACACCGTCGGCGCCTCGCGCATCGCCATTCCCAACGCCGAGCTCTCCCAGTCGATCGCGGTCGTCAACCAGGAGCTGCTGCGCGACCTCGCGGCCAACAGCCTCCCGGAGGTCGCGCGCTACGTCGGCGGCGTGGCCGAGACCAACACCCCGGGCAGCGACATTTTCGCGATCCGCGGCGTGCCGATCAGCGCGCCGTTCACCGACGGCCTGCCGGAAGTCGGGTCCAGCCAGGGCACGGGCCTCGATTTCTCCCTCTTCAACCGCGTCGAGATCCTCAAGGGCCCGTCCGCGGTGATCTACGGCTCGACCACCGCCGGCGGCGTCGTGAACCGCGTCGCGAAGAAGCCGCAGTTCGACCGCCGTCGCGGGCTCCTCGATCTCGAGGTCGGCAGCTACGAGCACTACCGCGGCACGCTGGACCTCAACCAGCCGCTCGGAAAGACGCCGTTCGCTTTCCGGCTCCTCGGCACCTACTGGAGCCGCGAGTCCGCCCAGAATTTCGACTGGGGCCGGCGCCGCTTCCTCGCTCCGATGCTCGGTTGGCGCCTCGCACCGGCCACGACCGCCGTGCTCACGGTCACCGATTATCTCGACCGCTACCACAAGCCCTGGGGCCAGGCGTTCACGCTCCCGCCCTACGTCGGCAACAACCTCACGATCTCCACCGTCCTCAACCTCCCGCGCGAACGCGCCTGGGCCGAGCCCTACTCGGTGCAGTATGAGCAGGGCCGCCGCTATAACCTGCTCGTCGACCACAAGGTGAACGAGGCGTGGGCCATCCGCTTCGCCGGGTTCAACTCCCGCTACAATTACCACGAGTCGCCGACCACCATCCCGCGCGATGTCGTGCTCGTCGGCGGCCGCTACCTCATGCAGCGCAGCTGGCGCTACTCGGCCAATCCCGTCGAATCGACCACCTTCGCCCTCGACTCCGCGTGGAAATTCAAGGTCGGCCCCACGCGCCACACGCTCATCGCGCTCTCGCAGTATGCGCGCAGCGAGAGCGAGACGCTCCAATACCTCGGCCGCAGCGCCACGGGCAACACCACCGACGTGCTGCCGCGCCTCGACATTCTCAATCCCGTCTACGGCGGCCAGCCCGCGTCCACGTTCCTCAGCAGCTCGACCGAGTCGCAGGGCTCCAGCTTCGGCACCGCCGTCCAGGAACAGGCCTACCTCTTCAACGACCGCCTCATCGTCCAGGCCGCGGTGCGCTACAACCGCAACACCTCCGAGGGCTTCAACGTCCTCACCCGCGTGCGCAACGCTCCGCCCGCGAAGACCAAGTGGACCCCGCGCTACGGCGTCGTCTATCGGCCCGTCGACGGCGTCTCGTTCTACGGCAGCCTGTCCGAGACGTTCACCCCCGTCTTCACCAGCAACCCCGACGGCCGCACCTTCACGCCGCCCACGTCCGAACAGGAGGAGATCGGCGTGAAGTTCGACCTCTGGGGCGGAAAAATCTCCGCCACCTTCGCGCACTACGAGCGCTCCGAGCGCAACACGATCGTCAACGACCCCGATCCCATCCGCGCCAGCGGCGGCTACCGCATCCAGATCGCGGGCGACGAACTCAAGGGCGACGAGATCGACCTGCACCTCGCGCCGCTGCCCGGCCTCCAGTTTCTCCTCGGCGCCTCGAAGCTCGAGGCGCGGACGCTCTCCGGCCTCCGCACCCGCGGCGTGCCCGACAAACAGGCCAGCGCGCTCGGCAAATACGCGTTCCAGCACGGTCCGCTCAAAGGCCTCGCCCTCGGCGCCGGCTACACGTGGCGCGGCCGCCGCGCCGGCGACACCGGCAACACCTTCTGGCTTCCGGGCGCCAATCATTACCAGGCCTTCGCCTCCTACGCGTGGGGCCGCAACGCCCTGCACCTCAAGGTCGACAACGTCTTCGACGAACTCTACCTGCACAACGCCGTGAATCGAAACGTGATCGCCTACGCGCCCCCGCGGATGATCACGCTGCGCGTCTCGCGCGAATTCTGATCCCTCGCCTCCGGTCCGCCCGCCGCCTTCGTTGCGGCGCCGGACCGCCGCCCGCTTCCTCCTCCGCCATGCTCCTGTCCCCGTCGTTCCGTCTCGGCTTCTCGCTCGTGTGCCTCGGCGCCGGTGGTGTCGGCACCGTCGTTCCCGCCTCCGCCCAGGTCGCCAACAGCGGCGTCGTCGAAGGCCGCGTCTTCAACTCTGCCGCCGGCAGCAACCTCAAGCAGGTCCGCGTCACCGTGGAGGGCACCGCCTTCGAGGCGTTCACCAACGAGAGCGGCGAGTTCCGCCTCGCGGGCGTGCCCGCCGGCAGCCTCACCCTGCGGCTCTCCGCCGCCGGCCTGGAGGTGTCGAGCGCGCGCGTATCCGTGCCGGCTGGACAGGTGGTCCGCCGCGATTTCGACGTCGCCGCCGGGCGCGATGCCGCCGCCACCCCGGCCGGCGCCGGGCCGCGCGACGGCACCGTCCTGCTCGATGCGTTCACCGTCGCCGAGCGCGAGCTGAGCGCCCAGTCCGCCGCCCTGCAGGAGCAGCGCACCGCGCCCAACATCAAGAACGTCGTCGCCTTCGAGGAGTTCGGCGACCTCGGCGACGGCAACCCCGGGGAGTTTCTCAAGTTCGTCCCCGGTATCCAGGTCGCCATGTCTCCCGCCATCCCGAGCGAGGCCTCCATCCGCGGCATGCCGGGCAGCGGCACGCTCCTCACCGTCGACGGCGTCGAACTCTCGTCCGACGGCCCCGCCGGCCGCGGCGCCAGCTTCACCGCCTCCAACGTCGCGAACATCGACCGCATCGAGGTCACCAAGGTCCCCACGCCCGACATGCCCGCCAACGCCGTCGGCGGCATGGTCAACGTCGTCAGCAAAAGCGGCTTCAGCCGCCGCGACCCCCAGTTCACCTACAACGTCTTCGGCCTCCTCACCACCAAGGAGCCGCTCAAAAACTTCGGCCGCGAACTCACGCGCAGCGGCAGCGCCGACGCCACCACGGGCGGGCCGCACTTCAAACCCGGCTTCGACTTCACCTACATCAAGCCCGTCAACCGCACCCTCGCGCTCTCCCTCAGCGGCGGGCACAACGTCCGCTGGGAGGACAAGGACAACCTCGCCCCCACGTGGAACCGCGTCGCCCTCGTCCAGACGCAGAGCCAGATCGCCGCGCAGATTTCCACCCGCGAGCGCAACGTCGCCTCGCTCCGCGCCGACTGGAAGCCGCGCCCCGGCCACGCGCTCTTCGCCACCTTCAGCTTCACCAACGACAACGTCTCCTCCCGCATCTACACCGCCACCTCCGCCTACGGCGCCGGCGCCACCGGCGGGGAGAATTTCACCCAGGGCGCCGCCACCGGCGTCGGCACCGCCACCCTCGCCACCACCTACCGCGAGCAGCTCAAGGACACCGGCGCCGCCTCGCTCGGCCACACCTTCGAGAGCGGCGGCTGGCGCGTCGAATCGCGCCTCGCCCGCTCGCAGTCGCGCCGCCGCACCCTCAGCGCCCGCGACGGCCACGACTACTTCGGCACCTCCAGCGCGACGATCGCCAACCTCATTCTCCGCGGCGAGGGCTTCGGCGGCGTGACCGACGGCACCCCGCCCCTCGTCACCGCCACCGCCCGCACCGGCCAGCCGGTCGATGTGAACGACGGCCGCCTCTACACGATCAACAGCGTCACCTCGCCCGAGGAGCCGCGGATGACCAACGCCCTCACCACGCTGAAACTCAACGCCGCCCGCGACCTCGGCCTCCCCGTGCCCGTGCGCCTCCAGGCCGGCGTCGACGTCTCGCGCAACGAGCGTGATCTCCGCGTCGCCACGCGCACCTGGAATTTCCGCCCGACCTTCGCCGCCGGTTCGCCCGAACGCCTCGCCGGCAGCTACGACCTCATCAACGAGACCTACTCGCGCCAACGCTCCTTCGCCAACGGCCAGCGCGTCTTCTGGATCGATCCGCGCAAACTCTACGGTCTCTACAAGACCGAGCCGTCCTGGTTCGTGCTCAACGAGGCCGCCTACCACACGTCCGTCGTCAACGGCTCCCAGGAACTCGAGGAGACGATCTCCGCCGGCTTCCTCCGCACCGACCTCAAGCTGCTCGCCAACCGCCTCTGGATCGTCGCCGGCGCCCGCTATGAACGCACCGCCACCGAGGGCCTCGGCGGCCTCAACGACATCCGCGCCACCTACCAGCAGGACGCCCAGGGCAACCTCATCCGCAACGCCGCCGGCCAGCCCGTCCGTAGCTCAACCGACCCGCTCGTCATCGCCCGCGCGCAATACCGCGAGCGCGCTGCGTATTCCAAGAAGCACTACGACGATCTCTACCCCAGCCTCAACCTCAGCTACTCGTTCTCCGAAAACCTCGTCACCCGCGCCGCCTACGCGAAGACCATCGGCCGCCCCGACATCAATTTCATCATCCCTTCGCGCAGCGTCGCCGACCCCGCCTCCGCGGAAAACAACCGCGTCATCAACACCAACAACGCCGGCCTCGGCCCGTGGTCCGCCGACAACTACGACCTCAGCCTCGAGACCTACTCGCTCCAGGGCGCCACACTCGCGCTGAGCCTCTTCCGCAAGAACATCACCGGGTTCTTCGTCACCACGCGCAGCGACGCCACGCCCGCGCTTCTCACCGAGATGGGGCTGACCGACGACTACCTCGACTACGACGTCATCACCCGCACCAACTCCGCCAACACCGTGCGCGTCGACGGCTTCGAGTGGAGCTGGCGCCAGTCGCTGAAACCGTTTGCCGCCCTGCCGAAGTGGACGCGCGGCGTGCAGCTCTGGGTCAACGGCACCCACCTCAGCATCGGCGGCTCCGGCGCGGATGAATTCTCCGGCTACTCGCCGCGGATCATCAACTGGGGCGCCAGCTTCGCCACCGCGAAGTTCCTCCTGAAATACAACGTCTCCCAGATCGGCCGCCAGCGCGCCTCGCTCGACCTCGTCGGCGCCACCGTGCCGCCCGGCACCTACCAGGCGCAGGATACGCGCATGGTGCAGGACGGCTCCGTCGAGTATCGCTTCCACCGCAAGTTCGCGCTCTACGCCTCGATCCGGAACCTCGCCAACGAGCCGCGTCCGCTCATCACCTACTCCGACAACGCCCCCGCCTACACCCGGCCCCGCGCCTACAATTTCTACGGCGCGCTCTGGACCCTCGGCGTCAAAGGCACCTTCTGACCGGCCGCACCGTATGACTCCCTCCTTCGTCCGCAGGAAACTCGCCGCCGGCGAGCCCGTGCTCACCGCCAAGGCCTGCTACGCCGATCCCGAGCTCGTCGAGCTCATGGCGTCGTCGGGCTTCGACGCCATCTGGCTCTGCCTCGAGCACAAGCGCCTCGACCCCAGTCTCGTCTACTCGCTCATCCAGGCCTGCCGCCTCGGCGGCGCCGATGCCCTCGTGCGCGTGAAGCCGTCCAACCACTCCGACCTGCTCTGGCTGCTCGAAGCCGGCGCCCGCGGCATCATGCTGCCGCGCGTGCGGCACGTCGACGAGGTGCGGGAGCTGGTGGACGCGATGAAGTTTCCGCCGCTCGGCCGCCGCGGCGCCGATCTCGCGCACGCCGATTCTAATTTCGGCCGCGCCGCGATGCCCGAATATGCCGCCACGGCCAACCGCGAGACATTCCTCGTTGTGCAGATCGAGGAAGCCGAGGTCGTGCCGCACCTCGATGCGATCGCCGCGCTCCCCGGCGTCGATGCCCTCTTCGTCGGCCCCGGCGACCTCTCCGTCGGGCTCGGCAAGACCTACGCCGACACGCGCGATCCCGAGATCGCCGGGATCATCCGCCGCGTGGCCGACGCCGCACGGCGCCACGGCAAGGTCGCGGGCATCCCGTGCGCCGCCGAGCGCGTCGCGGAGTTCCGCGCGCTGGGCTACACCTTCCTCAACGTCATCAGCGACTACCGCTGCGTCGTGCAGGGCACCAAGGCCGCCCTCGCCACGGCCCGCGGTTGAATCCCATGTTCATCCGGCTGTTTGTCGCCTGCGCCCTCGCCACGATGGCGGCGGCACAGTCGCCCGCCGACTACGGTGTGACGTCGCGCACGCCGCCGACGCTCAATCCGCTGCCGGGCCCGCGCTATCTGCCGCGCCTGCGCGTCTGGCAGGGCATCCCGAGCATCGAGCGCACGGCGCAGGGCCGGCTGTGGGCCACGTGGTATTGCGGCCCGATCATCGAGGGTGAGCGGGGCGAGGGGAATTACGCCGTGCTCGTCACGAGCGCCGACGATGGCCGCACGTGGTCGGAGCCCGTGGCGGTGTTCGACCCGGCGCCGTTTTTCGGCGGCATCACGCTCGATCCGCACCTCTGGATCGATCCGCGGGGCCGTCTCTGGTGGTTCGTGAATCGCGTCCTGCCCGGCGTGCCCGACCCCCACGGTTCGTTCTCCGTCTGGGGTTTCGCCACCGACGAACCCGAGGCGGCCGCACCGCGGTGGAATGCGCCGGTCTTCGCCGGCTACGGCGTCTCGCTCAACAAGCCCACCGTGCTCGCCAACGGCGACTGGATCCGCCCCGTGGATACGTTCGTGAAGACGGACCCCGAGCGCTCGCGTTTCTGGATCTCGCGCGATCAGGGCGGGACGTTCGCCTTCCTCGCGCAGGCGCCGGTCAAGGACGGCTACTTCGCCGAGCAGATGGTCGTCCAGCGGCGCGACGGCAGCCTCCTCGCGCTCAACCGCGCCCGCTACGGGATCGCGCAGATCGAGTCCTTCGATGGCGGGGCCACGTGGGGAAACGACCGGCCGTTCACCACCGAGCGCGGCGTGAACGCACGTTTCTTTTTCCGCCGCCTGCGGTCCGGGGCCTGGCTGCTCGTGCTCAACGACGATCCCAAGGTCCGCACGCGCCTGACCGCGCTGCTCTCCGACGACGAGGGCCGTTCGTGGCCGCACCGGCTGCTCCTCGACGACCGCCTGCTCGTGAGCTATCCCGACGGCACGGAAAGCGCCGACGGCTCCATCCATCTCATCTACGACCATGGCCGCTACGTGAAGGATGCGCAGGAGATCCTGTTCGCGCGGATCACCGAGGCCGATATCCGCGCCGGCCGGCTCGTGTCGCCCGCCAGCCGCCTGCGCCAGCTCGTCAACCGTCTCGCCGACCACGGCGGCGGCGTCCGTAGCACGAACGAAAAGCGCGCCGCCCGCGACGCGCATGAGAAACGCCGGGCCGAACTCGAGGCGCGGAGATAGGTTTTTTCCCATGACGACGATTCCGAGCGGCCGATCCGAACGGTGGCGTTTCCGGTGGACGGCGCTCCTCGGCTTTGGCCTCGCCCTGGTGGCGGGCGCCGCGCCGGCCGTGGTCGATTTCACGATCGAGCGGCAGGTGATCCGCGAGGGCTACGACGGCGTGCATTGCTGGGTGCACCCGCGCGCCGGCATCGTGCCGCAGCCCGGCGGCGCGCCCCCGAGCGTCGTGCTCACCATGCAGACGCTCTGGCTCAAGGGCAGCGATGTCTTCGGACCGCTCAACGAACTCCGGAGCGACGACCTCGGTCGCACCTGGAGCGGCCCCGTGGAACACGCCGCCACGCTCGGCCAGCGGCCGGAGCCGAATGGCGTGACCGTCGGCGCCTGCGACTTCTGGCCGAAGTGGCACGCCGCCTCCGGCCGGCTGCTCGGCATCGGACACACCGTGCGCTACCGCGATAACGCCGTCATCCGCGACCGCCCGCGCGAGACGTGTTTCTCCGTCTACGATCCGGTCGCACGCACCTGGACCGCATGGCGTCCGCTGGCCATGCCGCCGGAGGCGCGTTTCTACAACGCCGGCGCCGGCTGCGCGCAACGCGTCGATCTGCCGAACGGCGAGATCCTGCTGCCCTTCTATTTCAAGGCGCGGGGTGAGGACGATTACCGCGTGGCCGTGGCGCGCTGCACCTTCGACGGCACCGACCTGACGGTGCGCGAGATCGGTCCCGAACTCGCCGTGCGCGGCGGCCGCGGCATCTATGAGCCTTCGCTCGCGCACGTGGGCGGACGGTTCTTCCTCACGCTCCGCAACGACACCGCCGCATATGTCGCGACGAGCCGCGACGGCCTGCACTTCGACGCACCGCGGCGCTGGACGTGGGACGACGGCTCCGATCTCGGCAGCTACAACACGCAGGCCCACTGGGTCACGCATGGCGACGCGCTTTTCCTCGTCTACACGCGCCGCGGCGCGGGCAACGACCACGTGTTCCGCCATCGCGCGCCGCTGTTCATCGCGCAGGTCGATCCCGCCGGACCGACCGTGATGCGTGCCACCGAAAAAATCCTCGTCCCGGAGCACGGTGCCCGGCTGGGAAATTCCGGCGTCACGGAAATCGGCGCCCACGAAACGTGGGTGACCGTCTCCGAGTGGATGCAGATCAACCCGCCGATGCGCATCATCCCGCCCGACAATCCCTGGGGCGCCAACAACCGCGTGTGGGCGGCGAAGATCCGCTTCGACCGCCCGCCGCCGCCGATGAGTGCGGCGCGGGCCGAGGCGCGCAGCCGCCCGCGGCGGATCCTGTTCAACAACGACGGCGGCGACACGCGCGTGCCCGAGCGGCCGCTGCCTCGGCCGACCGACTTCCTGCCGTTGCGGATTGCGCCGCTCGCCGGCACGCACGTGGACACGATCGTCTTCGACACGACGAGCGGCACCTTCAACCGCTTCGCGCACCGCACGCAGGTCGCGGAAATGTTCTTCCAGCGCGAAGGCCGCTACCGGAACAACATCCTGCCCGATCTCGCGCCGCTCGGCACCGACTCTTTGCGCGTGGTGACGGAGCACGCGCGCCGGACCGGACAGGAGGTCTTCTGGACGATGCGGATGAACGACACGCACGATGCTTCGAATCCGCTCCTGATCCCCCGGCTGAAGCTCGACCATCCGGAGTGGCTGATGGGCTCGAAGGAGCGGCCGCCGAAGCGCGGTCTCTGGAGCGCGGTCGACTACGCGCAGCCGGAGATCCGGGCGCTCGCGCGCCGCGTGATCGCGGAGACGGCGGCCAATTACGACCTCGATGGCGTGGCGCTGGATTTCTGGCGGCACCCGGTATTCTTCCGCAGCACGGCGGCGGAGTTGCCGGCGACGGATGCGGAGCGGGCGGTGATGACGCAGCTCCTCCGCGACGTGCGCGCCGATCTCGATGCCGCCGGCCGGCGCCGCGGCCGCGCCATCCTGCTCGCGGTCAAGACGCCCGACTCCGCCGCCTACTGCCACGAGATCGGGCTCGAGCTGGAGCGGTGGCTGGCCGAGGGCCTCGTCGACCTGTATGTGCCCGGTGGTTACTTCCAGTTGAACCCGTGGAGCGAGAGCGTGGCGCTCGCGCGCCGCCATGGCGTGAAACTCTATGCCTGCCTGCCCGAGAGCCGCGTCCGCGAACCGGCGGCGGCCAAGGAACGCGCCTCGCTCGAGGTGCTGCGCGCGCGGGCGCTGGCCGCGTGGTCGGCCGGCGCGGACGGCATCGAGATGTTCAACCACTTCAACCCGCATTCGCCGCTCTGGCGCGAGCTCGGCGATCCCGTGCTGCTGCGCACGCTGCCGAAAACCTACCTCGCGAGCGTGCAGGGCGCCGCGCAGGGGCGCGGCTATTATCCGGCGTCGCGTCACATCACTTTGCCGACCCTCACGCCCGATGCACCGGACCGTCTCGCGGCGGGCACGAGCCGCACCTACGCGCTGCATGTCGGCGACGATCTCCGCGCCGGTGCGGTCTTGCGCCCGACTCTGCGGGTCGTGGTCGACCCACGCGGCGCCTCCGCCCCGCAGGTGCGTTGGGACGGCGCCGTGCTTTCGTTGCGCGCGCGGGACGAGCGCACGTGGATCGCGGACCTCCCGCCGGCCACCGTGTTTCCCGGCGCCCGGGAGGTGACCGTCACCGCGACCGCGGAGCTGAAGCTCGCCGACCTCGCGCTTGAACTCCGCGCCCCCTGAGCGGCGGATCCCGGTCCGGGTGCGGTGCGATCAGGCGCGCTCGCCCTGGGCGCGGGCGATGTCGCGCCGGATGAACCAGCGGTAGCCGACAAACAGCACCGCGCTCGCGAGGAGAAACACGCCGGACACGCCGGCGAAAATCCCGCCGAGCCCGAGGTCGCGTTTCAGATAGCCGGCGAGGAGCACCGCGCTGCCGCCCGCGGCGGTGGAGACGAAATTCATGAGGCCCACGCCGGTCGAGCGGTAGCGCGCCGGCACGACCTCGCACTGCGTCGCGTTGTCGTTCGCCGTGCCCATGCCGCGGAGAAACGAGAACGTGGCGATCGCGGCCGCGACGACCGGAAACGCGGGCTGGCCGAGGAAGAACAGGAGAAACGGCGCGGCCAGCAGGTAGAACACCGAGTAGAGCAGCATCCGCCGGTGCGGCGCGGCCGCCGCGATGCGGTCCGACAGCCAGCCGCCGGCGATCACGCCCAGCACGACGGACACCTGCAGCATGAACGTCCCGGCGAAGCCCGCGCCGGCGAGCGTCATGTTGTAGGTCTCTTTGAAATACAGCGGCAGCCACGACATGAAGACCCACATCGCGATCCCGGAGAGCATCGATTCGCCGACGAGTGCAAAGTAGCTCGGCACGCGCACCAGGTAGCGCAGCGCTTCGCCGAACGACGCCCGCGGCTCGGCGGCGCGCGCCGCGGTGACGGGCGCCGGCGGCAGCATCGGCCGGGCGAGGAACGCGAGCGCCACCCCGGCAAGCCCGAGCACCCAGAAGCCCGAGCGCCAGCCGTGATGCTGCGCCATGAACCCCGCGAAGCTCCCGCCGAGAATCATGCCGGCGTTTATCCCGATCGAGATCAGGCTCATCGCCCGCGCCCGCGTGCCCGCGCCGTGCCAGTCCGCGATCAACGCGATCGCCGCCGGCAGGAAAAGACACTCGGTCACGCCGAGCGCGATGCGCAGCGCCAGCAGCGCCGGGTAGCCGTTCGCGAGGCCCATCAGCGCCGTGACGCCGCTCCACGCGAGGATGCTGCCCACGATCAGGCGCGGCCGCGAATAACGGTCCGCCAGCACCCCGGCGAGCGGCGAGCCGAGCGCATACGCCCAGAGAAACGAGGAGTTGAGCAGCGCCAGCCCGACGTCCGAAACGCCGAACTCGGTGCGCACCGGCGCCAGCACGGCCGACATCGCGGCGCGGTCCGCGTAGTTCAGCGCCGAGCCGAGCGCGAGAAACACGGCCACCTGCCACGCCGCGGGGAAACGCGGCGAGGACGCGGTCGGTTGGGGCGCAGCGGGGAAACTCATGGACGCGGGATCCGCCAGATGGCGCGGGCACGCTGCCGGGGTGCATCCTCGCCGCCGAGCACGAAGACGTGGCTGCGGTCTGCGAGCACCGCCGGAGCCAGCCGTGGTGCGGGCAGATCGGGCAGCGGCGCGAGCTCGCCGGTCGCCACGTGGTAAATCCACGCACTCCGGACGATGCTGCCCGTGGCGTGGTCGACGCCGCCCACCAGCAGCGCCCGGCGCGCATCGAGCGCGATCCCGGCGAGGCTCCGCGGCAGCGGCCGCGCCAAGCGGCGTTCGCGCCAGCGTTCGTCGGCGGCCGAGTAGATCCACACGCGGTCGGTCGCCTCGAGGCGCTTCCGCTCCGCGGACCACTGGCTGCCCGGGAGCACGTGCAGCTCGCGGCCGAAAACGAGGACCAGCGGCGAAACCAATCCGGGCAACGGCGTGACGAGACGGCCGGTTTGGCCGGTCGCGGGATCGACGCGCAGCACCGTCGTCGGCAGTCCGGTGAAGTCGCCGTCGCGCGCGGTGCCGCCCACGACCCAGAGCCGGCCTTCGTGCATCGCCCCGCCGGCGAGCAGCCGAGGCTCGGGCAGCGTGCCGGGTGCGCGCACCGCACCGGTGCGCAGGTCGAGCCGGTGGATCGCACGGGAAGCGCCGTCGGCCGCGGCCCCGCCGGCGAGCCAAAGCGCGTCTTCCGCGTGCGCCGCCGCTCCGTAGGCGAAGCCGGCCGCCAACGTGCCGGCGCGGGTCCAGGATCCCTCGGCCGGGCGGCGCGCGATGGCGGACTCGAGATGTTTCGCGCCTGCCTCCCAATACGTGCCGCCAAGGATCCACCACTCGCCGCGGTCGTCGATCGCCGCAGCATGGCCCGCCACCCCGCGCGGCAGATCGGAGACGTGTGCCCAGCCCGGGGCACCGGCCGCCGCGAGGCGGAGCGCACACAGCGCCGCCAGCGCGCCCAATACCGGCCGGAGACGGCGGCGGGGCGGCGCGGGGTGGGGGGTCGTCATGCCGGGCGCGAAACAAGGAAGTTTGGTATACCACAGCAAGGCTTTCCGCGCGTCGCTGTCCCCGGGCGCCGGCGGGCGGGGCGGGACGCCGGAGCGTTGACTTTTGGTATACCATCAGGACGCTTCCGCCGCCCCATGAAACGTCTTCCTACCGCCGCTGCGTGCGGCCTGCTCGTTGCGTTCCTCGCCACCGCGTTGCCGGCGGCCGAGCCCACGGTCCGTGACGTCCCGCCGCGCGCGTCGCGGGTGCTCGTGGCGGCGCAGGCGCAGCCGGCCGAGTTTCGCTACACCGCGTTTCCCACGCTGCTGCGCGTGGGCGCGGACGAGGCGTGGATCGCGTTCAAGGTCGGCCGCAGTCACGCCACGGACGCCGGCGCCGCGATCGAGGTGGTGCGGCACCGCCTGTCGTCGGGCGAGACGACGCCGGTGCAGCGGATGGTGGCGCCGGAGCCGAAGCTCTACCAGATGGGCGAGCTCACGCAGTTTCCCGACGGCTCGATCGGCCTCTACATCGATGTGCAGAGCGTGGGCTGGGACGGTCGCCACTACCGCGCCGGCGCGGAAACGTTTCGCTGGAACGCGGCGGCCGGGAAGTTCGAGGGGCCGAGTGCGCTCGGGCCGATCGGCGGCGTGCTCTACGGCTACCCGCTCGACTTCGTGTCGGAGGGCCGCACGACGTGGCAGCTCATCATGGCGTTCGGCTATCATCAGCCGGGCGGTCGCTGGAGCGTGGATGCGGTGCGGTCGGACGACAGCGGGCGTTCGTGGCGTTTCGTGCGCAATCTCACGGAAGAGTTTGGCGGGATCCGCGGCAACGAGAGCGGCTTCGCGCGGCACGGGGACGGCTTTGTGATCTCGACGCGCGGCTACGACCGGATCGAGCGGCTGCACCGCACGGATCGGGACTTCAAGGTGGTGCGGCAGACCGAGCTTACCGGGAAATATCCCTTCGTGAACAGCTACGTGGGCCGGCCGCGGATCTTCTTCCGCGACGGCCACGGCTACCTGCTCGGCCGGAACTGGACCCGCCCCACGGCGTCCGGCCCTGCCAAGGCAGCCGCGACGGGCGGCGAGCCGAGCGAGATGCAGCTCTGCCTGCTGCGTTTCGATCCGGAGTCGCTCGCGCTCACGGGCTGCGTGATCCTCGACAACGCCGCGCACCAGAAGGTGACCGACGGCTACTACGCGGTGGTGACCTTCACCGGCGAAGGCGACGGCACGATGCTGCACGTGATCACCTACAAGGCCCTGCGGGGCGCGCCGCCGGACATCATCCGGCTGGATTATCTCTGGCGGGATGTGAAGTGATCGTGTTCCGATCCGCGGGATGAGCACGGTGCAAGAAAACGCGCTGCGCTGCGACCTGCTCGTGGCGGGCGGCGGCATGACGGGAATCTGCTGCGCGCTCGCGGCGGCCCGGCTCGGCTGCAAGGTGATTCTGGTGCAGGACCGCGCGGTGCTCGGCGGCAACGCCTCGAGCGAGATCCGCATGCACATCGTCGGCGCGACCGGCCTGCACGCCGGTCTGCCGCTGGTGCTCGAGCCGCGCGAGGGCGGTCTCATCGAGGAGATCCGGCTCGAGCTTGCGGTGCGCAATCCGCAGCGCTCGCCGGCGATGGCCGACGTGATCCTCTACGAATTCTGCCGCGCGGAGCCGAATCTCACGCTGCTGCTCAACACCACCGTCGTGGGTGTGGCGATGGACGGCACCCGGATCGCTGCGGCGCGCGCCGAGCGGCCGTCGACCGAGGAGCGTTTCGTCATCGCGGCCGAGATGTTCGCCGACTGCACGGGCGACGGCCGGCTGGCGCTCGAAGCGGGCGCGCCGTTCATGCGCGGGCGCGAAGGTGCGGACGTCTTCGGCGAGACGCTGGCCCCGCGGGAGGGCGACGCGTGCACGCTCGGCTCGACGATTCTCTTTCAGGCGCGGAAACACGACCGGCCGATGCCGTATGTGGCGCCGCCGTGGGTGCGGCGGTTCCAGGCGTCGGACTTCAGGCTGCGGCCCTTCGGCAAGTCCGGCTCCGATCTCGGACTCGAATACGGCTACTGGTGGATCGAGTGGGGCGGCACGCTCGACACGATCCGCGAAAACGAGCGCATCCGCGACGAGCTGCTCGCGATCACGCTCGGGGTCTGGAACCACATCAAGAACGAGTCGGGCCTCGACGTTTCCCATTGGGCGCTGGAGTGGATCGGCTTCGTGCCGGGCAAGCGCGAGAGCCGGCGTTTCGTCGGCCAGCACGTGCTCACCGAGGGCGACGTGCTGGGTTCGCGGGCGTTTCCCGATGCGATCGCCTACGGCGGTTGGCCGATCGACACGCATCCGCCGGAGGGCGTCGACGCGCCCGAGGAGCCGCCGTGCCGGCAGAACCATGTGCCGCACCTCTACGACATCCCGCTGCGATGCTGCGTGGCGCCCTCGGTGCGCAATCTGTTCTTCGCGGGCAGAAATCTCTCGGCTTCGCATCTGGCGTTTGCGTCCACGCGCGTGATGGCCACCTGCGCCGTGGTGGGACAGGGCGTGGGCACGGCGGCGGCGCTGGCGTTGCGCGCGGGCGTCGAGCCGCCGCGCATTGCAGGCGATGCGCGGCTCATGGCGGAGATCCAGCAGCAGTTGCTGCGGGACGACGCGTATCTGCTCGGGCGCACCAACGAGGATCCGCTCGACCTCGCGCGCCGCGCGGCGATCACGGCCTCCAGCGCCCAGCCGGGTGGAGAAGCCGCCCAGGTAATCTCAGGCCAGACGCGCGCGGTGCACGGGCCGGCGCAGAGTGCGGCGCGGGCGGCCGACAACCAATGGGAAAATGTGCTGCGCGAACTCGAGAGCGGTGCGGCGCAGGCGCACTACACGCCGGCGCCGCCGGACCGGGCGCGGCCGGGCCTGCACCGTTGGTTGAGCGATCCCGCGGCCGGCCTGCCGGCGTGGCTCGAGCTCCGCTGGCCGGAGCCGGTCGAGATCGGCGAGGTGCAGCTGGTGTTCGACACGGGGCTGCATCGCTTCCTCACGCTGTCACAGGCAGACGGATACACGCGGCGGATGCACTGGGGCGCGCCGCAGCCCGAGACCGTGCGGGACTACACTCTGGCGATCGAAACGGACGGCGCCGGTTGGCGGGAACTCGCGGCGGTCCGGAACAATTACCAACGGCTGCGGCGGCACCGGCTGGCGCGGCCCGAGCGGGCCTCGGCCGTCCGCGTCCTGGTCACCGCCACCCATGGGCTCGACCATGCGCGGATCTGCGAGGTGCGCGTGCGGCGCTGAAGGCCGGCGCGCCGCGCCGATCACTCGGTGGCGGGCGTCCTCTCCGCGGCGGCCGGGGCGTGCGACGCGGACTGGACCGGGTGCGCGGGCGAGACGATGGCGGCGATGACGCCGGCAATAATTGCAAAGGCGACGAGCTTGAACGTGGGATCGTTTTTCATGGACGTGTTGGTTTGAACGAACGCCAAGACGCCGACCGACCGCCCCACAGTTTCGGATCACGCCGGAATATCGTCCGGAAAAGTGCATCGGCGCGCGTAACCGAAGCGCCGCCGCTGCGTCGGCGCCGCGCGCAACTTTTGCGCACCGCGCGCGCCGTCAGCGCGTCGCGTCGTCCGCCTCGGCGTCCACTTCCTCGTCGACGACCTGCGCTTCGGCGATGAGCCGTTTGGCTTCCTCGGCCTGGGCGTCGTCGACCTGGATGCGGATCGCGCCGCCGAAAGCGTCATCGAGCACGAAGGCCTCGATGCCGGCGCCGACGAGAAGGGAGTGCAGAAGTTCGGCCTCTGCGTTGTTCGAGCACGTCGTGACGGTGATCATGTCCGGAGCATAACCGGCGCGGCCGAAAACGCGAGCGGCGCGTGGCGCCCGCAGCCCCGCGGGCGGAGAGGAGGATTTCACGTAATACGTGAAATGTGCTCCGGCCGGGCGGTGCTCCGGCGGGGCGATCAGCGCACCCGGGCGCACACCACGCAGTCGCGCGGCTCGGGGCCGAGCGTGGGGCACGTGTGCCAGCGGCGCAGGATGCCCTCGCGCGTCATCCCGGCTTTCTCCATCACGCGCACGGAAGCGGCGTTCTCGACGTCGCAGAAAGCCCACGCGCGCCAGAGCGACGGTTGCGTCATCGCCCAGTCGACCAGGTGCGTCAGCGCCTCCGCGGCAAAGCCGTGGCCCCAGAATTTCCGCGCGAGCACGTAGCCGAACATCGCGCGGCCGCCGCCTTCCAGCGTGATGCCGATGGAGCCGATCGGCGTGGTCGTGCCCTTGAGGCTGAGCAGCCAGGCGAGGTGGCCGTCGCCGCGCTGCCATTGCGCCTCGCATTCGCGCAGGAACGCGGTGAGCGGCTCGACGCGTTCGTAGGCGCGCCAGCTCAGGTAACGCGTGACGGCGGGGTCGCTCGCGTAGGCCGCGAAGACGGCCGGGGCGTCCTCCGCGCGCGGCGGCCGGGCATCGAGACGGGCGGTGGCGAAGCGGGCCGGCGGGCGGGGCATGAATTACTCGGGGCCGACCTTTTCGCGCACCGCATCGAGGTAGTCCGTGATGAGCTTGATCTGCTCGTCCGTGAAAATCGCGTCGCGGTGCGTGATGGTGTAGGACTTCAGCGGCATCGAACGATCCGCGATCACGTCGATCATTTCCTCGACGCGGGTGGCCTGGGTTTTCGCCGGGAGCTCGCCGAAGGTGGAGAGATTGAGCTCCGCCTTGCCGTCGCGCACGTGCTGATCGAGCCACCAGGCGAGGGGCATGATCTCCGCGTAGAGGGGATACCGGGTGTTGTTCGAGTGGCAGTCGTAGCAGCCGACCTCGAGCATCCGCTTCACCTCCGGCGGCGCGGGGTGGAGGACGAGGAAGTCGGTCTTCGGGGTCGCCGCCTGGAGATTTTTTTCCGGACGGAAGAACTGCAGGGCGACGACGATGAGGGCGAGACCGAGGAGGATCTTTTTGACCATGACGGGGTGTGACGCGAACGGTGGCGTTACGGTTATGGGCCGGAGCCGGCGCGACAAGCCCGCGTAATAAGGCCACTTTTTGCGCGCGCTCGTGCCCCACGGGCCTACGTTGCCGCGCACATATGGACTGGCTGATCACGCTTTTCTCGCAGGACTCCGTGGCGCGCACGGTGGTGCTGCTCGCGGTGGCGGGAGCCGCCGGCACGGCGCTCGGCAAGATCCGCGTGGGCGGCGTGAGCCTCGGCGTCGCCGGCGTGCTCTTCGTCGGGCTTTTCCTCGGCTACCTGAAGCTCACGGTCGATGCGCACGTGCTGGAGTTCGTGCGCGAGTTCGGGCTGATCCTGTTCGTCTACACGCTCGGGCTGCAGATCGGGCCGGGTTTCTTCGGTTCGCTGCGCTCGCGCGGGCTCGTGCTCAACGGCTTTGCCGCCGCGGTGGTGCTGCTGGGCGTGCTGGTGACGGCGCTGTGGATCGGGCTGGGCTTTGTGCCGGTGCCGGCGGGCGTCGGCCTGCTCTCCGGGGCGACGACGAACACGCCGAGCCTCGCGGCGGCGCAGCAGGCGTTGAAACAGGTGGGCGCGGAGGATTCCGCGCTGGTGGTGCAGGGCCTCGCCTATGCGGTGGCGTATCCCTTCGGCATCCTCGGAATCATCATCACGATGCTGCTCGTGCGGCGGGTGTTTCGCGTCGACGTGCGCGCCGAGGTGGCGGCGGCGGAGCGGGCGCAGGCGCCGAGTGCGCCGAAGCCGGCGACGCGGAATTTCGAGGTGCGGAACGCCAATCTCGTCGGCTGCGCCATCGGCAAAATCCCCGGGCTCGCCGGCTCGGGCGTGGTGGTCTCGCGCTTCTCGCGCGGCGGCGTGGTGGAGGTGGCGCGGCCGGAGACCACGTTGCGCGAAGGCGACATCCTCCATGCGGTCGGACCGGAGGAGGGCCTCGAGGCGTTGCGGATCGTCGTGGGGCGCGAGGCCTCGGTCGACCTGAAGGCCATCCCGGGCACGGTGACCAACAGCCGGCTGATCATCACGCGCAGCTCGGTGTTCGGCCGGGAGCTGGGCGAGATCGGGATTTTCCGCGAGCACGACGTGGTCGTGACGCGCGTGACGCGCGGCGGCATCGAGTTTCCGCCGACGCCCTCCTTCCGCCTGCAGTTCGGCGACGTGCTGATGGTCGTCGGCGAGGCGCCGCAGATCGAGCGCGTGGCCGCGGCGGTGGGCAATTCCAACAAGGCGCTCAACTCGCCGCAGCCGATCCCGTTTTTCCTCGGCATCGCGCTCGGCGTGATCGTGGGCGCGATCCCGCTGGCGTTTCCCGGGTTGCCGGCGCCGGTGAAGCTCGGCCTCGCGGGCGGTCCGCTCGTGGTGGCGATCCTGCTCTCGCGCGTGGCCAACACCGGTCCGCTCGTCTGGCACATGCCGACCAACGCGAACCACATGCTGCGCGAGGTCGGCATCACGCTTTTCCTCGCGGCCGTCGGACTGAAGTCGGGCGAGAAGTTCCTCGATGTGCTGCTCGGTGCCGACGGGCTGCGCTGGCTGCTCTTCGGGGCGGTGGTGACGGCGGTGCCGCTGCTCATCGTGGGCTTCCTCGCGCGCCGCATCTGGCAGGTGAACTACGCGGAACTCTGCGGCCTGCTCTCGGGCAGCATGACGGATCCGCCCGCGCTCGCGTTTGCGCAGCAGACGACCGGCAGCGACGCGCCGGCGATCGCCTACGCGACCGTGTATCCGATGGTGATGCTGCTGCGCGTCTTCTCGGCGCAGCTCGTGGTGTTTCTCCTCTACCGCGCGGCGGCGGGCTGACGCCGCGGGCCGTTCACGGCGCCGCGAGCACGACTTCGTTCACCACGGCGCCGGCGACATCGTGGTGCCGCACGACCATCCGCGGCTGGCTGCCGGTGCGGTTCACCTCGGCGGAGAGGAAGCCGCCCTTCAGCCGGAAAAACTTCTGCACCTGCTCGTCGCCCGGGCGCGGCGTGTAGCCGCCGGCGTGGACATCCGAGGACGGGCCGCAGCCGAACTCGCGCACGCCGGTCTCCGGATGGACCGAGGTGTATTGCCAGTGGCGGTCGCCGTTCATGACGACGACCTGGTTTTTCCCGAGGAAGCGCCGCAGCTCGTCGCCCTCGGTGCGGAAGCCGGCGTTGGCGTGGTTGTCGGCCTTCTGCGTGCGGTCGGGACCGACGAACGGTGTGGGCGAGAGCAGCACTTTGAAGGTGGCATCGGAGGCCGCGACGGTGCGGAAGAACCACTCCTTCTGCGTGCGGCCCCAGATGGTTTTCTCCGGGCCGTCGGGGATGTCGTTGGGCGTGCGGAATTCGCGGCCTTCGACGAGCCAGATCTGCAGGTCGCGGCCGAAACGCACGGTGCGGTAGAGCTCGCCGGCGGGCTTGAGCGTCTGCTCGCGGAAGATGCGCGAGCCCTCGGCAAACGTGAGCGAGCCGTAGGTGAGCCCGGGCCAGGAATCGTTCTTCAGCGTGTCGTGGTCGTCGCAGAGGAAAAAGGCGGGCACCTGCCGGTGGAAATCGCGTTGGAACGGCAGCGCGAAGAGGCGGTTGAATTTGAAGCGCGCGAGCTCGGGGGAGTTGGCGATCGGGTCGGGCTTGTCGAAATACTCCACGTCGCCCGTGTGCACGAGGAAATCGGGCGCGAACTTGAGCATCGAGTCGTAGATCCGGTGGCCGCGCTGCGGGTCGTCGCGGCGCGGGTAGTCGCCGCAGGTGACGACGACAAACTTCACGGGCGCGGCGCGGTCGGGCGCGGGCGCGGTGGCGAAGCCGCCGGTGAGCGTGGGCCCCGCGCCACCGCCGGGGGCGCGCGATTCGACGGTGACCGTGTAGCGCGTCTGCGGCTGCAAGCCGCGAAACGCCACCTGCCGTGTGTGGTCGCGCGCGGGATCGACCGCGGTCCACTCGCCGCCGAGGGCCGGGCCGGTGCCGTCGGCGCGGCGCACGCTGATCCGCACTTCGCCGGCGGCGCCGGGCAGCGCGCCCTGCATGTCGGCGAGCGTGCGGCCGGCCGGCAGCTGGATGCGCCAGTCGAATTTGCCGTCGCGGACGGCGTTGGGGATATCGGGCGTGAGGAAGGCGGCGCCGTCCCAATTGGCTTCGGTTCGGGCGGTGAGGCGCGTCCATACTTCGACGGAGTCGGCGGTGACCTCGCCGGTCTTGAAGCCGTTGCCTTGGAACACCGCGGCGTGCAGCAGACCGAGGGGCAGGATGCAGGAGGAAACGAGCAGGCGGCGGAGCAGGGTCATGGGGCGGGGGAGGAAGACGGGGAAGATGCGGGAGATCTGGGAGACGGGCGTGTGCGGCGGGACGGAGGCGCGCGAAGTCATGGAGCCAACGCTTCGCGCACGAGGGCGGCGATGGCGGGCGGCAGAGCGAGGGTGAGCGCGGCGGACTGTGCGGCGGGACTCATTTTTTTCCACGTCTTGCGCAGGATATCGATGAACTTTTCCCGCGGATACTCGGCGTGCTGCGCGGCGAAGGCGCCGATCTCGTTTTCGAGAAACACGAGGCACGCGGCATCCTCGAGGGCCTGGGTGCCGGGATTCGTTTTCAGGCCGGTCTTGGACACCCACGTGGCGACCTCCGCGGCGTCTTCGGCCGCTACGCCGGCCTCGAGCAGCAGCGCGCGCGCCCGCTCGGCCTGCTTGGTGTAGAGGGAGCGGCGCCACGCGTGGTAGCCGGGTTTGTCGAGCGGGAAGGTGGCGCGCGGCACGGACCAGCGTTCGAGGTGCTGGCAGCGCGCGGCGAGGCGCAGGAGCGGCGCGGCGTCGGGCACCAGGCGGGCGACCCAGGCCTCCATGCGGTCGGCGTAGACGAGCTCCGCCGCCCGGCCGTCGGGCGTGCGGTGGGGATCCGCGGCGTGGGCCGTGTCGATGAGGGCGCGGGCGCGGGCGAAGGCGGACATGATGGCGCGAGTCCAAGCGCGGCGCCGGCCGGTCGCAAGCGAGGTTCGGCGGGGAGCCGGGCCGCGCAGGTGCGGAATCGTCACGTGAATGTGCGCGGCCCGGACTTTCCCGGTCTCGCGGCTTGCGCTAGTTTTCGCGGCGGTTCAGACGTTCCGACCCCCGACGCCCCGCAACCCCGTTTCTCGCATGAGCGCACCCACCTGCCTGCCTGCCCTTGCCGTGCTTTGCCTCGGCGTCTCGCTGACGAGCCCCGCCTCCGCGCAGACCGCCCCGGCGCCCGCGCCGGCCCCGAGCACCGCCACGCCGGCCAACGTGCCCCCCACCGCTACCCGCCCCGGCGAGGCGCCGCCGCCCGTCGAGCTGTCGCCCTTTGAAGTGCGGGCGGAGAACGACGTCGGCTACCAGGCCGCCAACACCACGAGCGGCAGCCGCCTGAACTCCCGCCTGCGCGACACGCCGGCCGCGGTGTCCGCGTTCACGCCCGAGTTTCTCGCCGACATCGCTGCGACCAACCTCGAGGAGATGCTCGCGCACGCGACCAACATCGAAATCGACGTCGAGGACGCCAACGCCGGCTTCAACAACCCGCAGGGTCGCGGCGCCGACGGCAACGACTACTCGTTCCGCATGCGCGGCTCGCCCGCGGGCGCCTCGCGCGACTTCGTGGAGTCGAGCGTGCCCGTCGATCTCTACAACGTGGAGCGTGCCGAGGTGGCGAGCGGTCCCAACTCGATCCTCTTCGGCCTCGGCCAGGCCGGCGGCCTCGTTTCCCTCAGCGGCAAGAAGGCCAACCTGCAGCGCGACCGCACGACGGTGAAGTCGGTCTTCGGCTCGTGGAAGTTCGAGCGCTACGAGGCGGACCACAACCAGGTGATCATCCCGCGCAAGCTCTCGCTCCGGCTCCTCGGACTCTACCAGAACAACGAGGGCTGGCGGCACTGGGACTTCAACGATCAGGCGCGCTGGACCGTCGCGGCCGGCTACCAGCCGTTCAAGAACACGACCGTGCATGTGTCGTTCGAGAAGGGCCACATGGACAACAATCTCACCCTCGGCTGGAACGGCCAGGATCAGATTACCGCGTGGCAGGACGCCGGCCGGCCGCTCACCGACGGCACCGTCGTCCTCCCCGGCCTCAACCGCTTCAGCGCGACCAACCAACGCTTCACCTTCGTGGACCAGAACCGCACGGTCTATAACTACCGCGGCGAGTTCCAGACCGTGAACCGCTACGGGGTCGAGACCCTGCTCCCGCCCTCCGTCTCGCCCTACCACTACAACCTCACCGGCCCCGGTGGCACGCGGCACCAGACCTTCGACACGCGCCAGATCACGGTGCAGCAGCGGCTGCCGCGCGGCGTCGTCGCCGAGCTCGCCTACTTCCGCAACACCACGAACGTCGAGGCCCACGGCATGGCGATCGCCGGTGCCAACCTCCGCGCCGATCCCAATCCCACGCTCCCGCAGCCCGACGGCTCCGCGGGCACGATCCCCAATCCCTTCGCCGGCCGGATGTATTTCGAGTCGGTCTGGTTCAAGGACACGATCCGGACCTCCAACGAAATCTACCGGCTGAGCGTGGCCGCCGACGTCGGCCGCTCGCAGCGGTGGTTCGGCCGGCACCGCGTCGCCGCCCTCGCCGAGAACTCCACGCAGGACCGGCTCCGCCGCTGGCGCGACGAGATCCTCGTGGACGACCGCAACGTCCCGATCGTCAACGCCACCAACGCCGAGGGCGCCCAGAACCAGCTCACGCGGCGCAACTACATCGTCCCGGGCGACTACACGACCTACTATGGTGCCGATCCCACCCTGCCCGTCGCGCCGTTCACCTACAACGGCCGCACCTACACCAGCACCTACGCTTCGCGCGCCCGCGCCAACACCCAGACCGTGAAAGACATCACGAGCCTCATGTTTGCCGCCCAGAGTTTCTGGTGGAACGACCGGCTCGTGACGACGCTCGGTGCCCGGCGCGACGACATCAAATTCAAGAACGCGCAGGAGGAACGCGTGCTCGACCCCAACGACCCGCGCGTCGTCTCCAAGCTCATCGCCGCGGGCGAGTGGTATTTCAACGGGCAGTATATGCGCCACCACTACACGCCGACCACCTTCACCGCGGGCGGTGTGCTGCATGCGACCAAGCGGCTGTCGGTTTTCTACAACGTGTCGCGCAACAACGGCCAGCCGCGCTTCGACCGCACCGTGCTGCCCAACGGCGATGTGCCCGAGCCGACCGAGGGCCGCGGCCGCGATTTCGGCTTCATGCTCGATATCCTCGGCGAGGATAAGCTCTTCCTCCGCACGACGTGGTTCGAGACGCAGCAGCTCAACGACTCGCCGATTCTGCCCGGCAGCAACGCGCTCGGCGTCGACAACCTCACCACGATGCTCACGCAGCTGCTCACCGCCGGGAAGATCACGCAGGCCGACTACGACCGGCAGGCGATCACCTGGACCTCCGCGTCGATCGACATCTTCACCGAGGGCCTGGAAGTCGAGCTGGTGTCCAACCCGACGCGCAACCTCACGCTCCGCGCCAGCTACTCCAACTCCAAGCGCCGCCGGGAGAATTTCTTCACCGAGGTCTTCCAGTTCTTCGACACGCGCGTGCCGCAGTGGCGCACGCTGCTGGCCAACAACCCGACCGAGCTCGCCGCGCTCAACCAGGCCGCCGCCGAGCTCTACAGCGAACTGGACTTCCAGGTCGACCGGCAGAATTCCCCCTTCGGTTCCCGTCCGCACAAGCTCAACGGCACGGCCCGCTACGCCTTCCGCGAGGGCCGGTTGAAGGGCGCCTTCGTCGGCGGCTCCGTGCGCTACAACGGCAAGAACTTCCTCAGCTGGGACCGCACCACCGGCTACATCTACTGGGGCAACGAGTCGCTGCTCGGCGACGCCTTCGCCGGCTACCGCTTCCGCGTGCCGCGCACGAAGATCAACGCGACCGTGCAGCTCAACGTGAAGAACGTGACCAACTCGTATCTCGCGAATGTCGGCCGCTACAACGACAACTACACCGGCGTCCGCCGCGTGTATCTCAACGAGCCCCGCAGCTGGCGCCTGACCACGACGCTGGACTTCTGAGCCGGAGATCGGGCGGCGCGCCGGACCGCCGCCGTTCAGCGCCGCTGCATCAGGGCGACGAACAGCGCCTCGAGGCGCGGCACGTCGACCGCGCGCACCACGGTGACATCCGGCTCGCCGAGCCCCGGGCCGGCGCCGGCGGGCCAGCTGAGCGTGGCGCCGTAGCTCGCGCCGTGGTCGGTCTCGATGTCCATCGCGAGCGTGAGCGCCGTGGTGACGATCCCCGGTTCGAGCAGCACGGCGGCGGCGATCTCGTCCCACATGGGAAAGCCGGTGCCGATGAACGGCTGCAGGTAGCGGGTGACGGGCGTGTCGGCCGCGCCGACGGTGCGCGCGGCGAGGGCGGGCGTGAGCCTGGTGGGCGCGGTGGCGTCGAGCGGCACGCAGGTGATTTTCCGCCAGCCGGCGCGGAGCATGATGCTCGCGGCCTCGGGATCCCAGCGGCAGTTGAACTCCACGCGCGGGCTGTGGATGAACTGCAGCGAGAACTCGTCGACGGTCGAGGTATCGGGGCTGAACGAGCCGCCCATGAACACGAGTTCGCGGGCGAGTCCGGCGAACGCGGGATCGAGCCGTGCGGCGAGCGCGAGGTTGGTGAACGGCCCCATCGCGAGCACGGTGATCTCGCCGGGCGACGCGCGGACCTGGCGCACGAGGAAGTTGGCTGCGTGCTCCGCGGCGGGTGCGGTCGTGGGCTCGCCGGCGGGTGAGGGCGGCACGACGTCCGGACCATGGTGCCGCGTGCGGTTCATCGTGTTGTAGTCCGGCCAGTCCTCCATCCACGCGCCCTTGTAGGGCAGGCGGCCATGCAGGGTTTCCCAGCGGCGCGTGAATTCCTGCGTGTTGACGAGCGGGAAGGTGGCGCCGGGAAACACGGGGACGTCGGTGCGCCCGATGAGTTCGAGCAGCCGCAGGGTGTGCGCGACGTTCTCCTTCATCCAGCCGTCGCCGCTCGGGATGGTGATGCCGAGCACCTCCACGGCGGGCGACTGGAGCAGCATGAGGATCGACTGCAGGTTCGAGCCGCCGGGGCCGAACGCATCCTGATCGATGATGACCTTGCGGCGCGGAGAGGCGGCCGCGTTCACACTTTCTGCTCCTTCCATTTCCCGCGCTTGAACAGGACGCCGCTCCACAGCGCGAGCACGGAAAACGAGGCGGGCACGGCGATCACGACACCGATCGTGCCGAGGCCGAGCCCGTGCGCGAGCAGCCAGGCGAGCGGGATCTGGCCGAGCCAGAAGCAGAAGAAGTTGAGCCGCGTGGGCGTCCAGGTGTCGCCCGCGCCGTTGAACGCGCCCTCGTAGCACATGCCCGCGGCGTAGAGCGGAAACGCGAGGCTCACGATCCACAGCGCCCGCGCGCCCTCGCGCAGGACCTCGGGCTCGGAGGTGAACAGGCGCACGATCGGATACGCGAGCAGGACGAACGCGAGGCCCACGACGCCGAGGAAGATGACGTTGAACTTCGTCGCGATGCGCACCGCGGCCTCCGCGCGCGCGGGCTTGCCGGCGCCGAGGTTCTGGCCGACGAGCGTGGAGCCGGCGTTGGCGAGGCCCCACGCGGGCATGAGCGCAAACATCACGATGCGGATCGCGATCGTGTAGCCCGCGACGGCGGCGCTGCCGAAGACGGCGAGGATCTTGAAGAGCCCGACCCAGCTCGTAGTCGAGATGAGGAGCTGCAGGATGCCGCTCCACGCGGGGCGCAGGATCGCGACGAGGTCGGCCCGCACCGGCCGCAGGTGGCGCAGGCCGACGCGCACACGGCCGGGCCGCGCGGTGAGGTGCCACAGCTGGTAGAGCACGCCGGTGCCGCGGCCGACGTTGGTGGCGACGGCGGCGCCGGTGACGCCGAGCTCGGGAAACGGGCCGAGGCCGAAGATGAAACACGGGCCGAGCACGATGTTGAGGGCGTTGGCGAGCCACAGTGTGCGCATCGCGATCACCGCATCGCCCGCGCCGCGGAAGATGGCGTTGATCACGAAGATCATGAAGACGGTGACGTTGCCGCCGAGCATCACGCGCGTGAACCCGGTGCCGAGGGCGACGGTGGCCTCGTCGGCGCCCATCCAGCGGAGGATGTCGGCGGCGAGAAACGCGAGGCCCACGCCGAGGACGGCCGCGAACGTGAAGCCGATCAGCAGGATCTGGCCGGCGGCCTGCGCGGCGCGCTCGGGATCGTTTTCGCCGATGCGGCGCGCGACGATCGCGGTCGCGGCGAAGGAGATGCCGATGGCGACGGCGTAGATGAGCGACATCACGGACTCGGTGAGGCCGACGACGGCGATCGCCTCCTTGCCGAGCCGCGAGACCCAGAAGACGTCGGCGACGGCGAAGAGCGACTCCATGATCATCTCGAGCACCATCGGCACCGCGAGCAGCAGCACGGCGCGGTCGAGCGGCGCGGCGGTGTAGTCGTGGTGTTCGCCTTTGAGCGCGGAGAAGACGCAGCGCCAGAACGTCAGCGGTCGTTCCGAGGGCGAAGCGGGCGCGGTCATCGGGCGGCGAGCGTGCCGCCGGGCGCGGGGCGATCAAGCCGCGAGCCCGGGCGCGGGGCGTGCAGCTGACAGCGCGTGTCGGCAGCCCACCTGCGCCGGACCGCGCGGGCCTCAGCCGAGGACGTGGCGCAGGCTTTCGAGATCGAGCACCTGCGCGAGCGACTCCTCCTGCACGACGGCGCCGGCGAGGGCGGCCTTTTCCCGCTGGAGGGACCGGATCTTCTCCTCGACGGTGCCGCGGGCGATGAACCGGTAGGCGTTGACCGGCACGGTCTGGCCGATGCGGTGCGTGCGGTCGATGGCCTGCGCTTCGACGGCGGGATTCCACCACGGATCGAAGAGCACGACGTAACTGGCGGCGGTGAGGTTGAGGCCGAAGCCGGCGGCTTTGAGCGAGAGCAGGAAGACGGTCTTGTCCCGGTCCTGCTGGAACTCGCGCACGAGCGCATCGCGGTCCTCGGTCTGGCCGGTGAGCAGGAGGTGCGGGATCTTCAGCGCGACGAGCCGCTCGCGGATGAGTTCGAGCATCGTGACGAACTGGCTGAACACGAGGACCTGGTGGCCCTCGGCGCGGAGTTCCTCGAGGCGTTCGGCGAGTTCGTCGAGTTTGGCGGCGGCGGAGTTCCGCAGGGCGGGCGCGACGAGTCCCGGGTGGCAGCAGATCTGCCGGAGCCGGAGCAGGCTCGCGAGGATGTGGAAACGCGCGCGGTCGAACTCGCGGTCGCTGCCGATCTTGAGCAGGGCGGCGCGGGCGCGTTTGAGCTCCACGTCGTAGAGGGCGCGCTGGTCGCCCTCGAGTTCCACGAGCACATCCTCCTCCGTGCGCGGCGGCAGGTCGGCGGCGACCTGGGCCTTGGTGCGGCGGAGCAGGAAGTGCCGCACGCGCGTGCGCAGGCGGGAGAGCGCGAGCGGATTGTCCTGCGCGTAGAGGCGTTTGAAGGCGGCCTGGGGCCCGAGCAGTCCGGGCAGCGCGAAGGCGAAGAGACTCCAGAGATCGAGCAGCCGGTTCTCGACCGGCGTGCCGGTGAGCACGAGCCGGCGTTCGGCGCGGAGCTCGCGCGCGACCTGGGCGACCTTGGAGGTCGGGGTCTTGATGAACTGGCCTTCGTCGAGGACGACGGCGTGCCACGTCTGCGCGGTGAAGTGCGGGCCGGCGATCCGCAGCTGCGTGTAGTTGGCGAGGGTGAGCGTGGGCGGTGCGGCCGGCGTGGCATCGCGGCCGCGTTTGCGGGCGGCGGGTGGCGGCGGCGGTTCCGTGCCGGGCGCGAAGCGCACGGTGGCGAGGAGCGGGGCGAACTTGGCCGTTTCCGCCTCCCAGTTTCCGACGACGGACTTGGGGGACACGATCAGGACCCGGAGCGGATCGTCCGCCGGCTGCTGCTCGTGCAGCCACAGCAGCCATGCGAGTGTCTGGACGGTCTTGCCGAGGCCCATGTCGTCCGCGAGCACGCCGCCGAGGCGGTTGGCGGAGAGAAACGCGAGGAACTCGAAGCCTTCCTTCTGATACGGTCGCAGCTCCGCGCGCAGCGTGGCGGGCACGGCGGGAGCGGCGGGTCGGGCGAGCTCGGTCGCGCGCGCGCGCAGGGCTGCGGCCTGGCGCTCGGGGAGAAACTGCGTGACGCCCGCGTGCGCGAGTTGCAGCGCGTGGAACCGCTGCTTTTCGCCGGCGAGCGCGGAGGCGGCGAGGGTGGCGGGGTCGAAGCCGGCCGCCTCGAGTGCGGCCGCCGGGGCGCCGTCGATCTCGACCGTGAGCCGGCGCCAGCCTTTGCCGGGGAGCCGCACGAGTTTGCCGCGGGCGCGGAGGAGCAGCGCGAGCTCGGCGGAGGTGAGCGTGGAGTCCTCGGGCTTGAGCGCGAGGGCGAGATCGAACCAGTCGCGGTGGGTGTCGCTTTCGAGCAGCGTGACGTCGATGCGGGCCTTTACGGTCGCGCCGAGGAGCGAGGCGAGTTCGCCGGTGGCGTGCACCTCGACGTCGGCGGGCAGGCTCTCGCGCCACGCGACGAATTCGTCGGGAAACGCGCGGGTGACCCGGCGCGTCCAGCAGACCTCGTGGAGGTCGTAGGCGAGCTTCGCGGCGGGGAGCTGCGCGGCGACGGCCTCGGCCCGGCGGTGGTCGAAGGCATGGAATTTCCCCGGGGGCGGCTCTGCGGCGGGGCCCAGGGTATCGTCGGGCTCCCAGCCGTCGGCGACCCGGACGTGGCGCACGCGCAGCTCCGGGGCGTGGGCGACGAGCGTGAGGGCGAAGATCTCGTCGCCGAGTCCGTTGGTCCGCAGCTCGCACTCGAGGCGGGGCCGGAGCGTGACGTCGAGGCAGCGTTCCGTGAGCTCGGGCGGCAGCCGTGCGCCGAGCTGGCGGAGGAGTTGGAGCGTCGCGGGGTCGTCGATGACGTCGGCCGGGATGAGCGCGGCGCTGGAGGACTCGCCGTCGAGCGGGGCGGGGCCGCGGTGCACGCGGCCGTCGTGCAGGTAGAGGTCCGGTTTGCCGGGCAGGTAAAGGGCCGCGGCGGGGACGGGCGAGCCGTCGGGAAACTGCAGGGCGAGGACGAAGTCGCGGTCGGGGCCGGTCGCCGGGGCGAGTGCGTGCACGAGCGGCTCGGGTGCGATCGTGACGGGTTGGCCCGCGGAGGTGACGACGAGGGTGCGGGCGAGGGGGTGCAGCAGGAGCCGGTGCAGTGTGGCGCGGCCCTCGCGGTCCTCGGGCTTGAGCACGAGGCGGTAGCGGGCGAGCAGCTGCGTCTGGCAGATCGAGAGAAAGGCGAAGGTGGCGGGCGTCGTGTCGAACTGGGCGAGGGAGCGGTTGGTCTCGCGCAGGGTGCGTTCGAGGAAGGAGGCGGGCGCGGATTTCCACGGCGCGGTGTCGTCGGGGCGCGTTTCGAGCGTCCAGCCGGCGATGCCGAGGCACAGGCGCACCTGGAGCGGCACGAGTTTGGCATCGGCCTCCGGGTCGGTGGCGGCGGGCCGGTTGGCGGCCCGCAGCCGGTCGTGCCAGCGGGCGATCAGCTGGGCGTGCTGGCGGCGTTGCCGGGCGGCGATCACGCCGGTGGTGTCGGTGACGGGCCGGAGGAAGTCCGGCACCGCCTGGCCCGACGACTGGAGGTCGTGGGCGATGTAGTTCCAGAGTTCCAGCGGCGTGCCCGGAGGCTTGTCCCACCAGTCCGAATACAGCGCGTAGCGGCGGGACTGGTCCATTTCGCGGGTGTGGTAGCCGAGGCGCTGGACATCCGCGGCATGCACGATGCCGGTCTGGCGGAAGTTCTCGAAGGCGGCCGCGAGGCCGCCGAGGAACGCGCCTTCCTGGGCGGTGAGCGTGCGGCCGAGTTTGGCGGCGAGGACGGGCTCGAGTTGCTGGCGGAAGTCCCGGAGTCCGGCGGCGGCACCGGGGGCGGAGGGCTGCCCCAGCTGCTCGCGCCAGGCGAGGAGCGCGGCGAAGACATGTTTGCAGCCGGACTCGACCGGACAACTGCACCGGCCCGTCCAGGTCGGGGTGCTCCGCTCGAGTTCCACCTCGTAGAAAACGCTGCCCTGGACCTGGGCGATCGCGACGGTCGGGCTTATTTTCCGCAGCGACGTGACGCGGTGGCTCTGAAAGTAGCGGTGGCCGCGGTTGCGGCTGGCGGGGTCGAAGTCCTGGAGCGCCTGGCCGATCGCGCCCGCGGCGTCGGGAGAATCGACGGTGGGGCCGGAAAGCGAGGAAGGCGACGAGCGCATGGGAGGGACCACGGTGTCCGCGCGCGCGGAGCGAACAAACGGAATCTGCGGTTCCGTTGCGGCGGGCCCCGGGTGCGGGCGAGCGGCCCGGGCAAAAAGCGGCATGCATTGACCAGTCCGCGCGCGGTCGAAAGCGCGGCGAAGGCGTAGACTACGGGCGCAATGGATCCGGCGAGACCGCCGCCCTCAGTCGCGCCGTTGCCGCCTCCGGGGGCGGCGGCCGGGGCGGACGCTGGGCCGGGCGCGGCGCGCCGGATGCTCGGCGGCAGCGAGTCGATCCGCCGGTTGATCCGGGAGGCGGAGAACGTGGCGCGGTGCGATGTGACGGTGCTGATCCAGGGCGAGAGCGGCACCGGGAAGGAACTGGTGGCCGAGCTGATCCATCGCGCGAGCGGGCGGTGGGCGAAGCCGTTGATCTTCGTGAATTGTGCCGCGTCGGCGGAGCCGCTGGTGGAGGCGGAGTTCTTCGGCCACGCGAAGGGGGCGTTTACCGGTGCGATCGCGGAGAAGCCGGGCCGCTTCCATCTCGCGGATGGCGGCACGCTCTTTCTGGACGAGATCGCCGACCTCGGGCCGCGCGGGCAGGGGGCGCTGCTGCGGGTGATCGAGGACGGCGCGTTTCTCAAGGTCGGGGGCACGGCCTTGCAGCGGGTCGACGTGCGCATCGTCGCGGCGACCAACCGGCATCTGGCGGATGCGGTCACCGCGGGCCGTTTCCGCGAGGATCTTTTCTACCGGCTGGAGATCGTGCCGCTGGTCGTGCCGCCGCTGCGGTCGCGGCCGGAGGATGTGCCGCTGCTGCTCGACGCGTTTCTCGATGAATTCGCGGGGCGGCACGGTCGGCTGCGTCCCAGCCTGACGGCTGCGGCGCTGCAGGCGTGCCAGACGCATCCCTGGCCGGGCAACGTGCGGCAGCTGCGGAATTTCGCCGAACGGCTGGTGATTCATGCCGCGGGCCGGAGTGTCGACGTGGGTGACCTGCCGGCCCTGCTGCAGGGCGTGGAGCGGGGCGGGGGTGGATTTGCGGTGCGCGCGGGGATGACCATCGCCGAAGCGGAGAAGGAGCTGATCCGGGAAACGCTCGCGCGGACGCCGCATCGCGCGCAGGCGGCGGCGCGGCTTGGGATCAGCCGGCGCGCGCTGCAATACAAGCTGAAGGCCTACGGTCTGCTGCCGCCCTAGTCGCGGCGGTGCACGGGTTGCACCGGGGCGGAGCAAGGTGTGCACGGCGGAGCGGGGGCCAACGCGGTCGCGGAGGAGCCGCGGCGACGAAGAGCGGCGCATGTGGGTGGGGGGCGTCGGTTTGTCCGCGCGGCGGCCCCGGGGGCACGAGGCATGCGGGATAAAGCGGCATGAGAACCACCCTCGAGAGATTGTTCGACGTGCAGGAGAAGCTCCTGCGCGATCCGCGGCCGGGCGCGGCCCGCGTGGCGACGTTGGCGCATCTGCGCGATCAGGTGCCGGAGCGGCTGCTGGCGCATTTCCTCCGGTTGCTGGTGCAGGGGCGTCGGGGCGTCGTGCTCGTGCGCCATGGCACCTGCATGCAATGCCACATCCGGCTGCCGGCGGGCACGGTGGCGGTGCTGGCGCGGTCGGAGGAAGCGCACACGTGCGAGCACTGCGGCGGATTCCTGCTGCTGCCGGAGGATGAGATGCCGGTGCCGCTGCGGGCGCGGGGGCACGCGGCCGAGCTGGCGGCTGCGGCGCTGTAGCGGGCGCTTGCGGCTGCGAGTTATCCCGGGCGCCGGCGGAGCGGCGCCTCAGCGGGCGAACATCGCGTCGTAGTGCGGCATCGCCTCGAAGATGCCGCCGCTGCGCGCGTAGTAGTCGGCATCGAGTTCGAAGACGCCGCGTTTCGTCTCGGCCCAGGGGGCGCCGGGGAACGGGTGGCGCCAGCGCAGCTCGGACCAGTTGCGGTAATTCTGGTGCCCGTTGGTCTCGACGAGCCCGAGGCCGAGGCCGGGAAACGCGGCGAGGCGGGCGGCCACGGCCTTGTTCCACTCGACGAGCTGCGGATTGACGGTGAGGTCGGCGCAGAAGCAGGGCACGCCGCGCTCGTGGGCGACCTGGGCGATCTTGAGCGACATGCTGAAGGTCTTGGCGATCGGCTTCAGGGCGATGGCCTGGTAGCCCATCTCGATGCGGCGGCGGGCGTCGGCATCGGTGTGCGCGCTTTCGTCGGCGGCGAGCCGCACGGGAATATCGGAGACATCGACCTCGAGTTCCTCGGGAAACGGTTCCTCGACGAGGGCGATCTGGTCGAAGGCGCCGATGGCGCGCGCGTGATCGAGGAGGCGGAGGAGGGTGTCCTTCGACTCGTAGCGGCCGTTGGCGTCGAAGTAATACGGGAGCTTGCCCGAGGCGGTGTAGGGCGTGCGGGCGTGGCCGATGGCGGCGTGGATCGCGCTGAGGCGGGCCTTGTCCTTCTCGAGCATCTCGGCCTGGGTGCCGGGCTGGCCGAGTTTGATCTTCATGAAGAAGTAGCCGGCCTCGACGGCGGCCTTCAGCTCCTCGATCGGGATGCCGTAGGCCATGAGCGGGATGCTGGCGACCTTGGCGTGGCGCGCGGCGAGCGCGGGGCGGTAGGCGGCGGGGATGAGGTCGTCGAACCGCGTGATGCCGCGCTCCCGGGCGTAGAGCAGCCACGCGGCGAAATCGATGCCGACGAGGGCGTTGAGCGCGAACGTCTCGCGCAGGCCGGGGTGCTCGGTGATTTTTTTGGCGTAGGCGTAGACCTCGTGGCGGTTGGCCTCGAGCAGCTCGATCGGATCGGAGAAGCGCTGGCCCTTGATCCGCTGCAGCGCCCACTCGGTGACGGCATACATGAGCGCGCTGCCGCCGCTCTCGCTGTGGGCGGCGAAGACGTGCGCATCGCTCCAGAGGACGCCCTGCGTGCAGAGGCCGACGCCGCGTTTGCCGCCTTCGCTCTCGAGCATGGCGACGCTTTGCCAGATCTCGGTCTGGTAGCCGCCCTTGAAGCCGAAAGGCCGGAGGAGGGGCTCACGCTCGAAGTTCGAGCCGACGCGGGAGATCGTGATGGGGGAGTGCACGGCGGAGGAGGAAGGAGGACGGGAGGGCGGGCCGCGGCTCCGGGGCGCAGGGACGCTCCGGACCGCGGGCACCTTGGAGGGACGGTGTCCGGCGGAGACGCCGGCTCAGGCGAGGAATTTCCGCAGATAGGCGAGGTCCGCCTTCATCAGGCCCGGCAGCACGCGGCGTTTCTCGGCCTCGGTCATGGGCGAGCGCTCGAACGGCGGATACTCGAGGTGCACGGAGATGGGACCGGCGATCTTGAGCTTGGCGACGAGGTCGAAGTAGGCGGGGAAGGGCACGATGCCTTCGCCGAGCGGCACGTTTTCCACCGTGGAGCGGCCGGGGGCCTGCTCCCACTTGAAGTCCTTGATGTCGATGCAGCGGACCCACGGGGCGACGAGCTTGAGCCCGAGGGACCAGGATTGGGCGCCCTCCACGATCGCGTGGCGGATGTCGTATTGCACGCCGGCCCATTTCGGATCGGTCTCGCGCAGCACTTCGTAGAGATCCCAGACGGGACCGCCGACGCGTGCGCCCGCGTGGTTCTGGATCGCGCCGTGCAGGCCGAGGCTCTGGTTGAGGGCGGCGAGTGCCTTGATCTCCTGCCGCACTTTGGCGAGGGAGCCCATGACGCCCGCGCTCTCGTCGTAGGCGAAGTTGCCGAAGCGGTAGACCTTGATGCCGAGCTTGGCGGCGGTGCGCAGCAGGGGCTCGGTGAACTTGTCCTTCACCGTCGTGATGCCGGTGGTGATCATCTCGACCTTGAGGCCGGCCTTCCGGGCGGCCTCGACCGCGCGGGGCAGGTCATCCTGCACTTTTTCGGGCACGACGTGGCCGCCCGGGCGCACGGCGTAGTCGATGCCGCCGTAGCCGGCCTCCTTCACCATCGCGGCGGTCTCCTCGTAGGAGAGGAACTGGAGCGGCTTGGCGAAAACGTGGATCGTGCCGAGCTGGCTGGGCTTCTCGAGGGCCTTGGCCGCGGCGCCGGATTTCTTCTTTTCCGCCTGGGCCCGGGCGGTGGAGGCGGCGAGGGGCAGGGCGGCGCCGGCGAGCGCGAGGCGGGCGACGAAATCGCGCCGGGAAAGGGAGTCGGGGGATCCGGGGTCGAGGTGCATGAGAGGGGAGGGTGACGGCGGAAAGGCATGCGTCCGCCGCGCGGCGCTGGCAATAGCGCGCGCAGGAATTTCCCGGTCGGGGCGGGGCGGTGGGAGGGGAGTCCGGCCGGGTTTTCCGGCGCCGGGGCTCAGCCCTTGCCGCCGCGGAGGACGACGAGGTGGTTGACGCCGTTGACCTCGAACTCGCGCCAGTAGCTGTCCTCGAGGGCGGCGAGCCGCTCCTCCTCGGCCTCGGTGAGTTCGTCGCCGAGCTTGGTGGCGCCGAGTTCGGCGTGGAGGTCGCGCTCGGCGAGGCGGAGGGCGAGCTCGTTCCAGAACACATCCTCCTGGAAGCGCTCGAGTTTCTCGGCGGCGGGGCCCTCGGTGATCTTCTCGTTGGGGAAGAACTGGCCGTTCACGTCGACTTCCACCTGATCGGCGCAGCCGAACGGTTCGGCGAGACCGAAGACCTTCTGGGTGAGATCCGCGTAGCGTTCGGGCATGGTGGCGGGGTCTTCGGGCCGTGAGCCGGCGACGGCGAGGCCGAGATGCACGAGCTCGAGCAGGCGCGAGAACTCCTTCTGCGTGAACGAAACCTTCATGGCCGCACAGAGGACGCGTTGCGCGGCCGCAGGCAAGGGCGGAGTGCGGAGGCGCGGGGTGCGGCGGAGGGAGCTGCGGCGCAATTGACCGCGCCCGCGAAACCGGCTCGGCTTCGCGCCAACTCGATGAGCGCACCCGCTCTTTCCCCGGTGTCTCCCGCCGCCCCCGAATCCGTTGCGTCCGCGCCCGCCGCCGGCGGCCGGCTCGTGTCCCTCGATGCCCTGCGGGGCTTCGACATGTTCTGGATCCTCGGCGGCGATGCGGTGCTGCAGATTCTCGGCGGCGCGACGCAGGTGGAGCCCTTCAAGTTTCTCGCGCAGCAGTTCGAGCACAAGGAGTGGGCGGGCTTCGCGTTCTACGACCTGATCTTTCCGCTGTTTCTCTTCATGGTCGGCGTGTCGACGGTCTTCTCGCTCACGCGCCTGATCGAGCAACACGGCCGCGCCGGCGCGCTGCGGCGGGTGTTTTTCCGCTCCGCGCTGCTCTTTGCGCTGGGGCTGTTCTACGCCGGCGGCGTGAGCAACAAGTGGCCGGACATCCGGCTGCTCGGCGTGCTGCAACGGCTCGCGCTCGGCTACTTCGGCGCGGGGCTGCTCTTCTGTTTCTTCAAGCCGCGCACGCTGGCGGCGATCGGGGCCGGCCTGCTGCTCGGCTACTGGGCGCTGCTCACGTGGGTGCCGATCCGCGATTTCCAGCTCGAGAAGAAGGCGATCGCGGCGCGGCTCGGCACGGACAAGGCCACGCCGGAGCAGATCCGCGCGGCGTATGAGGCGACGACGACCCAGGTGACGGGGCGCTACGAGTCGGGGCTCAACCTGAGCAACCACTTCGATTTCGAGCACCTGCCCGGGAAAAAATGGGACGTGTATTGGGATCCGGAGGGGATCATCAGCACGCTGCCCGCGATCGCGACGGCGCTGCTCGGCGTGCTCGCCGGCGTGTGGCTGCGGCGGGCGGATCGCGACGACCGGGAGAAGATCCGCGGGCTCGTGCTGGCGGGCGTGGCGGCGCTCGCGGTGGGCTGGTTGTGGCACCTGCAGTTTCCGGTGGTGAAGAAGATCTGGACCTCCTCGTTCGTGCTCGTGGCGGGCGGCTGGAGCCTGCTGCTGCTCGCGGCGTTCTACTACGTGGTGGACGTGCGCCGGTGGCGCGGCTGGTGCCAGCCGTTTGTCTGGATCGGGATGAACGCGATCACGCTCTACGTGGCGGCCAACATCGTGCGGCCGCGCACGCTCGCGCAGCGGCTGGCGGGGGGCGACGTGAAGGCGTTTCTCGACGCCAACATCGGCGCCCGCACGGGCGATCTGCTGATCGCGCTCGTGGGGCTCGGCTTCGTGCTGCTGCTCGCGCGCTTCCTGTATCGCCGGCAGATCTTCCTGCGCGTGTAAGGCCGCGCGGGGAGCCGGGAGCCGCGTCGCCTACTTCTTCGACTCGTCGATGGCGAGGAAGTGGATGCGGCCGTTGCGCCAGATGCGGACGAGCACGCGGGGGCCCTTGATCTGCTCGCTGAGTTTTACCGCCTCGTCGGCGTCGGATACGGGCTTCTGGTCGAGGTCGAGGATGATGTCGCCTTCGCGCAGGCCCTGCTTGGCGGAGGGGCTGTCGGGATCGACGCTCGTGATGAGCGCGCCCTTGATGCGGCTCGGGATCTGGAGCTGGTCGCGCAGCTGGGCGGTGATGTCGCCGACGCCGACGCCGTTGAGCACGCCGATGTCGCTGGCGCCGGTGGCGGGGCGTTCCTCGCCATCGCCGGCGCTGTCGGGCCGGCGGGCGAGCTTGGCCTTCACGGTGCCGCGTTTGCCGTCGCGGAGATACTCCACGGTGATCGGGGTGTCGGGCTGGATCTGGCCGACGGTGAGGAGCAGGTGGCGCGAGTCGCGGATCTCGGTGTTGTTGATCTTCACGATCACATCGCCGGCCTTGAGGCCCGCGCGCTGGGCGGGAGAGTCCTCGGTGACTTCGCTGATGATCGCGCCCTTCTCGGTGCCGAACTGGGAGGAAAGGTCGTCGGAGATATCCTGCGGGGCGACGCCGAGGAAGCCGCGGGTGACGCGGCCCGTGTTGACGATCTGTTCGGCGATGTTGCGCGCGAGGTTGATCGGGATGGCGAAGCCCACGCCGGCGAAGCCGCCCGAGCGGGAGAGGATGGCGGTGTTGACGCCGACCACGCGGCCGTCGGTGTCGATGAGGGCGCCGCCGGAGTTGCCGGGGTTGATCGCGGCATCGGTCTGGATGAAGTCCTCGATCGGGCCGATGCCGACGCCGCGGCTGAGGGCGCTGACGATGCCACGGCTGACGGATTGGCCGACGCCGAACGGATTGCCGATGGCGAGCACGACGTCGCCGACCTGGAGTTGATCGCTGTCGCCGAGCGTCGCGGGCGAGAGACCGCTGGCGTCGATCTTGAGCACGGCGAGATCGGAGAAGGAATCGCGGCCGACGATCGTGGCATCGTAGCGCTTGGGCGATTCGCCGATGGAGATCTTCACCTCGTCGGCGCCTTCGACGACGTGGTTGTTGGTGAGGATGTAGCCGTCGGCGGTGATGACGACGCCGGAGCCGAGGCCCTGCTGCGTCTGCTCGGGGGCGCGGTTGCGCGGGGTGGCGCGCGGCGGGGTGCGGTTGTTGTTATTGTTGTTTCCGCGATTGCCGCGGTTGGCGGGGTCGTTGGGCCGGACCGACGATTCGTCGTCCTCGGGGCCCGGGATGCCGAGGCCGTCGAAGAACCGGCGGAAACGCGGGTCGTTGAGAAACGGATACATGTCCTGCATCCGCACTTTCTTGCTCGAGTGGACGTAGACGACGCTGGAGGCGGTGCGCTTGACGACGGGGGCGTAGCTGACGCGGTCGGGGGCGTCGCGGTTGATCGGCTTGGTATCGACGGGGAGCTTGAGCGGATCGCGCCGGGTGTCCGTCCCGGTGGCGGCGGTGTCCCTGGCGGCCTTCTCCTTTTTGGCGGTGCTGCCGGATTTGGCGGCGGGCGGGGTCTTCTTCGCCGGGGGAGCGTCCCCGGCGCGCAGGCCGAAGGAGGATCCGATCGTGAGCGCGAGGACCGCGGTGACGAGCGTGAGGCGGGTGACGCGCGTGGTCATGGGAGAGCGGAGAGTGTAGGTATCCACGGGAAGCGTTGAGCGGGAAAAGGCGGGCTCTGACTGGGCGGGCGTAAACAGGTTCCGTGTGCGGGAATCTGCAACCGGCACAAGCAGAAGTTGGGTGCCGTGCCGGGCGGATTGACCGGCGGTCGGCGCGCGGCAACGTGCGGGCATGGCATCGGAACGCACGGAAAACGCGGCGACGCCGCGCGGTCGGCCGGTGCTGCCCGGGCTGGCCTGGCTGCTCGCGGGCATGTGCGCGTTTGCGCCGCTGGCGGGCGCGGTGAAGCGGTGGCGGGCGGACGACCTGTCGTGGTTCGGCGGCGGTTTCGCGGTGGGGATCGCCGCGGCGTTTTTTCTGCTGCCGCTGGCGGGCGCGTGGCTGGTGGCGCGGCTGCGGCCCGACCGGCCGGCGTGGCCGGCGGGCGCGTTTTACGCGGTGCTCGGCGCGGTGCTGGGGGGACTGGTGTTGAACGCCGTCCTGCGCACCGCGGATCGCGAGGCGACGATCACCGCCCAGGCGGGCGCCGTGGCGAGCGGACTCAAGCTGACCGCGACCGGAGATGCCGCCGGCGTGGCCCGCCCGACTGGGCCGGCGGGCGCCGCCAATGCCGTCAACGACGCGATCGTGGCCGCGCAGAAGGCGACGGTGGCGCACCTGCAGGCGATGCAGCTCGCGTATGAAAACGCGGCGGCGGCGGTCGCGGCGCCGCGCTTCCACGACCTGCGGCCGCTCGACACGCGTGCGGCGATCGCGGCCCAGCGGGCCGAGGTGGAGACGTTCAAGAATGCGGTGCGGCTGTGGCGCGAGGAGGCGGAGATGACCGCGTATCGCTTCTCGACCGAGCTGCGGGACCGCCAGGTGCCGGAGTCGGTGGTGCGGGAGACGGTGGCGGCGTATCGCGAGGCGACCGAGAAGGCGCTGCCGCGGCTGCGCAAGCTGCGCGAGAAGGACGCCGCGATCGGCCTGCTGCTGGACCAGTTTCTCGACTTCGCGGAGAGCGAACTCGGCGGGTGGTCGTGGCGCGGCGAGGTGGGCGCGGAGAAGCTCGTTTTCGACCGGGCCGAAGCGCAGGACCGCTACGACGAGCTGGTGCGGACGGCGCGCGTGCTGGAGGACGAGCGCCGGAAACTCCGGGCCGAGGCCGGCCGGTAGAACCGGGGCGAACGGCGGGAAGCGCAGGCCGCCGCCTGCGCGATTGACCGGGGCGAGGCCGCCCCGCTAACTCTCGCGCCTTATGTCCGCAGAATCCGCCACCCCCGCCGTCGCCATGGATGCCATCGTCGCGCTCGCGAAGCGCCGCGGCTTCATCTTCCAGTCGTCCGAGATCTACGGCGGACTCAACGGTTTCTTCGACTACGGCCCGCTCGGCGTGGAGCTGAAGAAGAACATCCGCGACTGCTGGTGGGCCGACATGGTGCGCCGCCGCGACGACATCGTGGGCGTCGAGACCTCGATCATCATGCACCCCAAGGTGTGGGAGGCGTCGGGCCATGTGGCCGGCTTCACCGACCCGCTCGTCGACTGCAAGGTGAGCAAGCAGCGCTACCGTGCGGACCAGTTGTTTTTCGCCGCCGTGGTGGTGACCGGCGCCGACGGCGTGGCGAAGACCGTCGGCTACGTGAGCGCCCTCGAGTCCGAGAAGACGACCGCCGATCTCCAGGCCGCCGCGGAGAACCTCAAGCGCAAGAAAGCGATCCAGGGCCAGCTCGCCCCGGTGCAGCCGAAGGACATGACCGAGGCCACGCCCGAGGAGATCCCGCTGATCCCGTCGCCCGCGACCGGCGAGCCGGGCTCGCTCACGGAGCCGCGGGCGTTCAACATGATGTTCGAGACGCACGTCGGCCCGATGCGCGACTCGTCCGCGGTCGCCTACCTGCGGCCGGAGACGGCGCAGGGCATGTTCGTGGATTTCAAGAACGTCGTGGACACCGGCCGCGTGAAGCTGCCCTTCGGCATCGCGCAAATCGGCAAGTCGTTCCGCAACGAGATCACGCCGCGCAACTTCATCTTCCGCTCCCGCGAGTTCGAGCAGATGGAGATGGAATATTTCATCCACCCGGACGCCGACTGGCTGAAGTGCCACGAGGAGTGGCTCGCGTGGTGCCAGGAGTGGCTGAAGTCGATCGGTCTGCCGGAGTCGCACCTCTCGCTGCACGAGCACCCGAAGGCCAAGCTGGCGTTCTACTCGCGCCGCACGGTGGACATCATGTTCCGCTATCCCTTCGGCGTGCAGGAGCTGTGGGGCATCGCGGCGCGCAGCGACTACGATCTCCAGCAGCACCAGAAGCACAGCGGCGTGCCGCAGGTGTATTTCGACGAGGCGACGAAGCAGAAAGTCGTCCCGCACGTGATCGAGCCCGCGGTCGGCGTCGACCGCATCCTCCTCGCCGTGCTCTGCGCCGGCTACGCGGAGGAGGACGTGAAGGACGACAAGGGCAACGTCGAGAAGCGCACCGTGCTCCGGCTCTCGCCCCGCATCGCCCCCGTGAAGGTCGCGGTGCTGCCGCTGCTCAAGAACAAGGAGGCGCTGGTGGGCCGCGCGAAGGAGCTCTACGGAAAACTGAAGCGCAACTACGCGGTGTTCTACGACGAAGCCGGCGCGATCGGCCGCCGTTACCGCCGCCAGGACGAGATCGGCACGCCGTGGTGCGTGACCATCGATTTCGACACGATCGAGAAGGACGGCACCTTCACGCTGCGCGAGCGCGACTCGATGCAGCAGAAGCGCATCACCGAAGCCGAACTCTTCGCCCTGCTGGCGGAAAAGGTTTACTGAGCGGCGTGTTTCGCCTCCCGGCCGGCCTTTCCGTGCGCCCGCTCAACGCAGCGCGCGGAGGCCGCGGGTGAGGCGGGCGAGGGCTTCGGGGGCGGTGGCCGGATCGAGCGCGCCGTAGGCAATGCGGAGCGTCCGGCCGCGTTCGGCGCCGAAGGCGCTGCCGGGGATCGCGGCGACGCGGTGCCCGCGGATGAGACGCTCGGCGAGCTCGAGCGACGTGGCGGGCGCGCCGGAGTTTTCCGCGGCGGCCGGCAGGCGCAGCAGGAAGTAGAACGCACCCTGCGCCGCGGGCACCTCGCACACGCCCTCGGCGACCAGGGGCGCCAGCGTCGCCTGCACGAGCGTGCGGGCGGCGCGGATCGGGGCGAGTTGTGCGCGGACCCAGTCGCCGCCGACCGCGAGCGCCGCGGCGGCGGCGAATTGCGAGACGACGGGCGGACAGATGAGCACGGTGTCCTGGATCTTGCGCAGGGCGGCTTCGAGCCGCGCGGGATACACGAGCCAGCCGATCCGCCAGCTGGCGAAACCGTGGGACTTCGAGAGCGAGAACAGCGAGATCGTGTGCGCGCCCGCGCCCGGCAGCGTGCCCGGCGAAAAGTGCTCCGCGCCGTCGTAGGTGAACGGCGCATACGCCTCGTCGCTGAGGTGAAACACCCCGCGCTCGGCGCAGAGCGCGTTTACCGCTTGCAGCGCGGCGGCGGGATACACGGCGCCGGTCGGGTTGTTGGGCGAGACGGTCACGATCGCGCGCGTGCGCGGGGTGATCGCGGCGCGCAGCGCATCGACGTCGAGCTGGTGCGCGGCATCGGTCGGCACGAGCACGGGCCGGCAGCCGGCCATGACGATCGCCATCTCGTGGTTGAAGTAATACGGCGTCGGCAGGATCACCTCGTCGCCCGGATCGGCGATGGCGAGCAGCGCGGCGAGGAAGGCGTTGTTGCCGCCGGCGGTGACCATCGCGCGGGTGCCGGACGCGGCGGGATCCAGCGCGAGCGTGTGTTCGCGGGCGAGCGAGCGGGCGATTTCCTCGAGGAGAAACGCGCACCCGGCGACCGGCTGGTATTTGTGGTTGGCGGACTCGGCGAAAAACCGCGCGAGCGCCTCGCGCGCCTCGGGCGGCGGGCCGTAGCCGACCACGCCCTGCCCGAGCGAGATCGTGCCCGGATGGGCGCGGATCAGGTCCGCGATGACCGGGATGATCGGCGACTGCACGGCACGGAGGCGGTGGGATTCCTGCATGGGAGGCATCACTTCGTGAACGAGCGCGGCGCGGAGGCGAGCGCGGGCGGAAAGGGCACGCCCCAGAGCGCGGGCTGCTCCTGCGGCTCGCGGTTGCCGCCGGGCACGAGGTGGCGGAAGACGTCGTCGAAACGCAGGCTGCACTGGAGTCGCCGCTGCGTGCCGGAATCGATTTTCGGATTCACCACGATGACGGCCTCGGTGAAGGGCGGGGCGTTCTTGATCGCCTGGGCCGCGGCGCGGGCCGCCGCGGGCGTGAGCGAGCGGTCCTTCACCACGGCGTCGAGGCGCTGGAGATCGGCGAGCGTGACGGGGCCCCACAGCCGCCGCCATTGCTCGGGCGTGATGCGCGGGGAGACGATGTTCACGAAACGTTTCTCCGCCCCGATCTGCTGCCAGAACCCGATCACGAGGATGAACGGTTCGTCGATCCGGTGCTGCCGGAGCGCGTCGCCGAGGTCGACGGGCGTGCCGAATTTCGCCGCCTTCGGATTCACCGGCACGCCGCCGAAGCGCGCGTTGACCGCGGCGGGGATGTCCCATTTCTGCGTGTAGCTGCGGGGCCGGTAGCCGTCGAAAAACGTGTCGCACACCCAGCGTTCGAAGAGGATTCCGTGCTGCTGCACCTCCTGCGCGCGGAGCGTGCCGGCACCCGACGCGACCGCGCCGGTCAGCGCCAGAGCGGTGCGGAAAACGAAGGCGCGCAGAAGGCGGAGCATCGCGGCAGGGGGGGCGCGGAGACTCCGTGCCGCCGCCGCGGCGCAGTCAACGGTTCTCCTGCGCCGGGTATTGCTCCGCCGCGTTTCCTCTGCACCGTGCCGGCCATGCGTGCGCTCCTTACCCCGCTGCTGTTCACGTTGGCTCTGGCTTCCGCCGTCGCGGCGCAACCGGCCAGACCCAACATCATCTTCGTGCTCGCCGACGACCTCGGCTACGGCGAGCTGGGCTCCTACGGCCAGAAACTGATCCAGACGCCGCACCTCGACCGCATGGCCGCGGAGGGCATGCGTTTCACCCAGTTCTATGCCGGCAGCACCGTCTGTGCGCCCTCGCGCAGCGTGCTCATGACCGGCCAGCACATGGGCCACACGCGCGTGCGCGGCAACGCCGGCAACCGCAACATGGACGCGCAGTCCCTCATGGCGGAGGACGTGACCGTCGCGAAGGTCCTCAAGGCCGCCGGCTATTCCACCGCGCTCATCGGCAAATGGGGTCTCGGCGAACTCAACCAGCCGGGCGAGCCGCGGAAGCAGGGCTTCGATTATTTCTTCGGCTATCTCAACCAGACGCACGCGCACAACCACTACCCCAGTTTCCTCATCCGGAACGGCGAGCGCGTGGACCTGCCCAACGACCTCGTGCAGTCCGGCTCCCACGAGGGTGCGGGCTACTCGAAGAACCGCGCCGTCTACGGCGGCGATGTGCTCGCGAAAGACGTCGAGGAGTTCATCGAGCGCCACAAGGCGAAGCCCTTCTTCCTCTTCTACTCCCTCGTCACGCCGCATGCGAACAACGAGCGCAGCCGGGACCTCGGCGAGGGCAACGAGGTGCCCGACCAGGGCATCTACAAGGACAAGCCCTGGAACGACGCGACGAAGAACCATGCCGCGATGGTCACGCGGATGGACCGCGATATGGGGGCGTTGTTTGCCCAGCTCAAGCGGCTCGGGCTCGACGAGAATACCGTCGTGATGTTCTCGAGCGACAACGGCCCCCACCGCGAAGGCGGGCCGAGCTACGACCCGAGTTTCTTCCAGGTCAGCGGTCCGTTTTCCGGCCTCAAACGCAGCCTCACCGACGGCGGCATCCGCGTGCCGTTCCTCGTGCGCTGGCCGGGGCGCGTGAAGGCGGGCGCGGTCTCGGATCACGTCGGCTACTTCGGCGACATCATGGCGACCTTTTCCGAGTTGGGCGGGGGCAAGCCGCCCGGGCAGCTCGACAGCGTCAGCTTCGTGCCGACGCTGCTCGGCCGCGGCGCGCAGCGGAAACACGCGTATCTCTACTGGGAATTCTACGAGCAGGGCGTCAGCCAGGCCGTGCTGCTCGAAGGGCGCTGGAAGGCGCTGCGGCTGAAGACGCTCCAGGCGCCCGTGCAACTCTTCGACCTCACCGCCGATCCCGCGGAGAAAAACGATGTCGCGGCGCAAAACGCGGCCCTCGTCGCCCGGGCCAAGGAGGTCATGCAGACGGCGCGTTTCGACAACGCGCACTGGAAGCTCTCGACCCCGCCCGCCAAGGCGCCCGCGCCCTGAGTCGGGCGCGACGCGCGTCAGCCGAGCGGCAGCGTAAACGAGAACGTCGCGCCCTGCCCGGGCTCGGACGTCGCCCAGATCCGGCCGCCGTGGTCCTCGGCGATCTTGCGGCAGATGGTGAGGCCGAGGCCGGTGCCGTGCGCCTTGCCGTGGGTCGCAAACGGGCGGAAGAGATTCTGCGCGATGGCCGGTGCGATGCCGCGGCCGGTGTCGCGCACATCGACGCGCAGCTCCTGCGCACCGGCGGTGAAGCGGAGGAAAATGCCGCCGCCATCGGGCATCTCGTCGACGGCGTTGTTGATCAGGTTATGGAAGAGCCGCGAGAGCCGCTTCGGCTCGATCTTCACCTCGACGTTGGGCGCCGGGGTCTCGACGCGCAGCTCCACCCCGCGGTCGGCGACTTCCTCACGGATTTCCCCGATCAGCGGGTTCATGTAGCGCGCGAAGTCGAGCGGGCGGAGATTCGGCCGCTGGCCGGTGGGCTTGGTGAACTCGATCAGCTCCTGGAGCATGTTGGTCATCCGGTCCACCTGGCGGGCGATCTTGCTCTGCGCGGCGGAGCGCATGGGCGGCGACGTGTCCTCGCTGCACGCGAGCTCGGCGGCGAGGCCGATGATCGCGAGCGGGTTCTTGAAGTCGTGCACGATCGTGCCGGCGAAGCGGCCGATGGCGGCGAGCTGCTCGGCCTGGATGATCTCCTCGAGATATTTCTGGTTCAACGCCCGCATGCGGATGCTGAACTCGCGCACGATATCGAGCGCGAGCTGCGGGTGGGCGTTGAGCAACGTGAGCACCGTGTCGCGCCGCAGGAAATACGCGGTGGTCTCCACCTCGGCCGTGGCCGTGGCCGAGCGCGGCGCGTCGTCCACCACCGCCATCTCGCCGAAGAAGTCCCCTTCGGCGATCAGCGCGAGCGTGCGCGGTTCGTTCTGGCCGACGACGGCCGAGATGCGCACCTGGCCCGTCGCGACGAAATACATGCCGTCGCCCGCATCGCCGGCGGAAAAGATCACCTCGCCCGCGGCAAACTTCCGCCGGTGCCGCTCGCCGTCGTGCGTGCGCAGTTCCGCGCTGAGCGCGGCGAGGAAACGGTGGCTGGCGGAGGAGGCCATGGGCGAGCCGGAGCATGAAGCGGACCGGTGGGGCGTAAAGGGCGGAACCGTGCGCGCGGCGGCGACCGGAGCACCGTGCGCCTCACGTTGCCTTGTCCGCCGTGAGCGCCGGCGGGGTTGATGCCGCGGCGATGTTTCTCCGCGCCTTTGGGCGTGAGCCAGGCGCCGGGGCGAGCGGCGCGTGCGTTCACGGCCTCGCGGCCGGGGCAGGCTTGGGCGGCAGCGGCGCCGCGCTGGCGTAAACGGTGGGATCGACGAGCCCGGCCTGGGCAAAGGCCTCCCGGCGCTCGACGCAGGTGCCGCATTTGCCGCAGTGAATTTCGCCGCCCCGGTAGCAGGACCACGTGCGCCCGAGATCGACGTGCAGCCGCGCGGCCGCGGCGGCGATCCCGCCCTTGTCGAGGGCGATGAACGGCCGCAGCAGCTGCACCTGCGCATACGTGCCGAGGCGCATGGCGTCGCCCATCGCGCGCATGAAATCCTCGCGGCAGTCGGGATAGATCGCGTGGTCGCCGCCATGCGCCGCGATCACGAGCCCGGCGGCGCCGGTGCTTTCCGCGAAGCCGCAGGCGATCGAGAGCATGATCGCGTTCCGGAAGGGCACCACGGTCTGCTTCATGTTCTCCGCTTCGTAGTGGCCCTCGGGGATATCGCCGCCGCTCCGGAGCAGCGCGGAGGCGAACAGCCGGTCGACGAAATCGAGCCGGATCGTCTCGTGCCGCACGCCGAGCGCGCGCGCGTGCTCCGCGGCAAACGGGATCTCGCGGTGGTTGTGCTTCGCGCCGTAGTCGAAGCTCAGCACGGCGGCGACCTCGTGCGCCTGCCGCGCCCAGTGGAGGGCCGTCACCGAATCCATCCCGCCCGAGCAGAGCACGACGACTTTCATGGGCGGGGATGGCGGCAAAAACCCCCGCCGGGCGCAAAGGGAAACCGGTTGCAGCCCCCCTGCGGGCACTGAGTGGCTTCGCGGCTTGGCACCCGGCGCGTTCCGGGCTTTTTTCCGGCTCTTTCCCCATGCTGATCCTGCACGATCCGCGCTGCGCCGACTACGGCTCCTCGATGCGTCCCGAACAGCCCGCACGCGCGGTGCGCACCGCCGAGCACCTGCGCCGCGCGCATCCGGACTGGACGTGGCGGGAGCCGTCGGCCCAGTCGGCGACCGACGACGTGCTGTTGCTGGCGCATGTGCCCACGCACCTGAAACGGCTGACCGTGAGCCGGGATTTCGATCCCGATACTCCGTATTTCCCCGGCATCGGCGACCACGCACGGCGTGCGGTCGCGGCCGCGGTGGACGCCGCGCGGCATGCGCTCGCCGCCCGGCCGCGCGAACCGGTCTTCGCGCTGATGCGGCCGCCGGGCCACCACGCCACGTCGACGCATGCGATGGGCTTCTGTTATCTGAACCAGATCGCGATCGCGGCGCTGTTCGCGCGGCGGCACCTCGGGGCGGCCCGCGTGGCGGTGTGGGACTTCGACGCGCACCACGGCAACGGCACCGAGGCGATCCTGCAGGAACACACCGGCGTGTTTTTCGCCTCGGTCCACCAGTATCCCGGCTATCCCGGCACGGGCACGCAGGACAACGGACCCTTCATCCGCAACTGGCCGGTGGCGCCGCGCACCCCGCGGGCGGAGCACATGGCGGCGATCCGGGCCTCGCTGGATGCGGTCGTGGCGTTCAACCCCGACCTCATTCTCGTCTCGGCCGGCTTCGATGCGTATGCCCACGATCCCATCACCTCGATGACGCTCGAGCTGGAGGACTTTGCGACCTGCGGTCGCTGGCTGCGCGAGACCGGGCGGCCGGCCGCCGCGGTCCTCGAAGGTGGTTATCACTCGGATCTGCCTTTGTTGGTTGATGCCTTCCTCTCGGCGTGGAATAACGCCGCGTAAGTTTGCTGCATGATTTCGCGCTTTCTCCCGTCGCGTCTCCGCCGTTTCCTCGGTGTAAAAGTGTCCACGCGCCCGCCCGCCTTCCAACTGCTCGATCAGCCGGGTTCACTGCACCCGCTCCTCGAGGCGATCGACCGGGTCGACGAGGTCGCCCTCGATACCGAGGCGGACAACATGTATCACTACAAGACGCGGGTCTGCCTGCTGCAGTTCCTGGTCGACGGTGAGGTCTTCCTGGTCGATGTGCTCGCGCCCGGCCTGAAGCTCGAACCGCTCTGGGCGATCCTGGAGAAGAAGCACCTGGTGATGCACGGCAGCGACTTCGACCTGCGGCTGCTCCACGACCTCTGCCGCTTCGAGGCGAAGAGCCTGTTCGACACCATGCTCGCCGCGCAGCTGCTCGGCCTGCAGCGGATCGGGCTCGCCGCGCTGCTCGACCAGCATTTCGGCGTGGCGCTCGACAAGGATGGCCAGAAGGCCAACTGGTCGAAACGCCCCATCACGCCCAAGCTTCTCGACTACGCCGCACTCGATGTGTGGCACCTGCCCGCGCTGCGCGACATCCTCCGGCGCGAGCTGAAGAAACTCGGCCGGCTGGAGTGGCTGGAGCAGCAATGCCGGGCGCAGATCGCCGCGGGCTGCGACGGGTTTGCCCCGCCGACGGAGAACGACTGGCGGATCGGCCGCAGCGAACGCCTGCGCGGCCCCGGGCTCTCGGTCCTGCACGCCATCTGGCACTGGCGCGAGGCGCAGGCGCAGCGGCTCGACACGCCGCCGTTCAAGGTCTGCGGCAACGCCCTGCTGCTGAAGGTCGCCGAGGCGGCCGAAGCGGGCGACAGCGAGGCGACCATCCTCTCCAGCGTCCACCTGGGCAAACGGCACGACCGGCTGTTTTCGTCGCTGCAAGCCGCGATCCGCGCCGGGCTCGACCGCGATCCCAAGTCGCTCCCGCGCCGGCCGGGCCGGGACCCGAATCACGTTTCCCTCACCCAGGCCGAGATCGAGCTGCAGGATCGCATCCGCGCCGACCGCGACCGCGTCGCCAAGTCGCTCGAGATCGAGCCCACGCTCATCGCCAACCGCTCCCAGCTCGCGCAGATCGCCCGGCAGCCGCGGAATCTCGGCGCCGTGCTGCTGCCCTGGCAGGCCGCGCTGCTCCGCAACGAGCCCTCGCTGAAACACGGCTGAGCGCCGGGGTGGCGGCGCCCCGTTTGCGGCCTTGCGCAACTTCCGCCCGCCACCCAGCGTCTCCCCTCCCGCCACCTCCCAGTCGTTCATGAAAACGAAGCTTTCCCTCGCCCTGACCTCCCTCGCCCTGCTCGCGTTTGCCTCCGGCTGCGCGACGCGCACCACCTCGACCGGCGGCAAGGAGACGACGGTGCTCGGCGGCGCGGTCACCGTGAGCAAGGACTCCTTCCAGCCGACGAACCCGGCGACCATCGACGCCGACACCTCCAAGCTCCTCGGCAAGAACGGTCCCTCGGGCAAAAAGACCTCGCTGCTCTGGGGCCTGATCACGCTGCACGACTACTGAGGCGGCCCGACCGCGAGACGGGGCTTCAAAACCCCGGTAAATTCCGACGCCGCGCTGCATCGCGCGGCGTTTTTGTTGCGCCGGTTTCCGGCCCCCGGCTCACTTCGCGCTCCGGATGTCCACTGCTGCCGTTCACGCCAATATCGCGCGCCACCTCGCCACGATGGCGGCCGCGCAGCCCGACCGGGCGGCGTTGAAGGTGCCGCGTGGCCGCGGGCGCGACGGCATCGATTATCTGACGTTGAGTTTCGCGGAGCTCGAAGCCGAGGTCGCGGCCTGGACCGTGCGGTGCGCGCGGGCCGGACTGCAGCCCGGCGACCGCACGCTCGTCATGGTGCGGCAGGGCCTGCCGCTGATCGCCTCGGTGTTCGCCCTCTTCCGCTACGGCGCCGTGCCGGTCGTCATCGATCCCGGCATGGGCCTGAAGAGTTTCCTCGCGTGCGTGGAACGGTCGCAGCCGCGCGCGCTGCTCGGCATCCCGCTTGCGCAAATCCTGAGCCGTGTGTTTCGCCGGCCGTTCCGCACGGTGCGCACGCGCATCGGCGCCAGCGGCAGCCTCACCGCGCGCCTCACGCGCCCCGGGGCCCGGCTGGCGGACGTCACCGGCGCCCCCGCGCCGGCACGCAGCGCCGCGCAGGACCTCGCCGCGATCCTCTTCACCTCCGGTTCCACCGGCGCCCCCAAGGGCGTGTGCTACGAGCACGGGATGTTCGATGCGCAGGTGAGCGTGATCCGGGAAACGTATGGCATCGCGTCGGGCGAGATCGACCTGCCGATGCTCCCGATCTTCGCGCTCTTCAATCCCGCGCTCGGCATGACCACCGTCGTGCCCGAGATCGATCCGCGACGCCCCGCGGCGCTCGACCCGGCCAAGATCGTCCAGGCGATCCGGCAGGAACAGGTCACCAACTCCTTCGGTTCCCCGACGCTCTGGCGGAAGATCGCCGCGCACTGCCGGCAGGAAAACATCACGCTGCCCACGCTGCGCCGCGTGCTCTGCGCCGGCGCCGCCGTGCCCGCGGCGCTGTGGCGTGATGCGCGCACGTTTCTCCCGGGTGGCCGGCTGCACAGCCCATACGGCGCCACCGAGGCGCTGCCCGTGGCCAGCATCGCGTCCGACGAGATCGAGGCCGAGGCGGTGTGCGGCGCGTGCGTGGGCCGTCCGGTCCGGGGCGTCGACGTCAGGATCGTCGCAATCGAGGATGGCCCGATCGCGGACCTCGCCGCCGCGCGCGAGCTGCCGCGCGGACAGGTGGGTGAGATCGTCGTGGCGGGGCCGATGGTGACGCGTGATTACGACGCGAGCCCGCAGGCGACGGAGCTCGCCAAGATCCCGGCCGTCAAGGACACGGACCCGGCCGCGCCGCGCGGCGGCCTTTTCTACCACCGGATGGGCGACTGCGGCTTCCTCGACGGCGAGGGCCGGCTCTGGTTCTGCGGCCGCAAGGTCGAACGCGTCGAGACCGCCGGCGGCACGCTGCACACCGAGCCATGCGAACAGGTTTTCCGCCGGCACCCGCGGGCCGCGCGCTGCGCGCTGGTCGGGCTCGGCGAGCGCGGTCGGCAGCGGCCCGCCCTCGTGGTCGAGGCCAAGGTCGCCGATTCCGCCGAGGCGCGCGGGCTGGCCCGCGAGTTGCGCGCGTTGGCGCTGGAGCACGCGCACACGGCCACGATCA
>JACCEC013004212.1_pt1 | contig 77691 bp, 79 predicted proteins | sample 7450121 | NCBI WGS metagenome assembly JACCEC01 (sample SAMN15323455, study PRJNA562643) | freshwater metagenome | isolation source: river surface water | place: USA:Blue River Watershed | collected 2017-08-18
CTGCATTTTCATTCGCAACGATAAGCCACATCTAGATAGCTTCAGGTTTTTCTATGGGAGTTACCGCTATGGAATTGGCGTTATTTCGAGAGCGTCGCTTGTCAATGACTAGCGCAAATAAACCGCTCAAAAAATAAATCAAAATCAACGGAATAGCCAATAAAGTCATGGTTATTGGATCAGGCGTTGGTGTGAATGTTGCTGTAAACAAAAAACATAGGAATACTGCAACACGCCAAGGTTTCAAGATGGACCTTCCAGACAGAACGCCCAGAAGATTAAGCGCGACTAAAAAAAGTGGTAGGACAAAGGCAATTCCAAAAATTAAAATCAATCTCAAGACAAAATCTACATATTCATCAAATCTAACTAAATTGCCTAAGTTATCAGGAGTAAAACCAAGAAGAACATCAACGGCATGTGGAAGAATTAGGTAAGCTAACCCAGCACCTGTTGCAAATAAAGGGGTTGCTATACCAGCAAAAACAAGTGCAATTCTCTTCTCCTTTTTATGTAAAGCAGGAGTGATAAATGACCAAATCTGATAAATCCATACTGGTGCAGCTAGAATCACACCAGTTAAAATTGCAATTTTTACCTGTAGATTAAATGGTCCCAAAATTCCATTGACATACAAATCTCCGCAATCCGCATCTTTAGGGAAAGAACTACTGCCCAAGTCGCAAAAAGGTAAAGTAAGAAGTCGAATTATTTCTTGATAGAAAACCCATCCGATTATTGCGGCGAGGAGAATACCGAAGACAGATTTAATTAATCGATTACGAAACTCATAGATGTGATCAAGCAGAGGCATTTTGTCGCCCCGCTTCTTACGCATGCGGATTACCTATCAGAACTAGGGTCTGATTTTTTATCCTCTTTTGACTCATCTTTATTCATTTCCTGCACTTCACTTTTAAAAATCCGAAGAGAACGTCCAAGTGATCTGGCTGAATCAGGCAATCTTTTGGAGCCAAAAAGAATTAAAAAAACAATTGCTAGTACGAGAAGATGCCAGGGTTTTAATGAGTTCATAGGACAATACTACCTCAATTGCGATTCAATTTTGAATAAGCCTTTATCACGTCATTTGCCCTTTCCTTAACCAAACTTACAAGCGATTCGGGCGCAACCACCTTTATTCTCGGCGCAAAACTTAGGATAGCCCGAGAAATCCATTCAAGGTTACTCACCTTCAAAGAAACTAGAACTCCCTCTGCTGTGAATTGTTGCTGAACAATAATTGAATTGTTTCTTTCGAGGAAATTCTTTAGGGTTTTATCAACCATTAAATCAACTATGTGTACATTCTGATCAGCTGCAAAAATCTCTTCAGGTGCGGTCTTACCAATGTGGCATTTTGAAATCAGTTCAAGCTTGAATGTTCGTTCGGCTTTCCGATCCATATCGTACGCCAGTAAATACACTTTCCCATTTAGCATGCTCAAACTGACTGGCATGACATTCCTCTGACTGAGTGAGTCTTTTGAAAGTGATTTATATTCAATGTCCAACAATCTTCTTTGTGAGATTGCTGAACTAATCACAGAATAGAATGGTGAGGATGTGATTTGTTGAGCCAATAGAATTGATCCCTGCGTTGACTTGTCATCAATCTTTTCGAGAAGTGCATTTAACTTTGCTGACTTTTCAAAATCATTTTTATTAATTTCCTTCAGAATTTCAAGCCCCAGTTTTATGACAACCAACTCTGTGCTTGAAAAATTGCGAGGTTTAGTAAGAACTTGAGGCTCGATAATGGATACAACGCCATCTTCAAATGTTAAATCTATCAACTCATATGGCGTGTAACCAGGTAGCCCACAAAGAAATATGAGTTGAAGATCTTTCTCTATCTGTTTTTGCGTAACAGAAAATTTAGTAGCTAATTCATTTGTAGAAACTCCCGGGTTCTCCAAAATGTACGGTACTAAATCCATTGCTCGGATAGCACGCTGAGCTGCGGTATCAGCCATTGGTAAATTCCTTGCAGGCAGTTAAAATTTTTATTCGAATTGACTCAGGCGAAATCACAACCACGTCTGATCCATACCATAATAAAGTTTCTATTAACTCATCTTCTATTGAATAGCCCAGCCTCATCAGATCCCAATCTGAATCAACCTCTTCTGCCTGATGTTTATTGCGAAGAGCAAGCGCTTGATTTTTTCTAACCAAAACTTCAGCCGATCCTTCAGATTTGGAATCAAGATGTGAAACAAATTTTTTCAGATCAAAATCTTCGGGTTTAACAAAGCTATTGGGGCTTCCTGTTTTTTCAATCGACCTGCCGATTCGGACTAGTTTAAAGGTTTTAATCAACCCACCTTCTTGCCCAATCAGATACCAAAAACCATCCCGAGAATATAATCCATACGGGTTTACCAGTCGAAGCTCTCCTTTATATTCAAACTTTAACTGAGAAAGATTGTTTACTGCTTCAATAATTAAAAGTAGTGTTGCAGAATCCTCACTGTCTTTGATCACAGGATAATTTATTTCATCATTACCTATCGGGCCCTTTATTGATTGGATCTTCAAAAGCGCTGCTTTGGATTGGTTATTAAGGGCCGAACCATGCCAAAGATTTGCTGCCATAGTCAGATATAGAAGTTCCTCTTGGGAGAATGCACTAGTATCAATTTGAAATGAATCCTCTTGAATCAAGTAACCTTGATCATCTTCAAAAAGTGGATCTATGCCTTTTACCTCTATTTTGATTCCCAAACTTCTTAATTCATCTTTGTCTCGCTCAAACATTCGCTCCATGGTCTCAGTACTTCCTGAGTATCCCGCGACTGTGCTAAAAATCTCACCCTTTGTGAGAAATCTTTTCGAGGCCAAAAGCGCCAGAGTCAGATTTATCAGTCTTTCAGTTTTTTGATCACTCACCGACCTAGGCTATCGAGTTGAGAATTATTTGATAAGATTAAGCATGCAAAAAAAATTGAAATTTGCTCTGCTATTAGCACCAATAATTTTAATCACGGGCTGCACAACTGACGGGGGCGTAAATCCAATGATTGATCAAAATAATTCCTCTTCCGCCGCCCTACCTGAGGTTTCAGGTGCAAAAGGTGCAAAACCAACAATTTCTGCGCCAGCAGGTTTACCGCCATCGACTCTGCAGAAAAATGATATTTTTGTTGGAACTGGAAAAGAGGCGGTTGATTCATCAATCCTGGAAGTTCATTACACCCTTATGGCTTGGAGTTCTGGCGCTCTTGTTGAATCCTCTTGGGACTCGGGACAAACTGCAACATTTCCTTTGAGTGGTGTTATTGCCGGATGGCAACAAGGTATTCCTGGCATGAAAGAGGGTGGGAGGCGATTGCTAGTAATCCCGCCTGATTTAGGTTACGGAGCGCAAGGAGCAGGTGGCGCTATTGGGCCAAATGAAACTTTAATTTTTGTTGTCGATTTAGTTTCAGTTTCTTAATCTATTCTAGATTGTCGTAGGAGCCTTTGGATGGGCGTCTACGTCGCTGGAGTGCCGGTACTCCAGGTGCCATCCTTCGAGCAAATATAAGAAAACCGGTGTGAGCAATCATTCTATGCTGTGGTCGCACCGCAAGCCCTTCGTGATGCCAACCCCTTACCAATGTTTCAGATGACTCAGGTTCAGTGAACAGCCCACTTTCTTTAATTGCTTCAGCTAATTTTGAGAGCTGCGTTGTAGTTGCCACATAAGCCATAAAAACACCACCTGGTATGAGTGCTTTTGCAGCTACGTCCAAGCAATCCCATGGCGCAAGCATGTCCAAAACAACTCGATCAAAATCAGCATCAAATGACTGATCCTGTAATGATCCCACCGTAAGTTTCCAATTATTGGGCTTATTTTTGAAATAATTCGCTACATTGTTTTCAGAAATTTTTGCAAAATCATCTCTGATCTCCACCGAGTGTAGGAACCCTTCAGAACCAATTGCACGAAGTAGAGAGATACTCAAAGCGCCCGAGCCAACACCTGCCTCTAGAACTCTTAATCCCGGTTTGATATCAGCGATTCCAAGAATCATCGCTGCATCTTTTGGATAGATTATGGTTGCTCCTCGCGGCATGGACAATATGTAATCTGCAAGAAGTGGTCGAAAAATTTGAAATTTCAACTCCTGGTTTGTGCTCACGATCGAGCCTTCTGGCAAACCTACAATTTCATCGTGTTTAAGCATTCCTTTATGGGTATGCCATTCTGAGCCTGGCACTAAGGTAATTGAGTAGAGCTTGCCCTTAGCATCCGTTAGTTGAACTCGGTCGCCATATTCAAAATTTCTAGTAATCATTTAACTCTCGCGCTTTTATTTAAATGTGGGTACCACTCAAAAATCATTTGTAAGTTTATATCTGATAGAGAATCTATCAATCTCAAGTTCTTATGTGGAGCTATTTTTACCAAATGAGGTATTGCAATTACCTGCGCTCCAGCTTCTAAACCAGATTCAACACCAGTAATCGAATCCTCCAAAACGAGACATTCTTTTATATCAACTCCAAGCTGTTTAGCCGCCAATTTATATGGAGCTGGATTTGGCTTGGATTGTTTAACATCATCCTTTGATACTGTTGAGGAGAATATTCCATTCGGAAATCTACTCAGAACGGCCTGCATTTGACGGCCGGTACTTGCAGTTACCAATGCCATTGGGATCTTCGCTGCTTTGCAATCTAAGAGCAGTTCCAAAGCATTGGGAATAAGCTTTAGATCATGTTTTAGCTTCTCATCCATCACATCATTTAATCTTTCGCTGAAATAACCATAAGGTTTTATGTGTCCACTTCGCTCCTGCATGTACCGCTCAGTTCTTTCCATGGGACCTCCTAGACAATTAATCTGATCAGATTGATCCCAAGTGCTACCAACTTCCGCCATCACCTGAATCTCTGCCTCTAGCCACAATGGTTCTGAGTCAACTAATGTTCCATCCATATCAAAAAGGATTGCGCTCATGATGCGTTGAAATACTTGGCTTCTGGATGATGCAAGACTATTGAAGAGGTTGATTGCTCAGGATGCAGCTGAAACTCCTCAGACAAACTTACTCCAATGCGCTCTGGTTGCAGCAACTCACAGATCTGCACCTGTTGTTCTAGATCGGGACAAGCTGGGTATCCAAATGAGTAACGTGAGCCTTGATAACCCTGATTGAAGATCTCCTTCAAATCTTTAGAATCTGAAGAATTAATTCCTAGCTCTTCACGGGTTCTAGCATGCCAATGCTCTGTAAGTGACTCTGTTAATTGCACAGATAAACCATGAAGTTCTAAGTATTCACGATATAAATTTGATTCAAATAGTCTGGTAATTGCTTCACTTATTGACTGGCCCATTGTGATAATCTGAAAACTAACAACATCTATTTCGCCGCTACTTTTACTTTTAAAGAAATCCGATAAGCACAATCTGCGATCTCTACTCTGCCGTGGAAATGTGAATCTAACTCTCTCTTCTCCTTTATTTGGACCTTCATGATGCAGCACAATTAGATCGTTGCCCTCACTCACGCAAGGGAAATACCCGTAGGCAACTGCAGCGTTCAACCAACCTTTCGATTGCACATCATTGATTAAGGCCCTCAATTGTGGCCTTCCTTGCTCCGCAGCCATACTCTCAAAATCTTTACCCTTTAGCCCCCACTGACCTAGAAACAAGGCACGCTCATCAAGCATGTCTACATAATCGGAAAGAGCAATTCCCTTCACGATTCGAGAACCATAAAACGGCGGTGTTGGAATCGGATTGTCAATTGCCACATCACTTCGAGCGGTATCCAAAATTTGTTGATCTGAAGTGGAGGATCTTGTTGTTCGACGCTGTTTCAATGGCGGCAATTCAACTCCAGGAACGCCACGTTTAATTCCCATTAATGTATCCATCAACTTTAATCCCTCAAACGCATCTTTTGCGTATCTAACTGTGCCACTAAATTGCTCGCTAAGATCTTGTTCCACAAAGGAACGAGTCAATGCAGCACCACCAAGCACAATAGGCCACTTTTTGCCTAAACCTCGAGAATCTAACTCCTGCAAATTCTCTTTCATAATGACGGTTGATTTCACCAAGAGTCCTGACATGCCAATTACATCAACATTATTCTCAGTGGCTGCATCAATTATTTGATTTACAGTTTGCTTAATACCGATATTTACAGTTTCATAACCATTATTAGAAAGAATAATATCGACCAAATTTTTACCGATATCATGTACATCCCCTTTAACCGTTGCAAGTAAAATCTTTCCTCTTCCTTGATCATCGGTTTTTTCAATATATGGTTCTAGAAAAGACACAGCACTCTTCATTACCTCGGCGGATTGCAGTACAAATGGCAGCTGCATTTCTCCTTTTCCGAATAACTCACCCACTACCTTCATGCCAGCTAGTAAATGATCGTTAATGATGACTAAAGCAGGGATTCCGGATTCAATAGCCACCTTGAGGTCATCTGTAAGCCCAACTTTCTCACCATCAATGATCCTGCGTTGCAGTCTTTGCTCAAGCGGAAGAGCAGCTAATTCTGCGGCGCGACTTTCCTTTGTGGAGGTTACTTCAACATTTTCAAATAATTCTAGAAATTTGGTTAGTGGGTCGTAGATCAAGTTACCGTCTTTATCGAACTCTCTTTTGTCGTAAACCAAATCTAAAGCAACTTTGAGTTGCTCAGCCGGAATCCTGTTCATAGGAGTAATTTTTGAAGGATGCACAATTGCTGAGTCCAGACCGTTTTTTACTGCCTCAGCCAAGAAGACAGAATTTAATACAATCCGAGCAGCTGGATTCAAGCCAAAAGAAACATTGCTCACTCCCAAAGTGGTTTGAACTCTTGGAAATTCATCCTTCAAAGTTTTTATGGCAATTAGAGTTTCAATACCGTCGCGTCTGGTTTCCTCCTGACCGGTAGCGATTGGAAAGGTTAGGCAGTCAATTAAGATATCGTCGATACGCATTCCCCACTTTGTTGTTAGATCTGCTATCAATCTTCGAGCTACCTTTAATTTCCAATCAGCGTCGCGTGCTTGCCCAGCTTCATCAATCGTCAGTGCTATTACAGCTGCGCCGTGTTCAACAACCAACGGCATAATTCGTGCAAAACGCGATGTGGGTCCATCACCATCTTCGTAATTGACAGAATTGATTACTGATCTGCCACCTAATTGCCTTAAACCCGCTTCAAGTACTGCTGGCTCGGTAGAGTCGAGAACTATTGGCAGTGTTGATGTGGTGGCAAATCGGAAAGCAAGTTCGGTCATGTCAGCCACCCCGTCACGACCAACATAATCAACAGATAGATCTAGCATGTGAGCACCATCTCGAATTTGATCTCTGGCTATTTCAACGCAAGTTTGCCAATCCTCTGCCAAGAGAGCATCTCGAAAAGCCCTTGATCCATTCGCGTTAGTTCGCTCGCCTATTGAAAGATATGTGTTTTGCTGTCTAAATGGTACGAATTGGTACAACGAAGAAGCGCCGATTTCCTGGCTTACAACTCTTTTTGATATTGGCATCTGGCCAATAACTTTTACAACCTCTTTCATATGATCTGGAGTTGTGCCGCAGCAACCACCTATGAGAACAACTTTGTATTCGCTCACAAACTGTTTTAGGGATTCTGCTAGCTCAATTGGTGTTAAAGGGTAGTGCGCACCTTTCTCCCCCAAGATGGGCAAACCGGCATTAGGCATAACTGAAATGCCTACTGATGAACCTTTACTCAAAACTCTCAGATGCTCACTCATTTCAGCCGGACCAGTAGCACAGTTCAAGCCAATTAAATCTATCCCTAGCGGTTCCAGCGCATTTAACGCTGCTCCTATTTCAGAGCCCATCAACATCGTTCCCGTAGTTTCAACTGTAACCTGTGCGATTAGCACAATATCTTTTTTCGATTCACTAATTGCAGCTCTTGCTCCATTGACGGCTGCCTTAGCTTGTAGTAGATCTTGAGTTGTCTCAATCAAAAGAGCATCAACGCCGCCTTGGATTAAACCATTTGAGGCTGTGAGATATGCGTACTTTAGTTTTTCATAACTTGTATGACCTAAAGTTGGCAATTTTGTCCCTGGCCCTAAGGAACCAAGAACCCATCTAGGCTTTTCTGCGGTTGAGAATTGATCTGCTATCTCGCGTGCTATCTTTGCGCCAGCAAAAGCTAGTTCATATATTCGATCCTCAATTCCATACTCTGCTAAATTGGCAAAATTTGCTCCGAAGGTATTGGTCTCAATTGCATCCACTCCAGCCTCTAAATACTGGGCATGAACCTGCTTAACAATATCTGGCCTTGTTATATTAAGAATCTCGTTACAACCTTCGTGATGCTGGAAATCTTCCAGCGAAGGATTTCTGTCTTGAATCATCGTACCCATGGCACCATCAGCTATAACTACGCGTTTATTTAGCGCATCGCGCAAGGTATTCATTTGACCTAGTTTACCTTAGTAGTAGATCAATGATTTCTATTTTTAAAGCGCAAGACCTAACAATGAGTCGATACCTCTTGAAACAAGGCCTGATTCATTAACCTCTGGTGAATTCTGTGAGGATTTAGCCCATGATACCAACCGTATGAGTGCAGATGGCGTATCTAAATTATTTGCAATATCAAAAACAATAGATTGCATCAAATCTTTTGATGAAGCAACCTCACTTTGTGCTAGGACAGATCGAAGCAAGGCGATCTCTGAGTTAGATTTTTGCAATAATTCATCGCTCCAAGACCGATCCTGTTGATAATGTCCACTCAATAATGCCCATCTGATCGCCATAGGATCGACTCCTTGATTTAAAAGTTTAGAAACAAATACCAAATTACCTTTGGACTTGCTCATCTTTTCTCCATCTAAATGAATCATGGCTGTGTGGATGTAATTGTTGGCAAAACCTCGACCGAAAGCTGCTTTAACAATCTGTTCGCTCATGTAGTGATGCGGAAAAATAAGATCAGAGCCTCCGCCTTGAATATGAATAATTGGATCAGCCTTTGCGCTATCTAGGTTTTCTACAGCTATTGAAGTGCATTCGACATGCCAGCCTGGCCGGCCCAAGCCAAAAATACTTTCCCACGCCGGATCATCTCCCTGATGAGCCATCCAGACAATTGGATCTAATGGGTGTCTTTTTCCTTCTCGCTCTGGATCTCCCCCTCTTTCAGAAAACACTCTTACCGCTTCTTCAACTGGTACAGGCAAATCCTTCAAAAAACTACCAACTGAAAAGTAGTGATCCTTCTCTACCTGATATAAAAATCCCCTTTGATCCAATAATTTTATGAAGTTCTCCACTATATGAATTGAATCAGTTACTTTGACAAGCTTTTTAGGCGGAATCACACGAAGTGCCGTCATATCTGATAAAAAAAGTTCTATCTGACTCTCAGCAAGAACTTTCCAATCTATTAAATCTCGCTTAGCCCTTACCAGGAGTGGATCATCAATATCAGTTATGTTTTCTATGAATTCCACAGAATTTCCAGATAATTGCTGATACCTGTTTACTAGGTCAAACGCCAAATAAGTAGCTGCGTGTCCTAGATGTGTAGCATCATAAGGAGTGATGCCACAAACATAAATTCTGAATGGATTACAGTGTTCAAAGGTGACAGCACCTTTATTAGTGTCAATCAGTTTTAACGCAGGAAACTCCAAGTCAGTCAAAGTGGAAATATAAGGACTTGGCCAAGAGTTCATAGCTAATTATCCTTCATTAAACTGGTGGCCACGGTACTGGTGGCCATTGGTCACTAGGAACTGGGAACCTATTAGATGATTTCAAATTCTTTATACGTCTGCGTGTTGCAGCGATCTCCTGCTCGGTAATCAAATCTATCAAAATTTTTTCAAGATTCAGAGCCTCAACTGCATCAATAAGACTTCTCTCTCTTTGATTAAAGGGTAAGTCTGCAAATTGCCAAATAACCGTTCTTAACTTATCTTCCTGATGGAAGCACACTCCATGATCACACCCCTGGAGCCTCCCATTTTTGTCTATTAATAAATGACCAAATTTTCGATCTGTATTATTTATAATCGCATCAAACAATGCCAAACGCCTTAGTTGATCATTTTCACTCTGACCATACTCCACCACATCAACTGACTCATCAATCTCTACCCATTGTTGAACCATTCCAAATCCAAATGGACCCTCTCGCAGAGTAGTGAAGGGAACTAAATTAAATCCAGCTTGATCGCTGATCAAAAAGGCAGCGTACTCACGTTGAGCAAGATTGCCATCGGAAAAATCCCAAAGAGGCCGTTCGCCAGCAATCGGTTTATAAATAACCTTTATCTCAGGTTCACTACCTTTTAGATGTGCCTGTAAGGTTGCATTAGAAGCATCTACTAATCGGCCAATCACAGTCAATTCATTACTTATTATCTGATGGCTAATTGTTGTCATCGGCGATAACCATTAGCTCTCGGACATAAGTGGCCCAATGGATCTACAGGCAAGGCGCAAAATGGGCACTGTGGCCTACCAGCGCTAATTACAGCTTTTGCTCTTTCGCAAAAACCTTTTACCTGATGAATCTTAAGATGGGCGATTATTAAATCTGGACCAAAATCCAAATCATCTATCAACAGATCATCCTCTGGAGTAGCAGCCTGTATGTTTACAACAACATAATCTTTCTCCCACGCAATGCTTATCACTCCCACTGTGAAATCAGATTCAATGGGTAATTCCATCGGCTGATCATCTATTGTTGCTGGAAATGCTAAATCGGCAGAAGAGGCAAGTTTGCCTCTTCGTAACTCCCTCACTAGATCTTCAAAACGTTCAGTAAGAGCTACCACCTGACCCTTTTCTAAGGTCACAGCATTTAGGCCAGATTCTGATTTTACTTGGAGAAAAAATTGTCGTTGTCCTGGTTCTCCTATTGCGCTGACGATAAATCGTGCTGCCGGTTCATGGCGGTAAATAATCCTAGGCATTAACGTCGCCACCAATTTCTGCCCTTGTCTATTATATTTCCACCACCAAGTTGATTTGTTTGAAAAGAGTTAAAGTTGCTCTGATCAACTCTGTAATTTGTCTGCAGAACAGTATTTACCTTTTTTCCAATCCTTATAGTAGATATTGAAGCAGGTTCTGCCACAAAGCCTTGAAATCTATCAATTGGTAGATTCAATGCACTTGCCAGAGACATCTTGATAATGTCTCCATGAGTTACCAGAAGAATTGGACCCTTTTGCGAAACAAGCTCAGCCAAAAAGCGATCAACTCGACTTCGCATCTGTTTAAAACTCTCTCCTTCAGGGAAAGTGAATGATGAGGGTTTATTCACGACCATTTTCCAGCGCTTTTCTCGAGAGAGTGAATTTAATTTTCTACCCGACCATTTTCCATAATCCATCTCAATTAGCCTTTTCTCGATTTCAAAATTCACCCTAGGATTTCTGGTCATAAAAGGAGTAATTGTTTGTATGCAGCGAGTTAGTGGACTGCAGTAAACCTGAGAAATATTGAGTAATTCAAGATAATTGATGATCTCTTGCGCCTCTTTTACCCCTCTCTTTGAGAGTTCAACTGAGTTATCCTGGCCAGCCAATACCCCTTTTGTATTGGCTGAAGATTGGGCGTGACGCAGCAGATAGACAATTGGCATCTGGCAAGGTTACCGATCTTTTAACCTATCGGTTGCTACTCTGCCAGCCATGGAACACAGAAAAATGGGTGGAGTATCCGTTTCCCGGCTTGGCCTGGGAACTATGACATGGGGACGTGATACTGATGAGAATGAAGCTGCCCAACAACTGCAATATTTCATTGAAGCGGGTGGAAACCTCATCGATACCGCCGCTGTTTACGGTGACGGAGATGCAGAGCGAGTACTAGGTGGCTTTATAGGAACCCTGGTGAAACGTGATCAAGTTTTCATCGCCTCAAAAGCTGGAATAACTTTCAAAGATGGTGCAAGAAAAGTTAACAATTCACGTAATGATTTAATATCTGATTTAGATCGTAGTTTAGCCAGATTAAATGTTGACTTTTTAGATCTGTGGCAAATTCACACCTGGGATAAGAACACACCATTAGATGAAACTCTATCTGCAATGGATTACGCGACCACATCTGGAAAAGCGAGATATGTTGGCGTTTGCAATTTTAATGGATGGCAATTAGCAAGGTCAGCAACAATGCAAAATCCCATCTTCGGAAAAGCTGCAATCACCAGTACTCAAAATGAATACTCGTTGTTAAACCGAAAAGTTGAAGAGGAGGTTATTCCAGCATCTAGCGCTCTTAATTTGGGGTTTCTGGCGTGGTCACCACTTGGCCGAGGAGTATTGACTGGAAAATATCGCGGTGGAGTACCTTCCGATTCACGAGGAGCCTCACCTCATTTTGCTAACTTTGTTGAGCCCTATCTGTCTGAACGGGCTAGACAAGTTGTTGAGGCAGTCTGTGTCGCTGCAGATGGTTTAGGTTACTCACCACTGGAAGTAGCGCTTTCATGGGTTAGAGATGCACCAGGTGTAACTAGCGCTTTGATTGGTGCCCGTACTGGCGCTCAACTTCGAGGAATACTTACTGTGGAACAAATTACCTTGCCTGATCAAGTTAGACAGGCCTTAAACGAAGTCTCGGCAAACTAGCGGCGCTTAAGCGTTCTCCAAAAATTCGTACAGCACTCTGGCTCCAAAACGTAAACTATCTAATGGAACTCTCTCATCAACCCCATGGAAAAGTGAGAAAAAATCAAGATCTTTAGGAAGTCGAAGCGGTGAAAAACCATATCCAACAATTCCAAGGTCATGCAGAGCTTTGTTGTCGGTTCCACCGCTCATTAAATATGGTACTGGTATCCCATCTGGGTCCTCTGAATTAATTGCATTGCACATTGCTTCAACCAATGGGCCAGCAAAATCAACCTCTAAGGCAATGTCTCTAACAATTATTTCAACGTCAATATCATCACCAGCTAGTTTCTTAATTGTGTCATGGAGTTGGGCTTCATGACCTGGAAGAAATCTGCCATCTACGACTGCAGATGCTGATTGTGGAATAACATTCTCCTTGTATCCAGAACTGAGCATCGTAGGATTTGCTGTATTCGAAATGGTGGCACCAATCATCTTTGCCGCATTTCCCAGATGTTTTACCAGAGGCTTTACATTACTGGCATCATATTTATCACCTGTTAATTCAGCCACTTTTCGAAAAAATCTCTGACTTGTTTTAGTTTCAATTTGAGGCCACTCAAAATTTCCAATTCGAGCGACTGCTTCAGATAACTTAGTGATTGCATTATCTTTATTTACGAAAGAACCATGACCAGCTGTTCCCTTGGCAGTAAGACGAATCCATTGAATTCCTTTTTGAGCTGCCTCTATCAAATAAATTCTCTTATCACCGTTGATGTTGACAGAGAATCCACCAACCTCAGAGATCGCTTCGTTGTAACCTTTAAACAGTTCTGGACGATTTTTTACCAACCATCTAGAACCATATGTTGAACCAGCCTCTTCATCGGCAAAAAACACCAACAATACGTTTCTGGGCGGTTTGTAACCAAGTCGGCTCCACATTCGAGCAGTTGCAAGAATCATGGCATCCATATCCTTCATATCCACAGCACCACGACCCCACAAAAAACCATCTTTGATCACACCGCTAAACGGATCAACCGACCAATCTTCGGCGTTCGCAGGAACCACATCCAGATGACCATGCAACACTAAACCAGGGCGATTTTGATCCCTGCCTTCAATTCTAGCTACAACACTTACTCGATTAGGGGCCGATTCGATCAATTCACTTTTTATACCAACTTCAGAAAGCTTTCTTGCAACATAATGAGCGACATCTTTTTCATCGCCCTTCCCTTCGCCGTAATTCACGCTGGGGATCTGGATTAATTCCTGACAAATTTGAATTGTCTCATTTTCTAGTTCGGTAATCTGCTCAGGAGTAAGTTTCATAAGGAGATGATCCTACACTTGAAAAAATTTCCCATAGTCATGGATTGCGATAAAATGCACCCAAGTCCAGGTGGCGGAATTGGCAGACGCGCTAGCTTGAGGTGTTAGTGCCCGTAAGGGCTTAGGGGTTCAACTCCCCTCCCGGACACAAATACTGTTACTAGAGAATATGATTCGAATATGAATCAATCATTGAAAGAGCTGATTAGGGTTATTCCCGATTTCCCCAAACCTGGCATTCTCTTTAAAGATGTGACTCCATTAATTGCTGATCCCATCGCTTTCAAAATTTGTTGTGATGAATTTGCAAACATCGCGACAAAGGTAGATTTTGTTGCTGGAATAGAGGCCCGAGGTTTTATCTTTGGTGCCGCTGTGGCAGCAATAAGTGGTAAGGGTTTTATTCCGATTCGAAAGTCAGGCAAATTACCTGGTGAAACTCTTTCAGTTCAATACGATCTGGAATATGGGCATTCATCACTTGAGATTCACAAAGATTTGATTGCAGGTGGTGCTCAAGTTTTAGTGATTGATGATGTTCTGGCAACTGGCGGCACAGCCTGTGCTGCTATAGATCTACTACTTATGGCTAATTTACAACCTGTTTTTGCAGCCTTCTTGCTCGAAATACCATCTCTGGGAGGCAAATCACGGATTGCCAACACTCATCCTCAGATACAAATCCAAACATTATTGGCAGAATAAGGATATGGCTGAGTTAATCTATTACTGCGGAACTATGGACAGCGGAAAATCCACGTTGGCTCTTCAGACAGCACATAATCATAGATCTCGCGGTCGCGAAGGGGTGATCTTCACCAGTAAAGATAGAGCTGGTAAGGGATTAATTTCATCTCGACTAGGTCTACAAATAGAGGCCCTTGAGGTTGATGAAGAGCTTGATATTCACAAATTGATTGTTGAACGCCTATCAATCGGCGGGAAGATAACTTTTATTATTTGCGATGAAGCCCAATTTTACTCACCAGAGCAGATAGAACAATTAGCGAGAATTGTAGATGGCCTTGGCATCGATGTGTATGCCTTTGGAATTTTGGCAGACTTTAGAACCAAACTCTTTCCAGGCAGTGCACGATTGGTAGAACTTGCTGACAGAGTTCAAACACTTCAAGTTGAGGCACTTTGCTGGTGTGGTGAGAGAGCTACCCACAATGCCAGAACTGTGGATGGAAAAATGGTTACTGAAGGTGAGCAAGTTGTGGTTGGCGATGTTGGTAAATCTTCCACTGTTGCTTATGAAGTACTCTGTCGCCGACACCATATGAGAAAAGTAACCTCAAAGGTATCAAATCCTGCAGCCGAACAATCACTCCCATTTAACAGTTAGGTCAAGATGAAAACCAGAGGCTATGCCGCGCTTAAAGCAAAAGAACCTTTAACATCATTTACTTTTGAACGGCGAGAATTAAGTCCAAGAGATGTTGCTTTAGAGATTCTATTTTCAGGTATATGTCACTCGGACATTCATCAAGCACGAGAGGAGTGGGGGCCTGCAATATTTCCCATGGTGCCGGGGCATGAAATTGTTGGACGAGTGATTGAAATCGGTTCCCAGGTAAGTAAATTTAAAATTGGTGAATTGATCGGAGTTGGTGTCTTTGTAGATTCTTGCAGAAATTGTTCTAGCTGCCTGCAGGGTTTGGAGCAATACTGTTTAGAAGGTATGACTGGAACATACAACGCAATGGAACGAGATGGGAAAACTGTTGCCTATGGCGGCTACGCTGATAAATTTGTTGTTGATGAAGATTATGCGGTTCATGTCCCAGCCAACTTAGATCTAGCAGGTGTTGCACCTTTAATGTGTGCTGGTATCACTCTTTATTCTCCATTGAAAAATTGGAATGCCGGGCCAGGAAAGAAAGTTGCGGTCATGGGACTTGGTGGCTTGGGACATATGGGAGTCAAATTTGCGCACGCACTTGGAGCGGAAGTTACAGTACTTTCGCATTCAGGTAACAAAGAGGCTGATGCAAAAAGTATGGGTGCAGACCACTTTATAGTGACAAAAGATGCTAAAGATCTTCGTCACCTGCATAAAAAGTTTGATTTGATTTTGAACACTATTTCTGCAGATGTTGAATTAGATCCGTATCTACAGCTGCTCAAGTTAGATGGAACCCTGGTGGTGATCGGACTTCCAGGTAAACCTTATCAAGTTAATGTTGGAACCTTACTTGATCAACGCAGATCTGTTGCTGGTTCCATGATTGGCGGTATTGCACAACTGCAGGAGATGCTTAATTTCTGTGGTAAACATCAAATAACTAGTGATATTGAAGTCATTAAAGCGGATTACATCAATAAAGCCTACGATCGGACTGTCCAAAGTGATGTTAAGTACAGATTTGTAATTGATGCAAAAAGTTTTATTTAAACCCATGAAAAAGCTGAGCTAATAAAGGTGCCAAGGCCATGGCTGGAAGTAGGTTGGCAACAGCAATATCCTTTATTTTGAGTAAACGCAAAGCAATTCCTATTAGCAACACTCCTCCGACCGCCGTCATGGCAGCTATTTGGTAATCTGCCAATATTGCACCCAGTGAAACGCCTATTGCAGTCCATGTGAATTGATAAATTCCCACAGGCAAGCTAGATAAAGCCACTCCCCATCCCAAAGATGCAGCAAAAGCGATGGAGGTAAATCCATCTAATGTGCTCTTTAGTACCAATTGATCAATTCCTGTTCCCATTCCATCGGAGATACTTCCAAGAATTGCCAGAGGGCCAATTGCAAAAACTAATGAAGCCGAGACAAAACCCTCCACAAAATTTGATTCCTCTTTCTTGGCAAACTTCGATTTAAGTTTTTCTCCAAAAACTTCCAGCGAGTCTTCAATCTTGAGCCAACTTCCAATAGCAGCACCAATTAAAAGAGAAAACACAATTACCAGAATTGCACCGCCTTGAGGTAAAGCCAGGGTTAGTTCACTATCCCAATATGAACTCAGTGCGTCTGCAGCGGATATTGCAGTAACACAACCCAAAACATCTGTGATTAAACGCTTAAAGTTCTCTGTTAATTTCTTACCTATCAGTATTCCGACAGTCGAACCTACAATTATCGCTACTATATTTAGCGTTGTGCCAAATCCTGGAAACATTTAATTAAATTTGACTAGTGAAATTATACCGAATACAAGACAATAAATTGCAAACGGATAAAGAGTTTTCGTTTTAAACCAGCGAACCAGAAACGTAACACTGAAGTAGGTTGCAAAAAATGAGACTATTGAGCCAACAAGAATTTGGCCAAGCACCAACCTGGTGTCACTTGTAAAAAGTTCTGGTAACTTAACAATAGATGCACCTAAAATCACCGGCAGGGAAAGCAAGAAAGCAAAATCAGATGCCACGGAATGGTTTAATTTTCTCAATAAACCAGCACTCATCGTCACACCAAATCGGCTTATGCCCGCAAATAGTGCCAAGCTCTGTCCGAAGCCGATAGCAACCGCAGTTTTAACGTTGACTCTTCGATCTATTTCCGCATCAGAATCATGGAGTTCATGCATGAGATCACGTCGCGACAGGCGTTCAGCAGTTATCAAAATCAATCCATTAATTGCGAGGAATAGCGCTGAATATTCTGGCTTTCCAAAAATATTCTGAAAGTACTCTTCTAGCAATAAACCAAGAACTCCAACGGGAATTGTTGCAATAACAATATAGCCAAGAACTCGAAATGGTGTGGATTGGTAATTTTTACTCCTGAAGGCTCTATATGAACCTGAGATCAAGCCAAGCCAACGTTTTCTAAAGACCAAAAACAATGCAATTGAGCTAGCAAGGTGCATTGCGATTGTAATAAGCAGATAAGCGTTATTTTCCTCGCTTATAAATTGCTTAAACGAGCCACCGATCCATGCTGGTATGAGGATCGCATGACCAAGACTTGAGATCGGGAATAACTCTGTCAATCCTTGAATAAAACCAATAATGATTGCCTGCTCATAGGTAAAACTCAAGATCAACCATCCTTATAAAGATAACTAAGATAGAGTTTAGCAGTGGCTGAACCCGATGATTACAAAAATTGGTTAGACAGCATACAAAAATTCCTAAAACCATCAAAAACCATCCCCACTACTTCTTGGCGGGCAGAAACTACCTGGGGGATACTTAGCGGAAATCAGAGTCTTCAACGTTTTCTTATACTAATTTTCGGATTAACATTATTCGGAATAGGTGAAGCCTTTCTTGTGATTACCTCTCTTGGAAATTCTCCTTGGGTCGTTTTATCGGAAGGTATTTCTTTGAATTCAGAATTAAACATTGGTCAAGCAACATTTTTTGTTTCCTTGCTGGTTTTATTGCTTTGGATACCTTTAAGACAAAAGCCTGGTTTCGGAACAATTGCAAACATGATTGTTATAGCAGCTGCTATTGAAATTGGATTGATGATCATCCCTAGCGTAAATAATTTAGTAATTAAGTTAATCTACGTACTTATCGGAATACTTCTAGTTGGAATTGGCTCAGCTCTCTACATAACATGCGGATTAGGAACTGGTCCTCGAGATGGATTGATGACTGGATTGCACTATCGAACCGGTGTAAGGGTCGGTCGAGTTCGCCTCGGAATTGAGGTGGTTGCCTTGACCACGGGTGCCTTGCTAGGTGGCTCTTTAGGCGTAGGAACCGCCCTGTTTGCTTTGTTGATTGGCCAATCTGTTGCAGTTTCATTGGGTGTCTTAGACCGGCTTACTTCAAAGTAACAAATAGAGTTAAACCACTCCCCTCGGTTTGTCGGACCGCATCTGACAACATGTCGAAAACACCATGTTAAAAAAACAGAAGGGTCTAATCCATGCTTGATAGTTTCTTTAAAATCAGTCAGCGTGGCTCAACCGTAGCTCAAGAGGTTCGTGGCGGAGTCGTCACATTCTTCACAATGGCCTACATTGTTGCGCTCAATCCACTCATCATCGGTTTAGCAAAAGATGCTGATGGAAAATATATTGGCGGAGGCGATGCTCCTAATCTTGCATTAGTTGCAGCCGCTACCGCACTCATTGCCGGCGTCATGACCATCCTTATGGGCTTAGTCGCTAACTTTCCATTAGCCATTGCAACTGGTTTAGGTTTAAACACCTTTGTTGCCGTTGGTATCGCCTCAAAAATGACCTGGGCTGATGCCATGGGACTTGTTGTCCTTGAAGGCTTAATTATTCTTATCTTGGTACTAACTGGATTCCGCACTGCGGTCTTTAGGGCAGTCCCTACTCAATTAAAGATAGCGATTTCAGTTGGTATCGGTCTCTTTATTGCACTTATCGGGCTTGTAGATGCCGGGTTTGTGCGCAGAACTGGAACAGGACCTGTGCCTGTAACACTTGGCGATAACGGCAACCTCGTTGGTTGGCCTGTAATTGTTTTCGCCTTTGGTCTATTCCTTACGATTGCTCTGACCGTTAAAAAAGTCAAAGCTGCCATTTTGATCGGTATTGTCGCAGCCACTGGTGTTGCCATTGCGATTGAATCAGCATTCAAAATTGGACCATTGTTTAACGGTGCCACTGGTGCTGTAAACCCTAAGGGTTGGAATTTGAATGTTCCAGCAGTTCCAGAAACTATTGCAGCCACACCAAAGTTTGACATTCTTGGTGATTTTAATCTGCTCGGTGGTTTCGATCGAATCTCTGTTGTTGCAGTTGTGCTCTTAGTTTTCACATTGTTGCTAGCAGATTTCTTCGACACAATGGGAACTATGACGGCAATTGGAAAGCAAGCTGGCCTGGTAGATAGAGACGGCAATATTGAAGGCGCAAATCGCATATTGCTAGTTGACTCAATTGCTGCAGCTGCAGGAGGTGCGGGTTCTGTTTCCTCAAATACTTCATACATTGAATCAGCATCAGGTGTAGGAGAAGGAGCACGTACAGGTCTAGCGTCAGTAGTAACTGGTGTTTTATTCTTACTGACAACCTTCTTAGCACCATTAGTTGCCGTGATCCCTTATGAAGCCGCAACCCCAGCTTTGATCATTGTTGGATTCCTAATGATGACTCAAATTAAAGGAATCGATTGGGATGATTTGGGAATTGCGATTCCTGCATTCCTAACAATTATCTTGATGCCATTTACATACAATATCTCTGTAGGTATTGGCGCAGGATTTGTTTCTTATGTAGTGATTAGATTATTCCAAGGCCGCACCAAGGAGATCAGTCCTTTGATGTGGGTTGTTGCTGGATTGTTTATGATCTACTTCTTACAATCTCCAATCAATATCTGGACAGCGTAAGTTAATATCAAAGAAGGGGCGAACCTTATGGTTCGCCCCTTCTTACCATTCAACCGGAGTTATGCCTTTTTCCACTAATCGTGAATTGCTTCTACTAAATGGTTTAGAACCGAAAAATCCGCGGTATGCCGACAATGGACTCGGGTGTGCGGAGGTAAATAAATCTTCTTCAGCAAAATAATGCCTCATCTCCTGGGCCGGCTTTCCCCACAAAATACCCACCACCTTACGTTTACTGAGATTTGCAATTAATGATTCGGCAAATTTCTGCCACCCTATCTTGGTATGTGCAGATTTGTTTTCGGGATTTATGGTAAGACTCGTATTTAGTAGTAGAACTCCTTGAGAACACCAATCGGATAAATCACCATTTTTTCTTACCAAGCCCAAATCTGATTCTAGCTCAATGAAGATATTTCTCAGCGAAGCAGGTAAAGGTGAGACAGTACTAGGAACCGAAAACGCTAATCCAGTAGCGTGTTTAGCATTTGGATATGGGTCTTGCCCAAGAATAATTATCTTAACTAAATCCGGATGAATTTCCAGAGATCTAAATATCTTGCTCTCATGGGGCAGAAAATTTCCTGTTAAATGAGATGAGATTTGATCAAGTAAAGATAAATCAACATATTTCTGCCATGGTTTTGGCAAAAACGATTTTAGATCAATTGGCACGCGCAAAAAAGCGGCCACCTTGGCTTTGTACCGTAATCGGCAATCCATATGCATTTGTTAAATTAAAGTTAGTTATTACTGAATCAATCTTCCCTTGTGCTACCGCTACGCCTTGCTTTAAGAGCAAAGCGTGAGTGGTTCCTGAAGGTATCTCTTCAATATGATGAGTAACAATTACAGTGGCTGGGGCTAGTGGATCACTTGCAAAAGCTTCAATACGTTGCAGTAAGTCTTCCCGACCGCCTAAATCCAATGAGGATGCAGGTTCGTCAAGCAAGAGTAATTCCGGATCCGCCATCAATGAGCGTGCGATCTGAACCCGCTTTTTCTCCCCATCGCTTAGACTGCCAAACTCTCTGCTGCCTAACTCCCTCACGCCTAGTGCAGTAAGCAGCGCCATTGCTCTGGATTCATCCCATAAATCATATTTTTCTTGCCAACGACCTAACATGGCATAGGCAGCTGTTAACACCACATCCATTACCAATTCATCGCCAGGTAATTGTTCGACTAATTTCGATGAGGTAAGACCGATTCTAGTTCTTAGCTCAAATACATCTACTTTTCCTAAGGTCTCTCCAAGCACCTTAACCTCACCCGATGTGGGATGGATCAAGGATGAGCAAACCTGGAGAAGTGTTGTTTTGCCAGCACCGTTGGGTCCAAGAATTACCCAACGCTCTCTTTCTAAAACCTGCCAATCCAAAGGTCCGAGAATTACGCGATTACCTCTTTGGACGCTGATATTTGATAACTCCAATATCGGCCTCATAGGAGTGAAAGATACCTCGCCTGGAGCCCAATTATGGTTAATCTGAGCCAATGCCGATCGGAAATCATTCATCCTTTACTGGTCTGATTCTTGTCTCAGGCGAAGATAGGCCTGGTATCACTGAGAAATTAATGTCTAACCTGGCGCAGTTTTCCGTAACAATTCTAGATATAGAGCAGTTAATTATTAGAGACCGTCTTTTGCTAACAGTACTCATATCACTTGATGAGGCTCATAGTCAGGCTTTAGTTGACGATTTAAATTTGCTTCAAAATGAAATCGGATTAGATATAGCTGTTGACTTCGCCCGGCAAGACTTAATTCATGCCAACTCAGATAACTTACGAGTGGTGATAGTTGGAGAACATATAAAACCTGCAGGTATAGCAGCAGTTGCTGGTCAGATCGCTTTACTTGGTGGAAACATAGCTTCAATAAAAAGGACAGCTACTGAACCCTTGATTGCCATTGAATTGGATCTATCTATTCCTAACCAGTCACTAAAGATAGTTCAAGGTGCGCTGGCAAAAGTGGCCATTGAGAATAATATAGATTTAGCTGTGGAACCTGGTGGCCTTACGCGCCAATCCAAGCGTCTGGTCATGTTAGACATGGACTCAACTTTGATTGAACAGGAAGTAATTGATCTACTGGGAACTTACTCAGATAAGGCAGATCAAATAACTCAGATAACCCATAAAGCGATGGCTGGTGAAATTGAATTTCACGATGCGCTTTTAACTAGAGTCGAACTGCTTGCTGGTCTTAGTGAATCTGTAATTGAAAAAGTTCGAGATCAACTTACCCTTACTAAAGGGGCTAAAACTCTCATTCAAGAGCTTCATAGGATAGGACATAAGGTCGGGGTTGTTTCAGGTGGATTTACCAACGTAATAGAGCCAATTCTTAAATCCTTAGAAGTTGATTTTTACGTTGCCAACACATTGGAAGTATCAAACGGATTGTTAACTGGGAAGGTTGCTGGACCATTAGTTGACTCACTTGCTAAGAAAAAAGCATTGGAAGATTTTGCAAGACAAGAAAATGTTTCACTCAATCAGACTGTGGCTATCGGTGACGGCGCTAATGACCTGGAAATGATAAAGGCAGCTGGACTTGGTATTGCATTTAATGCTAAACCAAAAGTTGTCGCTGTTGCCGACACAACTATCAGCACAAGAGATTTGGCTGCAGTTCTACCCTTAATGGGGATAACTTTCTAACACCTAAAGTTTTTAGAAGCCAATTCGCGTAGTTGTACCACCATTTTCTGTGGGTCGTCAGATTTGTAAACAGCGCTGCCTGCCACAAAGCAATTTGCACCAGCGGCTGCTGCTTCGGCAATAGTTTCCATGGATACTCCCCCATCAACCTGCAAAAGAGGCCTACTTTTATCTAATTTATCGATCTGATCTCTTGCAATCCTCACCTTGCTCATCTGTTCATGCATAAAGGATTGTCCACCGAATCCTGGCTCAACTGTCATTATTAACAACATGTCTAAATCTGCTAGGTAGGTCTCTATCTCTTCGAAGGTTGTTTTAGGCTTAATTGCTAGGCCTACTTTTGCACCATTTGATCTTATATTATCTATAGTAACTGACACATTTCTTGCGGCTTCGTAATGAAAAGTTACTGAACTGGTTCCTTGCTCAGCATATTTCGGGGCAATCGAATCAGGATCGTTAATCATTAAATGAGCGTCAACAGGCAATTTTGTGAAATTAATAATCTCAAACGCTCTTGCCATATCAAATGTGAAATTAGGAACAAATTTATTGTCCATAACATCCAGATGAAGTGCATCAGAAACGGTGGAAATTTTTTGGATTTCATTTTCTAAGTCATCAAAATTAGCATTTAGAATACTCGGATTGATAAAAACTTGAGCCTTCATGGTGTTATTTAACCCTGTTTCTGAAACAAAACCATAAACATTGAATCTGAATGGTTTAGGTGTGTCCAGAGTTGCAAACTTCCGTCTGGTAACAAACCTACTTTATGGGCATCAGATAGCCTATTAAAAGGAAGTATCTCCATATCTTTATGATCTGAAAGAAAATCAACTACCTGTGCCCGGGTTTCAGCCATGTGTGGAGAACATGTCACATAGGCGATTACACCGCTTGGCTTCAATAATTTATAAGAACTTGCAAGCAGTTTTCGTTGCAGTAAAACTAACTCCTTTAAATCATTTAAGCTCTTACGCCATCGTGCCTCTGGTCGACGCCGTAATGCGCCTAAGCCTGTGCAAGGTGCATCAACCAAGATGCGATCATACAATTCTGTGAAATTAGCAGGATCGGTACCGTCAACACTAATCACTTGACTATTATTAACTACTCTCTTTACAAGCTCGGCTCGATGCGATATCGGTTCATTTGCCAAAAACTTTGCTTTTGGATCTCTTGCAGCAAGTGAGTTGAAAAGATATGCAGCCTTACCACCTGGTCCAGCACACATATCTAGCCAAGAAAGCCCAGGTTCAAAAGTTGCCAAAAAATTTTCTATCACCAGTTGAGATCCACGATCTTGAACTCCAGCACGACGTTCAGTAATCGGTGAAAAATTGACTGGAGTTACATTGATATTTGCTCCATTTACAAATCCTTCGATCGGTGTAGCTCCTAATTCAACCAACTCCTTCATGCTGGATTTACCAGGCCAAGCAACCACATCTGGTGAGGCAGGCGTGTTATTTGCAATCAGAAGATCTTCAACCATTTGCCAATCTTTAAGTAGGTCGTAGAAGGCGGACACGATCCATTCTGGATGACTGTGTTCAATTGCCAATCTTTGTAGGTTAGGTAGGTTTAATAGCTCAGGCAGCGTGTTGTCATTTATGGAAACTTTTCTAAGAATTGCATTTACATATGAAGCCTTAGATTCTCCTGCCACATGTTTTGCAACTTCAACTGTCTCAGACACGGCAGCGTGTTGGGCTACTCGCATTTTTGTTAATTGGTGTATTCCTATTCTAATTAGGTTAATAATCTTTGAATCAATTTCTTGTATCGGTCGATCCAGATATTTAGTCGCAATATAGTCATGTCTACCCTGCAACCTAAGGGTGCCGTATGACAGTTCAGTACAAAATGCGCGATCAGCCAAATCAAGTTTCGATTTAGATAGCAACTCTGGCAATCTAATGTTTGCAAAAGCACCCTCTTGATTTACTTGCATAACAAGCTCAAATGCCAGCAAACGCGCTGGGCTTGGTTTCGGCTTACCCAAGATACAAGCCATCTCTAACAGAAAGTCCGCGGATAAACTCCGCAACCGTCATGGAGTTTCTGCCAGAAGGAGTAACCTGTAGTAATTCAATTGCCCCGTCTTTAGTTCCAACTATCAATTTTTCCTTCTCAATTTCAACCTGGCCGGGGGTCAGTTGAGTAGGCAAGTAAGTAATTCTTAATCCATCAATTTTGAGTCTTTGATCACCAAATAAACACCATACGCCAGGATTATCGGAGAGTGCTCTAAAACGATTATGTATTTCAGAGGTAGTTAAACTCCAATTAATCTTTCCATCTGATTTCTTAATTTTTGGAGCCATGCTAGAACCAGATGACGCTTGAGGAGTAGGTTCCACTCCAGATTCGACTAGGTCTAATACTTCTATAGTCATCTCGGCACCAACAACGCTCAATCTTTCTAAAACTTCGTGTGTGCTTTCGTTTGAATTTATGGAAACTGATTTACTTGCATATACCGGACCTGTGTCCATGCCCTCATCTAATTTAAATATTGTCACTCCAGTTTGATTTTCACCTTGTAAAATCGCATGTTGAACTGGTGCAGCACCTCGCCACTTCGGTAAAACTGAGAAATGTATATTAATCCAACCGTATTTAGGAACGATAAGCTCGTTATGCTTAATTAATTGGCCAAAAGCCATAGTTATTACTAAATCAGGTTTTAATTCTGAAATAACCGATTCAATTTCAACACTATTGCTGGGTTTATATGTGGGATAGTTCTTCTTAGCCGCCCATAGCGCAAGTTCATTCGATTCAATTTTCTGTCCCCTGCCAGTGGGTTTATCCGGATTAGTTAATACTCCCAGTATCTGATGCTTACTTGATCTTTCAATCTCTGTAAAGAGTGGAATTGCTAACAGAGAGGATGAAGCAATCAATAATTTCAAAGTTTTATATACCTAGACCAAAAGTTGAATGGGGTGAAACTTTAATTATAGGAGTGTTCCCCTGTTCTATCGCAGTACCAAACCACTCAGACTCTCGTATTTGCTTCATAGCCAATTTTCGATTTTCAGCTGCCATTCGATCAATAAATAAAACCCCATTTAAGTGATCGGTCTCATGTTGCAAACACCTAGCTAACAATTCTGTTCCTTCTACAACGATTGGTTCCCCATGCATATTGAAACCTTTCGCAACAGCCCTAAATGCCCTGGGGGTGTCAAAAACTAAATTTGGGAAAGATAGGCATCCTTCCTCCCCCTCTTGCATTTCATCGCTCAAATCAAGAGATGGATTGATCAAATGTCCGATTTCATCGTCGATGTCCCATACGAAAACTCTAAGAGGAACGCCTATTTGTGGAGCCGCTAAACCTGCTCCAGGTGCCGCTTGCATTGTTTCAGTTAAATCAGCCACTAATTGTCGCAATTCCTTATCGAAATCAGTTACCGCAGAAGCGGGCGTGACCAAAACGGGATCCCCGAAATAACGAATTTGCTGGATGGCCATATGCCTATGATAACTTAATTATGCAAAACTATAAATCATATGGATCAAATCTGACTCTGAAGATGCTCTTGCCTTTAACACCTTGTAATTTTGTAACATCATCTAGAAGATCAACCAATTCTTGTCCGTTTGAAAGCGGAACGCGGATAATAATCTTTTTTTGAGCTTTTTCTACTTCAATTGGTCCTGTGATTTCATATTTTCCGCTAATCTTCCAATTCTCTGCAAATCTTGAAACTTCACGACTCTCTCCTGAAACAACTGCAATGCGATAAAAGGGTGGCAATTTTGCCACCTCTCGATTTTTTAATTCAACACTAGCTGCAGATTGAGAGTCAGATCTAAGCAAAGATTGAACAGCGGGATGGTTGTTTGCCAAGGATAAAAACACTTCGCAATTCTCATTGGCTCTACCTAAGGCAGAGAACCAATGAAAACGTGCCAATTCTTCAGATCTGAGAGAGGGTCGATTAAATATTTTCTCTCCATCAAGTAAAACAATTCCCCTATATTGGCCTTCGGGCTCTGATCCAGCGGTGGCAAGGACAACGTGCCGGCCTTTTGGCAGAACTTTAATCTGCTTTGATCCTGATGATATTAAAATTGATGTTTTAGTAACTGCTCTCCCAATCTCCTCTGCGGTTCGATCGATGCCTTTAGAGATTACGTAAGGTTTGTTCTCGCCACAGTATCTACAGCGCCAATTTTTGTTTTGCTCATGACAGATGTAACAAACTGGCATTGAATTCGAAGCCAGAATCTGTAATTTCCCTCCACAGCTGCAATTAGCACTATTTCGACATCGAGCACACAAGAAAAGATTTGCATACCCTTTTTCGGCCACACTTACTAAAACATTTCCGAGTTTAATTGCGTTTTTTATTGTCGAGAGATGAGTTTTACCAAATTCACTTGATACATACTTTATCTTATTTGAACTTTTATAAATTTTCTTTTCGAGCCACCCCAATTCTACTAACCGAGCCACCTCTAATGAATGGGATGCTGAAGCAAAAATCAACGATGTATTGGGTGCTCTTAGCAGTGATACATCTCTTGTATTCCAACCCGGAGAGTGTTGTTCATAGTGAGAACTATCTAAATCTGAAAGAACAATAACCGTGGCACTATTGGTTAAAGGTAAGAAACTTCCACTTCTCGTGGTGATGATAACCCGAGGTGATTGATAAGTTGCTTTTAAAAAGTGCTGGTATCGCTGTGCTTTAGGTAAGTGTGATCCCATTATCAATAATTGATCCTGAAAGAATTCACGAAGGTGATATTCGTACTGATCGATGTCCTTCTCATCAGGAACAATTACGAGTACTTGACTATGAATAGATCTGACTTTAATGATTTCTGATAAGAAAAATGCTGGAGATATACCAATCGGCAAACTCAATGCCCATCTAAGGCGTTGCTTACCAGATAACATTCCATAATCTGCTCTGCCAATAAGATCCATAAACTTTGGACTTGAATAATTAAATGGTCTTGTAGATAGAGGGTGTTCGAGATCCTTCTCCTCTTTTATTACACGCGATGGAACAGCTGATTTCATTATTGCCCAAAAACTGCCACCAAATCTATTGCGCGCTGCCTCAATAAGGTTCATAACATCACTTGAGATCAGTGCCTTAGGCGAAGCAATGTCAGAGATGCATTTAAGGTTCCTTGTTTGACTCGATTCCTTTTTGCGGGCTACTACCAATCCCTCAGTTTGAGAATTGCCGAATGGAACAATTACCTTAGTTCCGACAATTGCAATCTCATCGAACGCGTCAGGAACCAAATAATCATAAATTCCTTCTAGGTGGGATACAGGTGTATCAACCAAAACCGCTGCTAAAGGTAAGGATCCAGTGATTTTCTTATCGTGCTTAAGTGGAACGGGGGTTTTTTGACGCTTTAACTTAAGTGGAGCAGCCACTGATTATTTAACTAGAGCTGTTAATGCCGAAGATCTATCAGTTTTCTCCCAAGAAAAATCGGGAAGTTCTCGACCGAAATGCCCGTAGGCAGCAGTCTTGCCATAAATTGGTCGAAGTAAATTAAGATCACGAATGATTGCCGCAGGACGTAGATCAAATACTTGCTTTACCGCGTCGCTAATTTTTGTAGGATCGTATTTCTCAGTACCAAATGTTTCAATAAACAAACCAACTGGTTGAGCTTTTCCAATTGCATATGCAACCTGAACCTCACACCGATCTGCTAAACCTGCAGCAACTACATTCTTTGCTACCCAACGCATTGCATAAGCAGCTGATCTATCAACCTTGGATGGGTCTTTGCCGGAGAATGCTCCACCACCATGTCGAGCCATACCACCATATGTGTCAACAATAATTTTCCTACCCGTTAAACCAGCATCTCCCATAGGCCCACCAATTACAAAGCGTCCAGTTGGGTTTATAAGTAGCCTTACTGAGGAAATATCTAGATCAAGATCTTTGATAATTGGATCAATTACAAACTTTTTCACCTCAGGAGCTAATTTTTTGTCTAAATCCACATCTGGTGCATGTTGTGATGAAATAACCACTGTGTTTAATGCAACCGCTTTATCACCTTGATATTCGATAGTTACCTGAGTTTTGCCATCAGGACGTAGATAGGCAAGCGTTCCATCTTTTCGTACCTTTGTTAATTGCATCGCCAACTTATGTGCAAGAGATATTGGTAGCGGCATTAGTTCTGGTGTGTCACTTGATGCGTAACCAAACATTAAACCTTGATCTCCAGCACCTTGCAGATCTAAAGGATCAGAGGATGACGAGACTCTGCTTTCAAATGCGTCGTTGACGCCTTGAGCTATATCTTGAGATTGTTGACCAATAGAGATTGAAACTCCACAACTGTTACCATCAAATCCTTTTTCCGATGAGTCATAGCCAATCTCTAGAACCGTATCTCGAACGATATTCATTACATCTGCATATCCATTAGTTGTAACTTCCCCTGCCACATGAACTTGGCCTGTGGTAATCAGAGTTTCAACCGCTACTCGACTTTTTGCATCTTGAGCTAACAACGAGTCTAATATCGCATCTGAAATTTGGTCTGCAATCTTATCTGGATGTCCCTCTGTTACAGATTCAGATGTGAAAAGGCGATTTTTCATGTGCCTAACTTAACTTACTAACTAATTGATCGAGCAATATATCCGAGAGCGTGTCTTTGCCGATTTCTGGCACTTCAATCACGTTTTTTTCCTTGTCAATTATTAATCCGCGAGTGAGGTCACTACCGAAGACTGCACCATTAGAAACATTATTAACATAGATCAGATCAAGAGATTTACTTCTCAATTTTGAATATGCCCTAGATTCAAGCTCCTTAAGATCAGCAGATGTCTCTGCTGCGAACCCTACAACTACTTGGTTTTGTTTTTTTGTGCCAGCAAGTGATTTTAAAATGTCAGTATTATTCACAAGGGCTAAGTTATTGAGATTTTCTTTTCCAATTTTAACATCTGTATAGTTAGCAACCCGTGCATCAGCGACCGCTGCCGACATAATAAGTGCATCGCAATGTGGAAACTCAAGATCCAACACCGCCAACATTTGTTCTGCGGTTTCAACACTCGTAATTGTTATTCCTTCGATACTCGGTAAATCGGTATTGGCAGTTACTAAATGAACCTGAGCCCCACGAGTGGCAGCCGCCATGGCCAAAGCAAATCCTTGCTTGCCAGATGATCGATTACCAATGAATCTGATTGGATCAATTGGTTCTCTAGTTCCCCCGGCAGTAATTAGTATTTTCCTGCCAACTAAATCGCAGTTAGCAAGCAAAGCATCATTAACAGTTTTAATAATTTTTGAGCTCTCTGGGTAGCGACCTATTCCTACATCTGATCCCGTCATTCGCCCCTCATCTGGCTCAACCACGATAAAGCCACGATCTTGTAAGGTTTTAACATTTTCTACCGTCGCAGGGTTTAGCCACATCTCAGTATGCATTGCAGGAACTAAAACTTTAGGAGAGGTAGATGCCAAAACTATATTGGTAAGAAGGTCATCTGCTCGACCAGTTGCCAACTTAGCAAGCAAGTCTGCTGTTGCAGGAGCAATAACGATCAAATCACTCTCTTTAGCCATAGAGATATGAGGAACTTTTTCAACATCAGACCAGAGATCTGTGTGAACTTTCCGACCAGACAGCGCTTCCCAAGTACTTTTACCTACAAAATTTAAACTCGCTTGAGTTGGCACTACATCAATTATGAATCCATTATCTTGTAATCGACGAAGTAAGTCACAAGATTTGTATGCCGAAATTCCGCCAGAGACTCCAAGCAAAATCTTTCGACCACGGGGAAACATGGTTTTTTAACTCGCTGGTGTTGTTTGCTTTGGCTCTAGATTTTCTATTGTTAGCAAACCATCATTAATTTCACGGAGCGCGATTGATAACGGTTTCTCATGAACATAAGTTTCGACCAGTGGCCCTACGTATTCAAGAAGACCTTCACCCAATTGTGAATAATAAGCATTGATCTGACGTGCTCTTTTTGCTGCATAAAGCACCAAACTATATTTTGATCCAGCCTTATCCAACAAAGCATCGATTGGTGGGTTGGTGATTCCATCTAGTGCTTGATTACTCATGGATTTCCTCTTTTAAAATCTTAGGGTTAGCGAAGGGCTAAAGATACCAGTTGAGCCACTGATTCATCCACTTGGTGATTTACAACCACATAATCAAACTCTGAAGCAGCAGAAAGCTCCTCCTTGGCCCTATCTAACCTAGCCTGAGTTGAATCTGCCGACTCAGTGCCCCTTTTAACCAATCTAGAAGTTAACTCCTCCCAAGAAGGAGGTTCAATAAAAATTAATACCGCATCTTTGGAGTTTTTTCTAACCTGTCTTGCCCCGTTAAGTTCAATCTCCAAAATCACATTTTTTCCCGACTGGAGAGCTTTTTCAACTGCCTTACGAGGTGTTCCATATTTAGCACCAGCAAAACTTGCCCATTCAAGAAATTCGCTATTTTTTACCATCGCATCAAAGCTTTCATCCGAAACAAAGTGATAATCCACTCCATCTACTTCACCTGTTCGCATATTTCGAGTTGTTGTCGATACTGAGATCCAAAACCGATCATCATCTCGTAGTCGATTTGTAATGGTACTTTTTCCAACACCACTGGGGCCAGATACCACCAAAAGTTTGCCGCTTTTGCGTGAGTTTTTAATCAATAAAAACTCCTTACGTAATATTTCAAGTTGACGTTTGCCAACACCACCAATTCTACGTGATGGGGAGATCTGCGCTTTGCCCATGACTATTTCTGCTCGTACTTTTCCTATACCCGGCACAGACTGCAGTAGATCTATCAACTTCATCCGTTTTACTGATTTGCGCGGATCTTCAAATAGGTCGAAGAAGAAAAGCTGCCCAGTTGCAATTAACTCTTTAACCTTTGCTCTTTCTTGTCTAGCCTTTACTGCACTCTCGCCAGCTTTTCTACGCGATCTCCTGCTCAATCGTGGCGGTAACATAATTATTTAAAAGAGCTTATTATTTGTTCGATCTTCTTGCACATACCAGCTGCAGACCCATCCCAAAGATTGGTGATAGATCGACCAACCACCACAAAATCAGATCCTGCCGCCAACGCATCTTGGGGAGTCATAACGCGGGCCTGGTCTGCATGATCATCACCTTCAACTCTAACGCCAGGTGTAATCAAAACTGCATCGCCAACTACATTTCTCAAAGCTGCCACCTCAAAGGGCGAGCAAACTAATGAGGTAGCGCCAGCCTTAATAGCCATAGCTGCCCACTTTGAAACAGTTTCATCAATTGAGGACTGATAACCCATGGAGGCAAAACTTGATTGCGAAAAGGATGTTAGAACTGTAACGGCTGTGATTGAGCCATTCGGCAAAGCACTTTTGGCAGCTGAGATCATAGAAGCTCCGCCGGAGGCATGAACTGTTAAAAATTTGGGGTGCAAATCTGCAACAGACTCCACCGCCCCTTTGACTGTATTTGGAATATCGTAAAGCTTAAGATCAAGAAAGAGTTCAAACTGGGCATCTTTTCTCAGTTTTTCAATGCCCGCCCTGCCATGGCGCAGATAAAACTCTAACCCAATCTTGAAATGATCTATATATGTAGATGTCGCTGAGATCCATTTACCGGCTAAATCCAAATCTTTAGTATCGAGAGCAAGAATAATTGGGCTTTTCATCAAACACCTCGATGGGCAAAACCGATAGCATCTCTAAAATTGTTAAAACCTTTTTCTAGCAATAAATCTGATAGCTGCTCTCTAATTTGTATGACTGCTGTTGGATTTCCAAAAGTGGCAGTTCCTATTGAAACAGCGCTCGCTCCTGCTAGCACTAATTCAAATGCATCCCTTCCACTTGCCACACCTCCCATGCCAACAATTGGAGTATTTGGAAAGGCTTGATGAACTTGATAAATAGCTCTTACAGCCACAGGTCTTATTGCTGGACCTGACAATCCACCAGTTTTTCCCGCAAGTTTAGGTTTCATCGTATTTGTATCGATCACCATACCAAGTAAAGTATTGATCAAAGCCAATCCATCTACACCTGCGTTGATAACGGATTGAGCAATTTCAACGATATTTGTGACATCTGGTGATAACTTGGCAACTATCGGTAGCTCCCCACCAATATTTCTTCGCACAGATTCAATAACTGCGGTAGCGGTATCGGGGTGGCAAGCAAAAACTTGACCCCGGTTCTCAACATTAGGACAAGAGATATTCACCTCAACCGCACTTATTCCAGGTACAGCCCTTAACCTCCTTGCCAATACTCCATACTCATCAACAGTTTCACCAGCAATTGAAACAATTATTTTCGCTGAATTGGCCACAAGCCAAGGGATGTCATTTTCCAAAAATGCATCTATTCCTGGGCCTTGTAAACCAATGGAGTTCAGCATGCCACTTGGAGTTTCAGCCATTCTAGGCGTCGCTCGACCTGTACGGGCTTTAGTCATAATTGACTTAGTAACTACTGCACCAATTTCAGTAATTGGGAAGAACTGTGACAACTCCTGACCAGAGCTAGCACATCCACTGGCGGTAAAGATTGGGTTTGAGAATCGTTTACTACCAATCTTGGTGGAGAAATCTAAAGAACTCATGGGTGTAACGAGTCCAGAACTGATTTTCGATCCCAGATAATCTCTGACCCATCCATAACCGGGCCATCGATGCAGGTTCGAACCATTTTAATTTCACCATCATTCTTAATTGGAACTACACACGTCATGCAAACGCCAATGCCGCAGGCCATTGCTTCTTCGACTGCGCACTGATGGGGAATGTCAAACTCCATTGCAATCTTGGATACTGCAGCAAGCATTCCCATTGGGCCACAGGAGTAGATAACCTCTGTAGCGTTCTCTCGGATTAAGCGAGGAATTGCTTCGCTGATTTGGCCATGAATCCCGGTACTTCCATCATCGGTGGTCAAAGTTAAGGATGAAACACTTCGCTTACCTTCTAATGGTGCATAGATTTTGCTCGCAGTGCTAGCGCCAAGCACCATGTCAACTCGACAACCTCGGTTTTTCAAAACTTCAGCTAATGCAAAAAGTGGTGCTGAGCCATAACCACCGCCAATTAAAAGTGCATTTGCATTCGTACTTGGAACTCCGAAGGCAGTTCCAAGAGGGCCCACCATGTCTACAAATTCCCCAACATTTTGAGCGCAAAGCCATCTACTGCCTTGGCCGTGTGGTGCTACTACTAATTCAATGCTGCCTCCCATTGGGCCCTTGTCATTTGCTCGGTAGATTGCAAAAGCCCTTCGAAGAACTAATGCAGATTGCTCTCCTCCTACCGAGATTGCAACAAAGTTGCCAGGTTTAGTTGAGGCAGCCATTTTATCTACGGCAAAAACCATATGATGATACGGTCCTACTTTTTTGTTACTCAATACCTCAGCCTTCATTTGAACTGCACTTCGATTAATTTTTTGTGGCGTGATCACGACATCCACTCCTGTAAAGATTTGATGTCAAAGTCATCTTTTTGCAAAGCAGATATTCCTGCTACTGCAGCTTTAAACCCGGGAATAGTAGTTATGCATGATACTGATCGAGATACGGCAGCGGTTCGAATCAGAAATCCATCCTGTCGTGAACCCCTACCAAGTGGTGTATTAATAACGAGTTGAACCATCCCTTTTGTAATTACTTCACTAGCACTCAACTCTTGATTTTGCATATCAGAATTCTTTCTTACTTTTTCAGATGGTATTCCTTTTTCCAACAAAAAATCATGAGTACCTGAAGTGCTATAAATTTTGAAACCCAACTCATGTAAACCTCTAGCTGACCGCCAACCGGCCTCTTTATCTCGCTGTGATAACGAAATAAAAACTGCGCCAGATTTCGGAAGTGGTCCGAAGGCAGCTGTCTGACTTTTTGCAAAAGCAAGACCGAAATTTCCGGCAATTCCCATTACCTCACCAGTTGATTTCATCTCTGGTCCAAGCACTGAGTCAACACCACTTCCATCCTTTCGGCGGAATCGGTTGAATGGAAGAACAGCCTCTTTAACCGATACTCCATTTGCTTTTCCGTCACCAGATTCTGGAAGAGTTCCACTTACCCTAAGTTGTGCAATTGTGATTCCGGTAGCAATCAAAGCTGCGGCTTTGGCCAATTGAATACCAGTTGCTTTGGCAACAAATGGCACAGTTCTTGAAGCACGTGGGTTGGCTTCAAGCACATACAGTTTTTGTGGAGTACCACTTACTGCAAATTGAATATTTATCAAACCTTTTACCCCAACGTCGGCGGCTATTTTCTCAGTTGCTGAACGAATCTCTTTAATCATTTCAATCTCTAGTGATGTGCTTGGTAGTACACATGCAGAGTCACCAGAGTGAATTCCGGCCTCTTCAATATGCTCCATGACTCCGGCAAGGTATAACTCAACACCATCATATAGCGCATCTACATCGATCTCGATTGCATCATCCAAAAACTTGTCAATTAGCACTGGATGATTTGGAGTTACTGCGGTTGCTTTTTCAATGAAGCCCCTCAAAGATTCTCTATCATAAACAATCTCCATACCTCTTCCGCCGAGGACATAAGATGGTCTAACCAATACTGGATAACCAATGCTTGCTGCAATTTGCTCCGATTGTTCATATGAGCTGGCCATGCCAAAATTCGGCGCATTGAGATTATTCATTTCAAGTAACTTTGCAAAAGCTCCCCGTTCTTCAGCTAAATCAATAGCATCAGGAGATGTGCCCAAGATCTTTATCCCGGATTCCAATAATCCTCTAGCTAAACCCAACGGGGTCTGTCCACCAAGTTGAGCGATTACTCCTACTACGGGTCCAGCTTGATTCTCTGCTGCAATTACCTCTAAAACATCTTCCAAGGTTAATGGTTCAAAATACAACCTATCCGAAGTATCGTAATCGGTAGAAACTGTCTCTGGATTGCAATTAATCATTACCGTTTCATAGCCAGCTTTTTGTAAAGCAAAAGAAGCATGTACACATGAGTAATCAAATTCAATACCCTGACCAATTCGGTTCGGTCCACTTCCTAGGATAATTACTGCAGGTTTAGATCTAGAAAGCACCTCACTCTCTTCATCATATGCTGAGTAGTAGTAAGGCGTTAGAGCGGCAAACTCCCCAGCACAGGTATCAACAGTTTTATAGACCGGATGCAAATTCATCTTGTATCTAATTTGTCTAACTTCAACTTCAGTCAAATTTCGCAACTTAGCTATCTGATAATCTGAAAATCCCATCATCTTGCTAGATTTAAGCAACTCTTTAGTCAACTCACCTGCTGAGCTGATCTCAATGGCCTGTCCGTTGATCAAATTTATCTGCTCGATAAACCAAGGATCAATTTTTGTGGCGGCGTGCACTTGAGCGCTGGTAGCACCGTTAAACAGTGCAGATTGCACTTGTTGAATTCGAAATTCCGTTGGCGTCTTGATTTTTTCCATGAGATCATCAAGGTTTGCTTTTTCCCAATTAAAACTAGCTCCAGCTTTCTCCAATGATCGAAGTGCTTTTTGTAGGGCTTCCGGGAAACTTCGGCCTATTGCCATGGCCTCGCCTACACTCTTCATTGTCGTTGTTAGTCGCACATCTGCTTCTGGAAACTTTTCAAATGCAAATCTTGGGACTTTAACCACCACATAATCTAAAGCTGGCTCAAAAGATGCTGGAGTTGATTTTGTAATGTCATTTTCAATCTCATCCAAGGTGTAGCCGATCGCTAATTTTGTTGCAATCTTTGCGATTGGAAACCCGGTCGCCTTGGATGCTAAAGCCGATGATCGAGATACTCTCGGATTCATCTCAATCACTATAACCCTGCCATCTGAGGGATTTACTGCGAATTGAATATTGCATCCTCCAGTTGCGACGCCAACCTCTCTAATAATATTTATCGATAGATCTCTAAGCTTTTGGTACTCAACATCAGTAAGTGTCATAGTTGGCGCGACAGTTATTGAATCTCCGGTATGAACACCCATAGGATCAACATTTTCAATTCCACACACAATTACTACGTTGTCCTTGTTGTCACGCATAACCTCTAATTCATACTCTTTCCAACCAATAATCGATTCTTCAAGGAGCACTTCAGAGGTTGGGCTATGACGCAATCCAGCACCGGCTATCTGATTTAAATCATTTTCATTGTATGCAATTCCTGAGCCTAAACCGCCCATAGTAAATGATGGGCGAACAACAACTGGATACTTAAGTTCGATAACAGCTGCCAAACATTCTGGCATTGAATGACAAATTCTTGATTTCGCAGATTCTCCACCAACAATCTCAACTATTTTCTTAAATACTTCACGATTCTCCCCCCGCTTAATAGCCTCAACATCTGCACCAATTAATTTGGTTCCAAATTTTTCAAATGAACCACGCTCATGCAATGCCATTGCCGCATTTAAAGCAGTTTGTCCACCCAAGGTGGCTAGAACGGCATCTGGCCGTTCCTTGGCTAGAATTTTTTCTATAACTTCTGGGGTAATTGGTTCAATATAAGTGGCATCTGCAAACTCAGGGTCAGTCATAATTGTTGCCGGATTTGAATTTATAAGAATGACACGGATACCTTCAGAACGCAGTACTCGACAAGCCTGAGTACCAGAGTAATCAAACTCGCATGCTTGGCCAATAACGATTGGCCCACTGCCAATAACTAGAACGCTTTTAATGGAATTGTCTTTAGGCATTTAATTCCTTTAAACCTATTTTGGGATTTTCCATTAATTCAGCAAATCTTTTAAATAGGTATGAAGCATCGTGAGGTCCAGCTGCAGATTCTGGATGATATTGAACTGAGAAAGCTGGCACAGAGAGCAGTTCAAGCCCTTCCACGACTGCATCATTTAAAGAAATATGAGTCACTCGTCCTTCACCATAAACGGTTTTAAACTGATGATCTTTCGGGGCGGCCACTGCAAAACCATGATTATGCGCAGTTATCTCTACTTTCCCCGTCGTTAAATCCACCACTGGTTGATTAATCCCACGGTGTCCAAACGGCAATTTATAAGTTTCAAAACCAAGTGCTCGGCCCAAAATCTGATGTCCAAAACAAATCCCAAAAAATGGAATCTCTTCCGACAAAACATTTCGCACCAGCTCAACTACATCAGTCATCGAGGCAGGATCACCTGGACCATTTGAAAGAAATACCCCATCAGGTGCAATTGCCTTTATCTCTTCAAAGGTTGTACCAAGAGGCATGACGTGCACCTGGATCCCAAGTGCTGCCATGGCCTTAGGAGTTGCACCTTTGATTCCCAAATCAATCGCCGCAACCTTAAATCTAAGTGGTGTACCCGCTGGTGGATTAACTACATATGATTTTTTTGTAGTTACATCTGAGGCAAGAAATGCTCCACTCATGGGCGAAATCTTGCGAACCTTTATAACCATTTCCTCTCTGGTCAATTTGGTATCACTGAAAATTCCCACGCGCATAGCGCCGCGATCTCTAAGGTGCCTAGTAATGGCTCTGGTGTCCACACCTTGAATTCCTACTACTTCTGACTGGATTAAATCCTCTTCTAAACTTTTTTCACTTCGCCAGTTGCTGGTAATTGTGGAAGGATTTCGCACTACAAATCCAGCTACCCAAATTTTTGCCGACTCTTTATCTGTTGAATTCACTCCAGTGTTGCCAATATGAGGAGCAGTCATAATCACGATTTGTTTATGGTAAGAAGGATCAGTCAGCGTCTCTTGATAACCGGTCATACCGGTTGAAAAAACCGCTTCGCCAAATGTTTCACCGGTCTTTGCCCATGCAAAACCTTCAAATATTCGGCCATCGTCAAGTACCAAATATGCGGCTTTTTTGCTACTCATTGGGACCCGAACTTACATTTAATATCTCGCCATCCCTCATAACTTGATTGCCATTGTGAAACACATCTGTCACTACTACTGGAAGCTCCATCTCATTAAAAGGCGTATTCTTGCTTTTCGATCTCAACTTGTTTTTATCAACTTTCCATGTTTTTTCTGGATTTATCAAGATGAAGTTTGCCGGCTTACCAACTGCAATTTCTAAACCTTGTGTGGCATACCCTGCTATTTTGGCTGGTGCAATAGACATTCGATCCACTAAATCCTGCCAATTCATAAGACCACTTTGAACCATTGTTTTAACCACAACAGATAGAGCCGTTTCCAAACCAACCATTCCAAAAGCTCCTGCATGAAATTCGCAATCTTTATCTTCAGCTGGGTGTGGTGCATGATCTGTTGCCACAATATCAATAATTCCCTCTGCCAATCCTTCTCTTAATGCCATCACATCTTTTTGTGTACGAAGCGGCGGATTGACCTTGTATATCGGATCATAATTCTCTACTAAATCATCAGTCAGAAGTAGGTGATGCGGTGTGACTTCGGCTGTGACTTGAATCCCACGTTGTTTTGCCCATCGGATTAGCTCAACACCACCTGCTGTTGTTACGTGGCAGATGTGTAAGCGAGATTGAACATGCTCTGCCAGCAATATATCTCTTGCGATAATCGCTTCCTCTGCAATGGCTGGCCAACCTGGTAAGCCAATTCGCGCCGAAACACTCCCCTCATTCATTTGAGCATTTACAGTCAACCGAGGCTCTTGCGCATGTTGAGCGATGATGCCATTAAAAGTTTTTACATATTCAAGTGCTCTTCGCATTATTAATGGATCAGATACACATTTGCCATCATCACTGAAAATTCGCACCTTTGCAATGGAATCAGCCATTGCACCCATCTCCGAGAGCTTCTCGCCATTTAATCCATTTGTTACAGCACCAATTGGATTAACATCCACTAAACCTGCTTCTTTGCCTAGGCGAAAGATTTGTTCAACTACACCAGCATTATCAGCCACTGGATTTGTATTAGCCATAGCAGATACCGCGGTAAATCCCCCTGCCACCGCAGCCCTTGAGCCAGTCAGAACCGTTTCAGAATCCTCTCGACCAGGCTCTCTTAAGTGAGTATGCAAATCAACTAATCCGGGTATCAAAAGCTTTGAACTTCCATCCACAGAACCTTGGCTAGAGGCATTTGAAGAGTTTTCTACCTTTACTATTTTTTTATTATCAATCTCTAAGTCAACAACCCTGCCATCAATTAATTTAGCACCCACAATTTTTATCATTTTTGCTCCCCAACTGGTGCGCCACCTAGCAACTCATACAAAACTGCCATTCTTATTGCAACACCATTTTTAACTTGATCAATAATCACAGATTTAAGATCATCGGCGCTCTCTGCTGATATCTCAAGGCCTCTATTCATCGGACCTGGATGCATCACAATTGCCGTTTTCGATAACCTATGCAAACGTGATGTGTTTAAACCATATCTCTTTGAGTACTCCTGAGCAGATGGAAAAAATGAGTCGTTCATCCGCTCAAGCTGGATTCGAAGCATCATAACTACATCACAATTTTCGATCTCTTTATCGAAATCATATGCAATTTTCACTGGCCAATCATTAACTCCCACTGGAAGCAATGTTGGAGGGGCCACCAAAGTAACCTCAGCACCTAACTTTGTTAATAAAATTACATTACTGCGGGCAACTCTAGAATGAAGAATATCTCCAACAATCAACACTTTTAATCCAGAAAGATCTTTCTCTTCAGCCTTTAAATGTTGTTTTATAGTGAATGCATCCAATAAAGCTTGGGTGGGATGTTCATGAGTTCCATCTCCAGCATTTATCACAGTTGCTTGAATCCATTGGGTATCAGCCAGTCTCTTGGCAGCCCCTGAACTTGAATGGCGAATTACAACAGCATCAGCACCCATTGCTTGTAAAGTTTGCGCGGTATCCTTCAAACTCTCACCCTTACTCACCGATGATCCTTTTGCTGAGAAATTAATAACATCCGCCGAAAGCCTCTTGGCAGCACTTTCAAAACTTATTCGTGTTCTTGTTGAATCTTCGAAAAACAGGTTAACAACCGTCTTGCCTCTTAATGTTGGCAATTTCTTATTAGGTCCATCGGTGATTTGTGCCAACTCCTTGGCAGTTGCAAGCAATCCCAATGCTGCCTCTTTGCTTAGATCCGAGGCTGATAAGAGGTGTCCGGTGATCATTTGACCAACTCCACCAAATCTTCACCGTCATACTCATGTAAATGAACTTTTACGCTCTCACTTATTGACGTTGGAATGTTTTTACCAACAAAATCAGCTCTTATTGGAAGCTCGCGATGTCCTCGGTCGACTAGCACAGCTAGTTGAACAGATTTAGGCCTACCTAACTCTCCGATGGCATCTAACGCAGCCCTGATGGTTCGACCGGAAAATAAGACATCATCCACAAGTACTAGATTCTTGCCTTCTATACCGCCAGATGGAATTTTTGTTGGCAGAATTGGTTTTGGAGGGCGAAGTCTTAGGTCATCTCTATGAAGGGTTACATCCAATACACCGCAACCAACAGCACTTTCAATTTCAGTTATAAATTTGCAAATCCGCTCAGCCAGAAAGGCGCCACGGGTTGGGATCCCCATCAAAACTAGATTGGCAACGCCCTGGTTATGTTCAATTATTTCATGTGAAATACGTTTGATAGCTCGATCTATATCTGAGCCTGATAGCAAAACACCCATTTACTTCTCCTTCGCCGCCTCTCTGGACGGATCGTTAAAGGAATCGCCGAATGTTAGCAGAGCGACTGTGGATATCGTAAATCATCAAATTCTTGGTGTGGCTAGCCTGCAGCCATGAACAAAAATAACCCAGCACAACAGTTAAGAACAATCAGAAAATCAAAGGGGTGGAGCCTTCAAGATGTGGAGCGCCACTCCAATGGGAAATGGAAGGCGGTAGTGGTCGGTTCCTACGAACGATCTGACCGAGCCATATCCCTTAAAAAAGCTATTGCTTTACTGGATTTCTATCAAGTTCCAATTAGCGAGCTTTTTCCAGAATCACCCGCACCATTTTTAACCAGAAAAATTGCTCTCAATCTAGTCAAAATTAATGCTTCATCTGAACCAAAGGCTGAATCTTTACGTAATTTTATTAAGGTTATGAGCAACCGTCGAAAAGATTGGAATGGCTCCACTCTTACCATCCGAGAGAATGATCTTCCCTTTATCTCTCTGTTGCTAAATCTAAGTGAGGTAGAAGCTCTTGATTACCTGAAATCGGCCCAATTTTTAGCAGTTTAAATTGCGATTGAATCCTTGAGTTTAATAATCCTGCCTAGGACTCCATTTATATAACTTGAGGATTCATCGGTCGATAATGACTTTGCAAGCTCCACGGCTTCATCACATGCCACTTGGAGATCAATTTCTTGGGACCATAAAATTTCGAATATTGCTATCCGCAGAATATTCCTATCGATCGGAGGCATTCGATCCATGTCCCAACCTTGGGCATAGGTGATTATTAACTCATCAATTTTACTTAAATGCTCCGATACTCCAGTAAGCAATACCGATACATAAGGTTCTTGTGAAAGCTCCTTAGCACCTCTACTAGAGAAAAGCTCGGTCGCACTTACTTTTTTTATATCAGCTTCATATAGAAAATCTAAGGCCCGCTTGCGAGCTTTATTGCGGGCAGACATCTTTAGTTAGCTCGACCCAGGTAGGCACCTGTTCGAGTGTCAACTAATACTTTTTCATCTTGCTTAATAAATAAAGGAACCTGGATCGTGATTCCAGTCTCTACTGTTGCAGGTTTTGTTCCACCAGATGATCGATCGCCTTGTAAACCTGGCTCGGTATAGGTAATAACTAACTCAACAGAGGCAGGCATTTCGATAAATAATGGATTACCCTCATGCATGGCGACAACTACAGCAGCATTCTCTAACAAATAATCAACTGCTTCGCCAACAGTTTGTTTACTTATCGAGATCTGGTCATAATTAGTAGAGTCCATAAACATAAAGTCTTCACCATCTCGATAAAGGTATTGCATATTTCGTTTCTCAACGGAAGCTACCTCTACTTTAACTCCAGCGTTAAAGGTCTTCTCAACAACTTTTCCAGACAAAACTGAACGCATTTTTGTCCGTACAAATGCTCCACCTTTTCCAGGTTTCACATGCTGAAATTCAATCACGTTCCACAACTGGCCATCCAAATTCAATGTCATGCCATTTTTCAAGTCATTAGTCGTTGCCATATTTACCCAATCTGATTGTGAAACTTTCCAAGTACTTCTCTAAGCGATATGCAAAGTCTACCTTGTCAGCCGATGATTTTTTGCATTGCAATCAAAGCCAAGCGGTAACTATCCACTCCAAAACCTGCAATAGTTCCTTGAACTACCCCGCTAATAACCGATGTATGTCGAAACTCTTCACGGCTTAATGGATTTGAAAGGTGTACTTCGATCGCTGGAGCAGTCAACATTGCTACAGCATCTCTAATCGCATAGGAGTAATGAGTAAAAGCCGCTGGATTAAAGATTACTGGTAGCTTCTTATCAGCAGCATCATGCAGCCAGGAAATTAATTCACTCTCACTATCACTTTGTTTAATCTCAACATCTATTTTTAACTCCTGAGCTTTCTGCTCAATCGCACTTTTTAATTGCGCATAATCCATCTCTCCATAATGTCTTTGCTCACGTAAATCCAGTCTAGAAAGATTAGGACCATTAAGAATGAGAATTTTCACTTGGTTATTCTCTCATAAATTTTAGAGAGCTGACTGGCAGATACATCTTCAAACCAAATTGGCTTACCAATCTTGCTAATCCCGATAAATCTTATTTGAGATCCCCTGACCTTCTTATCTTGGGTCAAGAGATTTAAAATGGCTGCTTTTCTTTTGGCTGGATAATTTATGGGTAGATTGAAACTGCGAAGAATATGTCGATGTAATTCAACAGCATCAAGGCGCAATCCTGCCAACTCTGAGCTCAATTCAGCAGCGAAGACCATACCAATACTGACTGCCTCTCCATGCCTTAACTTATAACCGCAATCTTTTTCAATGGCATGACCCAATGTATGACCGTAATTCAAAATTTCTCGCAATTTACTCTCTTTAAAATCTTTGGAGACTACATCTGCTTTCACCTTAATCGATCGATAAATAATTGATTCATAATTAATTTGCTCATCTTGGACAAGATTTAAGATTTTATAATCTGAGATAAAACCGCATTTAATAACCTCTGCCATTCCAGCTGAAAGATCCCGGATGGGCAATTTATCCAAGAAAGAGAGATCTATAAGTACCTGCTTGGGTGAATGAAATGATCCAATTAAATTTTTCCCAGCCTTTGCATTAATTCCAGTTTTTCCACCGACTGAAGCGTCTACCATTCCAGCTAATGAGGTTGGCAGTGCATACCAATCAATTCCTCGCATCCAAGTTGCAGCTGCAAATCCAGCTAAATCAGTTGTTGCTCCTCCGCCCAGTCCAATAATTGCATCGGAGCGTTTAATACCTTCAGCTGCACACTTTTTCCAAACTCGATCCAAATTGGCTACACTTTTTTGATTCTCACCATCTGTAGTACCAAGAATTTTCAAATTTGATCTGGATTTGATTTTGAATTTCGTAATAAGTGAGTTTGGGGCAACTAACAAAACTTTATTATGCGCAGTTGAAATTTCCTTAATCTTTTCAAATGCATTAACACCAATTTGCACTTGGTAATCATGCTCTGCCTTAACCTTAAGTAGTTTCACAATTTTGCCTTCAACTTTTCACATATCAATCTAGCAACCTCGTGAGGTTTCATGCTATCTGATACAACTGTTTGGGTTGCTAGTTTTTCATAAATCGGGCGACGCTCACTCATTAAATTCATCCACTGCTGTCGCGGATTTATCAGCAACAAAGGTCTATCTTTATTAAATCCAATTCGATTTGCGGCTTGGGATATTGATACATCTATAAAAATAACTGGATAATCAACACCGGTAAGTACCTCTTGGATTGCAATGTTTATGGGAGCTCCACCGCCTAGTGCTATAACTCCCTCGAAGCTCTCCAGGATTTGAGTTACAACCCCTACCTCAACTTTTCTAAAAGCGGATTCACCTTCCTCAACAAAAATATCTGATATTTTTTTTCCAGCTATACGCTCGATTTCACTATCACTATCAATAAACGCTGCAGAAATCTCCTTTGCCAACGCCTTTCCAATAGAGGATTTACCAGCTCCTGGTGGACCTATTAGAACTATCTTTTTGAACATCATTTAATCTCTAAGCTGGCAATGTAACTTTCAAAGTTTCGTTTAGTTTCCTGAACACTATCGCCACCAAATTTTTCTAAAACAGCATCGGCAAGAACTAGAGCAGCCATGGCTTCAGCCACAATGCCTGCTGCTGGTACTGCGCATACATCAGATCTTTGATTAATCGCCTTTGCCGCTTCACCAGTTTTGGTATCTATTGTGTCTAAAGCTTTGGGTACTGTTGAAATTGGCTTCATTGCAACTTTAACCCGCAAAACTTCACCATTGCTCATGCCACCCTCAGTTCCACCTGCCCGATCTGTTCTTCGAACGATGGCACCTCTCTCATTTTTTTCAATTTCATCATGAGCATTGGATCCTCGCCGTGTCGCAGAGGCAAAGCCATCTCCTAATTCGACTCCTTTAATCGCCTGAATTCCCATCATTGCACCAGCTAATCTGGCATCTAATCGTTTATCCCAATGTGTGTGAGAGCCAAGTCCAGGTGGCAGGTTGTAAGCCAAAACCTCCACTACTCCTCCTAAAGTGTCTCCCTCTTTATGTGCCAGTTCAATTTCTTGAACAATGTCATCACTTGTTCTTTTATCCATACAGCGAACTGGATCTGCATCAATCTTTTGACGATCTGACATCTGTGGTAGTTGGTATCCTTCAGGTAAATGCACTTTTCCGATCGATACAACATGACTTAGTATTTCAACTCCAACACTTTGCTTAAGAAAAGCTCTTGCAACCGCGCCTAATGCAACTCTGGCAGCAGTTTCTCTCGCACTTGCTCTCTCTAGAATGGGACGGGCATCGTTAAAGTTAAATTTCTGCATACCGACCAAATCAGCATGTCCAGGTCTAGGTCTGGTAAGCGGAGCATTTCTGGCCAAATCCTTGATTTCATCTTCAGGAACAGGATCAGCACTCATGACTTTTTCCCACTTGGGCCACTCTGAGTTTGCTATCTGTATCGCAATAGGACCACCCTGAGTTTTACCAAGCCTTATACCGCCAGTAATTGTGATCTTGTCTGCTTCAAAATTCTGTCGAGCACCTCTGCCAAAACCTAATCTTCTACGGGATAAATCGGCATCAATCTCTTTACTGGAAATTTCTACATGTGCTGGAATGCCCTCAATAATTGCAGATAAAGCAGGCCCATGAGATTCACCTGCTGTTAACCAACGTAACACATTATCTCCACTCAAGTTTGGTTGGAGTATTCTCTCAGATCTAACACAGATCCCGTGCTTAATTAACGCTTAAGGCAGCGGAATCTTTGTGAAATAAGTACCAATTATCATAAATGGAGCGAAGGGAATGCTGACGCGGTGTTGCGTCATTGCAAATAACCCAGCAAGTATCCATGTTGCCGTCAATGCTGTTGATAATTCATTGTATGTGCCTAATGTAAGGGAGCAGATAAATGAAAGCTTAATGTCGCCATATCCAATTCTTGCCCTAGAAACCAAATATATAAGAATGTATATTAAAAGGCCCAAACAACCAATATCCCAATTTTCATAGTTACCAGGAATTAAAAGAATCCCTACTACAAGTAAATCTAAGTTTTTGATGAGATGGGTTTGGATGTCGTATAGTGCTATTTTAATAAACCAAAGAATTGCCAAAAACTCTAAGAACATCCACTTATCGTATTTAGATTTGTAAAACGAGTTTTAAGCCCTGTGAATTACTTTCTGACCGCCTCTGATGCAACCTTTAGCAGCTCTTTCCTCATAGAATCAAAATCAAACTCCTTTTGAGAGAAATAATTGATTTGAAACAAAGCCTGCTCGACTAAGAGTGCTAATCCGCCAATAACATGCTTGCCAAGATTTTGGTAACGCTTAGCTAGTTCAGTTGGCCATGGATGGTAAACAACTTCAAAGAAATCTGCTTTAGTGGAGATTATAGACAAACCATCTGTGGCACCAGCCGGGGTGGTAGAAATAATCAAATCCCTATCTTGAATTTCTTCAAAATTATGCCAATCCAAAAAGTTAATATCTAAATCTGCTGCTGCAGCATGTAACTGGTCATGTCTAACCATTGACCTGGTAACCACCGTGACCTCAGTTTGAGTTCCTTTAAGTGCACCGAGTGCTGCTCTTGCGGTTCCACCCGCCCCTAATATTGCAATTTTCCGGCCAAAATAAGGTCTTAACAAGTTCTTAAATGCTAACAAGTCAGTAGATATGCCGATACTTCCCGTGGATTCAAATATTACTGTGTTAACGGAGGAGATTTGCTTTGCAATCGGATCAACTCTATCGATAAATCCAATACAAATTTCTTTTAGTGGCATTGTTAAAGCCAAGCCTCGATATTGGGAATTTTTTGATTCAAAATAGAAATTCCCAAACTCTTGTTCGGTTACTTCATGGGCCAAGAAATTAGCAGGCACATCAAGCATTTTGTAGGCGGTAGAATGAAGAAGTGGCGAGAGAGAATGCGCTATTGGCGAACCTGCGACTGCTAATTTAATCAATCAAACAACCCCGCATCCTCATTCTTCCTAAACTCATTTGCCCAAACATTAAACTCATCGAAAGATTTGGTAAACCTGGTATCTCCTGGTTTGACTGTAACGTAATACAGCCAATCTCCTTTTGCCGGATTTACCGCAGCTGACATGGCATCTTCTCCTGGGTTGCTAATTGGACCAGGCGGTAAGCCTCGATACTTATAGGTGTTGTATTTGGAATTGGTATCCAGTCTTTTATAAGGAAGTCTTATCTTTCCGCGGGTATTGGTCGCATAATCAATAGTTGCATTGATTTGAAGAGGCATTCCAATCTCAAGTCGATTGTAAATTACTCTAGCTATCTTGGGAAAATCTACAAGATCCCCTTCAGATTGAATCATGGAAGCAATTATCAATAATTCGAAGGGTGAGTAACCTAGATAACCTTGGTCAATGCCACTATTTTTAGCTGAGATATAAAATCGTTTTACCATCTGATTTACTGCCATATCAAATGTTGTGCCAGGTATGATTGAATATCGTGCAGGAAAGAGAAAGCCCTCAACATTTTTAGTTTTATACAGTGGATCTATATTTGTTTTGCCTGAATACTTACCCGTAACTAAATTAGATTTGGTCAGCAATTCGAAAATCTCATTTTTTCTAAGCCCCTCTACGAAACCAAATAATCCTCGATTACGTTTAGGGTCTAGCAACTGCTCTAGTGCAGATTGTGCGCTGATCCCTATATCCAATTCGTGCAATCCAGGTGAAATACCATTGGCACGTTTATCATTTATGGCTATTTTGTAAAAAACTTTTTCAGCCTTAATTACCCCAGCTTGTTTAAGTTTTTGAGCGATCTTTACCCCAGTGTCTCCTGGTTCGATCAATATTTCAACCTTGCTTTCAGAACTCACAGTTCGGTAGTCGTTTAACAAAAACGCGTTGTGTAAAGAGATTGCGATTAGTGTAAATATCAAACCTATTGCTAATGCCGATAAAAGCTTTTTCAAAAAACTCTCCCGATAGATGAGTTTGATTTTTCATTCAACAGTGCAGCCTCAAGAATATTCACTGCGGCAATCTGATCAATAACACTCTTACTATCTCTAGAACTCTTGCCGACATTACGCATCTGAGAATAAGAGATCTGAGTACTTAGTCTTTCATCCACCAGATAAATTGGACCTGCATATAAAGTTCTTAACAGGGATGCGAAACCAACGGCTTCTTGAGATTTTGAGCCATCGGCACCAGATAAATGCTTGGGATCTCCGACAACTATGTACACAGGTTTAACATCATTCAAAATATCTTGGATCTTCAATGGCAAATCATTGTCATTATTAATTGTGGCATGAGGAGAAACAAGGATGGATTCAAAATCAGAGGTCGCAACGCCAATACGTTTAAGCCCATAATCAAAACCAATCCGGCGACCATGAGCAATTGGTAAGTTCATTTTCATCAAACTATTTAACTGATTTTTCCGGAGATAACCTTCGTTATTTCTGCAAGAGATTGATCAATCAAATTTGGCTCACTTCCTCCACCTTGAGCAAAATCATCTTTTCCACCACCGCCTCCGCCAAGTACAACTGAACCAATCTTGATCAACTCACCTGCTTTAATGCCTAGCTTTATTGCCTCTGGAGAGACTGCTGCAACCAGCATCGGCTTTGAATTAACTATTGTGGCCAGTACGACCACACCACTCACTAACTTGCCCTTAAGATCTAGAGCAATAGATCTCATATCATCAATCGACACTTCATTTTCTAATCGGGCAGTTAGTAAATTAATTTGACCAATTCCTTTGGCTTTCTTAACGAGTTCAGATGCTTGAGCAATCGCTTTGGCACTTCTAATAACCGACAACTCTTTCTCCATAAGCTTCATTTTTTCAACCAACTCAGATATTCGCTGCGGTAGCTCCTCTGTTCTAACTCCCTTGATGATCTCTGTTAATGAATTAAGCAAAACATGTTCCCTGGCCAGAAATTGGTAAGCATCTCGCCCAACTAAAGCTTCAACTCTTCTTACACCTGCGCCTATCGAAGATTCTGAAAGCAATTTAACCAATCCTAATTGGCCAGATCTGGAAACGTGTGTGCCACCGCATAACTCTTTAGCCCAGTCTCCTATGCTCACCACTCGAACTTGATCGCCATACTTTTCGCCAAACAACGCCATAGCACCCATTGCTTTAGCAGCCTCTTGAGTCATGACCTCTGCTTCTACCTGCAGATCTGCTATCAACAACTCATTCACGCGACTTTCAACATCTGCAAGTACAGAATCCGGTACTGAACTTGTCGAAGGAAAATCAAACCTAAATCTTCCAGGTGCATTCTCAGAGCCTGCTTGAGTTGCAGTTTCGCCTAAAGCTTCCCTGAATGCTTTGTGAACCATATGAGTTGCAGTATGTGCTCTAGAAATTGCCATTCTGCGCTCTAAGTCAATCTCTGCCAGAACCTGTTCGCCTTGTCTTACTTGCCCACTGACAACTGTTCCTCTATGAACTATCAATCCGGGTAATGGTGATTGAACATCATTGACTTGAATTACGGCTCCGTTTGATAACTTGATTTTGCCAGCATCGGCTAATTGGCCACCACCCTCGGCATAAAATGGTGTTCGATCAAGAGTTATCTCAATTTCAGAACCCACATTCGCTTCAGCAGATTTCTTTCCAGCCACTAACAGCCCCGTCAATTTTGCTTCAGCAGAATTTTTTTCATATCCAATAAATTTAGAGGGACCAGCCGCATCTACTATCGCCCTATACTCAGTTAAATCGGTATGACCACTTTTCTTAGCCTTTGCATCAGCTTTGGCACGGTCTCTTTGTTCGTTCATTAATCTTCTAAATCCAGTTTCATCCACCTCTAAGCCTTGTTCACGTGCCATTTCTAAGGTGAGATCAAATGGAAAACCATAAGTATCATGTAACTTAAATGCTGTATCAGCAGAAACTGACTTTTGTTTTGCTTTCTTTAAATCTTCAGCCGCCATATCAAAAATGCTTGTTCCGCTCTTTAAGGTTTGAATAAATGAATCTTCTTCAGCTTGGGCAATGGACAATATGCGCTCTGAATCCTTTAGAAGCTCTGGGTATTGAGGGCTCATTGCCTTTATCGAGCTTTTTATCAACTCTGAAATCACCAGATCTTGAGAACCTAGCAGCCTCATATTTCTAATGGTTCTGCGCATCATTCTTCGCAAAACATAACCGCGGCCCTCATTACCGGGCGTTACACCATCACTGATTAGCATCATTGCAGTTCTACTGTGATCAGCAACTACTCTTAGTGAAACGTCGCTCCTGACCTCTTTTCCATATTTCACTTTGGTCAATTCAGATGCTTTATCCAGAATTATTCTTGTGGTATCAATTTCGTAAATATTTTCAACACCTTGTAGCAGCGCTGCAGTTCTTTCAAGTCCTAAACCAGTATCAATATTTTTAGCTGGTAACTCCCCCACAATTGGAAAGGTGTTCTTATCCCCTCCCTCACCGCGGATATTTTGCATGAAAACTAGATTCCAAATTTCAAGGTACCTATCTTCGTCAGCGATCGGGCCGCCCTCTTTGCCATAGGCGCTACCACGGTCAAAATAGATTTCAGAACATGGACCACAAGGACCAGGAACGCCCATCGACCAGAAATTGTCCGCCATACCTCTTCGTTGAATTCGATTTTTTGGAACACCAACCTGCTTCTCCCAAATTTGAGCAGCCTCGTCATCATCTTGGTAAACAGTTACCCAGAGTTTGTCTTCACTAAATCCATATCCACCATCTGAGGTTGATTTAGTCAATAACTCCCATGAAAGAGCTATCGCGCCTTCTTTGAAGTAGTCACCAAAGGAAAAATTTCCACACATCTGGAAAAAGGAAGCATGCCTTGTAGTTTTCCCGACTTCATCAATATCCAATGTACGAACACATTTTTGTACTGAGGTTGCACGTTTGTATGGAGGCTTCACCTCACCTAGAAAATAAGGTTTAAAGGGAACCATGCCAGCATTTACCAATAACAAATTGGGATCATCGGCTATTAGTGATGCTGATGGAACGACAGTATGAGGCAGGTTTAGGGAATTATCTGATTCAAAGTACTTTAGCCATCGGGAGCGAATGTCAGCAGAGTTCATAGCTACTCCTTCGCTTTGCTTTTTTTCTTACCTTTTTTCTTTTGCTTTACTGCTCCAAAAACTGCAGCCGCAGCCTTCATGGCTATCGGGTTTTCATCGAGGAATGATTCAGTGGCTGTCGATACCTTCTTAGTTAAATTCTCAATTGATTTTCCTGCATTACTTAGGCTCTTCAACGGGCTATTAATCATGGCAACTGTTTTTGTAATTTCATCAATTAATCTGGATGCTCGAATGACTGTATAGGCAATCGCTACTGCGATTACAGCAAGGCTGGATGCTGCGATTATCGTTGCAATTCCACCTGGGCCCATGTTGGGAAGAATACCTGAAAAGGTGGGATCTATTTGGCAGCCGGAGGAGTATCGACCCCTGACTCTTTACGTTGTGCTGGCGTAATTGGTGTTGGTGCGCCGGTTAAAGGATCACCGCCACTGGCAGTTTTCGGAAAAGCAATTACTTCTCTTATTGATGAAGCCCCCGCTAACAATGCACATAATCTATCTAAACCTAGGGCAATACCACCATGTGGTGGTGGTCCATAATTAAAGGCTTCGAGCAGAAAACCAAACTTACTTTCAGCCTCGCTCTGTGACAATCCAATTGTCTTAAATACTCGCTGTTGAACATCTCGTTGATGAATACGAATTGATCCCCCACCAATCTCATTACCGTTCAAAACAATGTCATATGCATATGCCAAGGCATCTTGAGGGTTAGTATCAAAAGTTTTTGCATACTCTGGTTTAGGTCCGGTAAAGGGATGGTGAACTGCAGTCCAACCAGCTGCGGGGTTTTCTGCGTCGACAGGCTCAAACATCGGTGCATCTACAATCCAAACAAACTTCCAAGCCTTTTCGTCGATTAAATTGCATCGTTGACCAATTTCTAATCGCACCGCACCTAATAAATTTTGTGATGCGACGGTTGGGCCGGCGGCAAAGAAGATTGCATCTCCATTTTTTGCGCCAACAACATTTGCGATCCCCGAACTTTCTTTCTCAGATAAATTTTTAGCCACTGGCCCACTCAAACTTCCATCTTCGCCAACCAATATGTAGGCCAATCCTTTGGCTCCACGGGCTTTAGCCCAATCCTGCCAGGCATCTAATTCACGTCTTGGTGTGGCAGCTCCTTTTGGCATAACTACTGCTCCAACGTACTCAGCCTGAAATACTCTGAAAGAGGTATCTTTAAAAAAACTTGTTACATCAATGATCTTGCTATCAAAACGCAAGTCCGGCTTATCTGAACCATAATTGCGCATAGCATCGCGATATGTCATATGTGGAATAGGTGTTGGAATATTAAAGTTCAATACCTTCTTAAACACGGCAGTCAAAACTCTTTCTGCCACTGCTATTACATCAGATTGATCAGCAAATGAAATCTCGATATCTAGCTGAGTAAATTCTGGCTGCCGATCTGCTCTAAAATCCTCATCGCGAAAACAACGCGCAATCTGGTAATACCTTTCCATGCCAGCAACCATTAATAATTGTTTAAATAATTGTGGTGATTGTGGGAGGGCATACCAAGATCCTGGTTGTAACCTCACTGGCACGAGAAAATCTCTGGCACCTTCTGGAGTCGACCTTGTTAGGTAAGGGGTTTCAATTTCGAGAAAATCCTGCTCAGTCATTACTTCACGAATTGCAGAGGTTACCTTAGAGCGTAACCTTAAATTTTTCGCTGGACCTTCACGCCTTAAATCCAAATAACGATATTTAAGTCGAACTTCCTCCGAGATATTTCCAATATCCCCGCTATCGACTGGAAATGGTAGTGCTGCTGCTTCACTTAAAACCTCAAGTGATTGACAAACTACTTCTATTTCACCGGTAGGGATATCTTTATTCTCATTTCCAGCAGGGCGAGTTTTCACTACCCCTGAAATCAATACACACCATTCAGCACGTAATTCTGCTGCAATTTTTTCATCATTTATAACAACTTGAACAGCGCCTGATGAATCTCTAAGGTCAATAAATGCCACACCACCATGATCCCTGCGACGAGCAACCCAACCTGCTAAAACAACATTGGTACCAACAGTTTTTGAATCTAAGGAACCAGCATCATGGGTGCGTAGCATTGCTTATCATTTACCAATCTTTTTAATCAGATCTTGAGCATCAAGGCTACTAGATATCAACTCGCCACTGCTCATGATTTTCAATTGACAATTGCCGGTTGCTAATTCATCATCGCCAATCACTAGGCCATATTTAGCACCACTTTTGTCAGCTGCTTTCATAGCGCCTTTTAATCCACGATCGCCATAAGCCATATCGCAAGTAACTCCAACCTGACGTAACTCAGCAAGCAGCTTAAAAGCCGCGGCCTTACCTGCTTCAGTAATTGGCGCAATAAATAACTGCATCTGGTTGATAATTGCTAGCAAAGAATTTTCAGCCTGGCACGCTATAAGAATTCGATCTACACCTAAGCCAAAACCGATCCCGCTCACATCTGCCCCGCCCAAAGATGACATTAGTCCGTCATAACGGCCACCGCCGCCAATCCCAGATTGAGCGCCAAGCATTTCATGATCAAATTCAAATGTAGTTCCAGTGTAATAATCCAAACCTCTAACCATTCTTGGGTTAATTTGAAAATCGATACCTATGTTCTTTAACAATCCCTGTACTGTTTCAAAGTGCTGCTTACTCTCTTTATTTAGATAATTGAGCAATAATGGTGCTTTTGCCATAGCCGATTTAATCTCATCTCTTTTGTCATCAAAAAGTCGTAACGGATTCAACTTCGATCGCGCAATGGTTGCTTCGTCAAGTTTTAAGCCGGAAATGAACTTTATTAAATCCTTTCGGTGGGCTTCACGACTAGTCGCATCCCCCAGTGATGTGATATTTAATTTGTATTTCTTTAAACCCAACGCTTTGAACGCATTATCCGCGACTGCAATTACCTCTACATCGATTTCTGGATCGTTGTAACCAATGGCTTCAATTCCAACTTGATAAAATTGGCGGTATCTGCCCGCTTGCGGGCGTTCAGCCCTAAAAAAAGGTCCGGTGTAAAACAACTTAACAGGCAACTGGCCCTTATCAAGATTATGTTCAATCACTGCCCGCATTACTCCGGCCGTACCCTCAGGTCTTAAGGTGATTGATCGGCCACCACGATCTTCAAAGGTATACATTTCTTTACTAACAACATCAGTAGATTCGCCTACACCACGTGTAAAAACCTCTGTGTCTTCAAAAACTGGAAGCTCAATTAAGTTATAGCCAGCAAGACGTGCACTTTTTAGTAATTGATCTCTTACATATTCAAATTGATTTGAATTGGGCGGAACATACTCGCTAACTCCTTTGGGCGCTTGAAATTTGCTCAAAATCTCACCGCCCATTCTGATCTAAAAAATCACTCTGCAAGTAAGGATTTCTCACGCGCTCTGTGCCGATTGTAGTTTGCCCTCCATGTCCAGGCAGCACATTTAGGTCATCAGGCAGGGTTAAAATTCGATCGCGTAAGGTATTTTTCATCTGACTGGCTGAACCAGTAGGTAAATCAGTCCGTCCTATACTTCCAGCAAAGAGAACATCACCTGAAATTAATTGCTCCTCATTAACTGTGAATATTACAGACCCCCTGGTGTGACCGGGTGCAAAAATTGAAGTAATTTTCATACTCGCTATTTCAAAGGTTGCGAAATCCTCTAACTCCACAATTTCATCTGGCTCCTTCATTCTCTCAGCTCCAAATGCATTAAGAAATTGCTGACTAATTCCATTTCGATCTAAAGCTCCCATTGGATCGGTAAGTAGAAATCGATCTGTTGCGGTAATGAAAGTTCGCATTGGTATTTGAGTCGTTAGCGGCAGCACGGAGAAAAAATGATCTAGATGTCCATGGGTTATTAGTACTGCAACTGGCTTCAAGTTGTGCTCGGAAACCTTGGTGACAATTTCCTTAACTAAGTTGGGCTGGGCCATTCCAGGATCGACAATGATGCACTCTTGCCCAACCTTTGAGGCAAGAATCCAACAATTAGTTTCAAAATAGGGGGCAACTACTCGATCAATCAGCACTTGTCCCTCCAATTTCTAATCTCTTTTTGAGTTCAAATTTCCCTAAAAGATGGTGCTTAGGCTATCTTTTAGCCAGCACCAAACCCAGCAATCAGTATTGCAAAGTGCAAAATTGATAGCCACGCCCCCACATAACGAGATCTGGCCACCAGAAATCGCGCAACGAAAGGTAAAAATAATGGAAAATACAACAACACCAAACCTTTCAACTACCGGGGCAGCATCAGCACTAATTGGTGATCCAGCAAAATTTGGCCGAGTTGGCGACGATGGCACTGTTTATGTAATAACTCCTACTGGCGATCGGGCCGTAGGTTCTTATCCAGGAAAAAGTGCCGAGGAAGCTCTGGCTTACTTTGTGAAGAAATTTGAGATGGTTGCGTCGGAAGTGGCTTTACTCGCAGCAAGAATTCGCTCTGGTGCTATGGTGCCAAGTGATGCTCATGAGGCAGTCAATAAATTGCGATCACAAATTGCAGAATTAAATGGCGTAGGTGATTTAGTAAATTTGGCCGAGTCGTTAGAGAAGATTCCATCTCTTATTACAGAGCATGAAGGGGCTTACATTGCGCGAAAGGCTGCTCAAGTGGCAGAACGCGAGGCACGTAAGGCTGAATCAACTGCAATCAAGGAGAAAATTGTTGCCGAGGCTGAGAGCTTGGTGGATTCGGTTGCCTGGAAGGTTACAACAGCCAGACTAAAGGTATTGCTTGAAGAATGGAAAAAAGCCCCCAGACTTGATAAAAAAGTCGATGCCCAACTATGGAAGAGATTCTCTTCATCTAGGAATAAATTTGATAAAAGACGTCGCACCCATTTTGCCAATCTGGCAAGTGAACATAAAAAGGTTGCATCAGCCAAAGAGATGATCGTTAAGGAGGGCGAATCACTAGCCAATTCAAAAGATTGGCTAAATACTGCTAAGCGATTTAAATCTTTGATGGACCAGTGGAAGGCCTCAGGCCGAGGAAAGAAATCAACCGATGCGGCACTTTGGATCAGATTCAAAGCAGCTCAGGATACTTTCTTTGCCGCCAAGAATGCTGATATGGAAAAACGAAAAGGCTCAATGGCAGAAAACCTTGCAAAGCGTGAAGCCTTGATTAATGAGTTTGAAGCACTTCTACCAATTACTGATTTCAAAACTGCTAAAAAGAAGTTTTATGATTTGATGGGCAAGTGGCAAAAAATCGGAATGACTGATCGCAAGAAGCGAGCAAATTTTGATGCCAGAATTAAGAAGGTTGAAGATGAGATAAATGAGCTAGAACGCAATTTTCAACGTAAGAGTGATCCAACTGCTAAAGCACAAGCTAACAAAGTTGTGCAAGGTTTGGCTGAGGCTATTGAGAATTATGAAAAACAAGCAGCAAAAGCCGAAGCTGCTGGTCAAACAGCAAAGGCGATGGTGGCCAGAGAGGCCGCAGCCGCACGCCGTGTTTGGCTAGAACAAGCCGAGAAGGGTTTAACTGAGTTTACAAATTAGTTGTTAAACACTCTATCCACATTATAAACGCCCTCGATTGCCCTAACTGAATTAAGCACCGCATCTAAATGCGCAGCATCTGCCATTTCAAATGTGAATTTACAGATCGCGGTTTGGTCCTTGTGCGTTGCAACCGAAGCACTCAAGATATTAACGTGTTGGTCTGAAAGTGCCTTTGTCACATCAGAAAGCAATCTCGCTCTATCTAATGCCTCGACTTGTATGTTTACTAGGAAAGTACTTTTCGCTGAGAGGTTCCACTTAACCCCTATCATTCGATCACCCTGATGTACTTGTAAATCATGCATGTTTATACAGTTAACACGATGAACTGAAACACCGCTGCCCCTAGTAATGAAACCAGCAATTTGGTCACCTGGCACTGGCGCACAACACCTAGCTAACTTAACTAAAACATCTGTTGAACCTTCAACATCTATTCCGGTAACACTTTTGCGAGCCCGTTTTACCGGTGAAACCAGCGGAGTCAGATCACTTTCTGGATGGGTTTCTACTGCTCCAAGTAGCACAATCAGTTTTTCAATCACAGAATGTGCCGATATGTGTCCGTTACCAACCGCTTCGTATAAAGATTCAATATCTTCAAATTTCAACTCATGTGCTAGTTGTAGTAAAGCCTGTCCACCTAGAATCTTTTGAATAGGTAGCCCAGCTTTTCGCATTTGACGAGCAATGGACTCTTGTCCTGCTTCTATTGCCTCTTCTTTACGTTCTTTTGAAAACCAAGCTTTTATTTTTGACCGTGCGCGTGATGAGGTGACGAAATTCAACCAATCGTGGCTCGGAGCCGCATTGGGATTTTTATTTGTAACGATTTCAACCACATCCCCATTTACTAAATGGGATTCCAACGGTACTAATTTCCCATTTACCTTAGCGCCGATGCATCTGCTTCCCACTTCGGTGTGCACAGCGTAAGCAAAATCAACTGGTGTTGATCCAGAAGGCAGCGCAATTACACTTCCTTTAGGAGTGAAAACAAACACCTCTGGAGTACGCAGGTCATAACGGAGTGTTTCAAGGAAATCACTCACATCCTCGCTCTCTTGTTGCCACTCATGCAATTGTTTTAACCACAAAACTTCCGGATTTTTCTGTTGATCAGCACTTTTGGATTTATACTTCCAATGAGCGGCAATTCCATACTCAGCTCTTGCATGCATATCAAAAGTCCTTATCTGGATCTCAACAGCCTTTCCATTGGGACCTATTACGGTGGTGTGTAAAGATTGATAAAGATTGAATTTAGGCATTGCAATGTAATCCTTAAATCTGCCTGGCACAGGGCTCCATCTTGCGTGAATGGCCCCCAATGCTCCATAACAATCTCTAACTGAATCCACCAAAATTCTTATTCCAACTAGATCATAAATATCATTAAATTCTCTGCCGCGCACCACCATTTTTTGATAAACACTGTAGAAATGTTTTTGTCGACCACTAACCTTTGCTTTTATATTCTCGGCGGTTAAATCAGTCTCAATTGCGCCAACCACTTCATTGGTCAATAAGTCTCTAGCTGGAGATCTTTCACTAACTAATCGTTCAATCTCTTCATACTTTTTTGGCTCAATGGTTTTAAAGGATAAATCCTCTAACTCCCATTTGATGGCGTTCATTCCCAAGCGGTGAGCAAGGGGGGCATAAATATCAAGGGTTTCTCGAGCCTTTCGCTGAGCAGTTTCTTGAGAAATGAATTCCCAGGTCCTTGCGTTGTGCAATCGATCAGCTAACTTAATAACTAAAACTCGGATATCACGTGACATTGCCACGACCATTTTTCGAAGCGTTTCAGCTTCTGCTGTTGGTCCGTAGGTGAGTTTGTCTAATTTAGTAACTCCATCAACTAAAGCTGTTACCTCTTCACCAAATTCACTCTTTATATGCTCAATTGAGTAAGAAGTGTCTTCAACAGTGTCATGCAAAAGTGCGGCCATTACTGTCGGTAAATCCATTCCAAGTTCAATAAGAATCTGTGCAACAGCAACTGGATGTGTTATGTAGGGTTCCCCTGATTTGCGCAATTGACCTGCGTGAGCTTTATCTGCTGCATTAAATGCTCGCTCTAAATCCGAATTTGAAAATCCAGGGTGGGAACGAGATAACCCATCTGAAAGCGGCTTTAACAATTCAATAGTTGTCATAGCGCTTTGGCCGTCTTTGTTAGATCAATTAATTTAGCGGCGGCGATCGCGTTTAGGCTGATTGCGAGGCCCGCGATCAGATTTAGATTCAATAACAACTGCAGGCGTGGATGCTGAAACCTTTTCTCCCCGGGTGCCGACTCTTTTTGCTAAAGCCTTCATCGCAGGTTCTCTCTCACGCAGGCCAGCCAAAATTGGTGTGGCTATACAAATAGATGAGTAGGTACCAGTAATTAATCCGATAAACAAAGCCAATGACAAATCTTTGAGCGTACCTGCACCGAGTAAACCAGCACCAACAAACAGGATGGATCCAACTGGAAGTAAAGCAACTAGAGATGTATTGAATGAACGAACAATAGTCTGATTTACCGCAAGATTTGCTGCCTTTGAGTAGGTAGTTCTGCCGCTTGCAGCAATACCTTTAGTGTTCTCTCGAACTTTATCAAAGACTACAACTGTGTCATATAAGGAATAACCCAAAATGGTTAAGAATCCAATTATGGTAGCTGGTGTTACCTCAAAGCCGACCAGAGCGTAGATACCAACAGTAATTACAACGTCATGAACCACCGCGATGATTGCTGAGATAGCCATTTTTGCTTCAAAGGTCATTGCAAGATAAAGCATTACAACCAATAAAAATCCGAACAATCCATAAAGTGCTTTTCGAGTAATCTCTTCACCCCAAGATGGTCCAATAATCTGTGAGTCAATTGATTCAACGCTCACATTGAAATTCTTAGCCAATGTGGCCTCAAGCGTATTTTGTTCTAGTGAAGTTAAAGCATCTGTTTGAATTCTGACTTTATCGCTACCAACTTTTTGAATGATATTTTGAGTTGTTATTTTTGCCTCAGTTAAAGATTGTTTAGCGGTATCAATCGAGGCATTTGGAGTGGTAATTGTGAAAGATGAGCCACCTTTAAATTCAATACCCAAATGCAATCCCTGAGAAAAAAGTGTTACCGCTGAGGCCAAAATCAAAAGACCTGAAAATGAGTACCAAATCTTTCGCTTGCCAACAAAATCTATAGAAGTTTCACCCCGATAAAGTCTTCCACCAAGTCCTGAGAGCTTAAGCATTAGATACCTCCTCGGTCTTTTGTGGGTTTTTCTCTACCATGCCAATGGATTTTGTTGAGAAGCCCGAAAGCGGATGTCCGCTATTGAAAAATGGAATCTTAACCAAAAGAGTTACCAGTGGCTTGGTAAAGAAAAACACAACGATCAAGTCAATTATGGTTGTTAACCCAAGAGTGAAAGCAAAACCACGCACGCCTCCAACAGCAAATATGTAAAGCATTATTGCAGCCAACATAGAGACAATATCCGCCGCGATGATAGTTCTACGAGCTCGAACCCATCCAGTTTCAACCGCTGACTTAATTGATTTACCCTCTCGTACTTCATCTCTAATACGTTCAAAGTAAACAATAAATGAGTCAGCCGTAATACCAATCGCAACAATCGCACCTGCAATTCCTGCCAATGTTAAAGTGAAATCAATCAACTCACCAAGTAATACAAAAGAGAGCAATGACATAACTGCTGCAACCATGAGTGAGCTGACAGAGACTAATCCCAAACCACGGTAATAGAACATTGAATAAACTACAACCAAGGCTAAACCAAGAATTCCTGCAATTAATCCGCCACGTAACTGATCAGCGCCAAGTGAAGGAGATACTTGTTGCACTTCGCCACGATCAAAAGTTAATGGCAAGGCACCATACTTTAAAACATTAGCTAAATCTTGTGACTCTAATTGTGTAAAATTACCAGTGATTTGTGCATTACCAGTATTGATGGGTTCATTAATTCTAGGTGCTGAATACACCAATCCATCTAGAACAATTGCTGCCTGATTTTGTGGTGAAGGCAACGAGGTTAATCGAGTTGTCATTGCGCCAAACTTGGTAGCACCCTCGCCATCAAACTCCAAAGTTACATACCAACCAGATGCTCCTTGTGGGTCTAGGAGCGCTGATGCTTTTGTTACTTGACGACCTAAAACTTCAGCAGGCGCCAAAATATATTTATTAATACCAGCTCGGTCACAACTTACGATGGTGGCTGCTTCATTTCCACTGCTGCCGCCTTGTCGATTCTGAGGCAAAGTGCAATCTAATGCTGCATATTGCGCATTTATCTCAGGTGTAACACCTGGTGGCAACACAGCTGCTGTTGTTGTGTCACTTCCTAGTTGAGTAGCGTTGGCAGCACCTTCAGCTAAAACTGGACGAAATCTAAGCTCTGCTGTTTGTCCCACTAAATCAACAATTCTTCTGCCAGTCTCACCTGGAACTTGAATTACTATCTGACGATTTACTCCAGTTCCCTGTGCTGACACTTCAGACTCAGCAACACCCAGTGAGTTAACACGTTGACGAATAATTTCAACTGCTTGGTCAATTGCTTCAGCGGTAACCCTGCCACTCTCACCATCTTCAATTCTTGGCTGCAAAGTAACGCTTGTGCCTCCTTGCAGATCCAAACCAAGTTTGAATGAGGTTGCCCCAATTACAAAGGAAAGGCCGGTCACGGCCAAAACTGAAAGCAGCAAGATTGAAATAGTTCTAGCAGCTCTGGCTTGGGTATTTGCAATTTTATTGGCAGACATGGGGGCCAATTCTAGGCTTCGGTGAGATTATTGAGAAATCAGGCAATAAGTTAGCCAAAATATGCGAAAAAATTACTTTACTGAGCAATATCTGGGTCTTGATCAAACAGAGTTGCATCGGTACCGATTTGTGCAGATAGTGGCGGCTTCAATCCAAGATGTGTCCACCCGGCAGCGGTTGCAATTCGGCCTCTAGGAGTTCTTGCTAGAAAACCCATTCGTACCAAGAAGGGTTCGGCCAAAGATTCAATAGTTTCAATCTCCTCACCAACAGCCATAGCCAGCGTTGAAACGCCAACTGGTCCACCATTAAAGTTTTTGATTAAGGCAGTTAGCACCGATTTATCGAGGCGATCTAATCCAATTTGATCGACTTCATATATTTCAAGAGCTGCTTTGGCATGCTCTAATCTGACCAATTTTTCATTGTTTACTTGCGCATAATCTCTTACTCTACGAAGAAGTCTGTTTGCCACTCGTGGAGTTCCTCTAGACCTAGAAGCAATCTCTATTACCGCCCTTGTATCAATTTCAATCTCAAGTAAGTCGGCACTTCGCTTAATAATTTGTGATAACTCATCAGCCTCGTAGAAATCTAATTGGGCTGTAAATCCAAAACGATCGCGCAAAGGGCTGGGTAATAAGCCTGCACGGGTGGTCGCACCCACAAGTGTGAAATGTGGAAGCTCCAGTGGGATTGAAGTTGCACCAGCTCCTTTCCCAACAATTACATCCACTCTAAAATCCTCCATTGCTAAATACAACATCTCTTCAGCAGGCCTAGACATTCGATGGATCTCATCCAAAAATAAAATTTCACCTTCAACTAAAGATGAAAGGATTGATGCAAGATCTCCTGCATGCTGTATTGCAGGTCCAGAGGTGATACGAATTGGACTATCCATCTCTGTCGCGACAATCATCGCCAAAGTAGTTTTTCCTAAACCTGGTGGACCAGAAAAAAGTATGTGATCAGCGGTTGACTTACGTTGCTTAGCTGCTGATAAAAGTAAATCTAATTGATCTCGAACTCTAAGTTGACCGACAAACTCAGTTAAACTCTTTGGGCGAAGGGCAAGTTCTGCCACTCGTTCAGCATCATCTGCCCCGTCATCGATCACGCGGTTATTCACCTCTATTTACCGCCACTCTTAAGCGCCAATTTCAATACTTGTCCAACAGATAGCCCATCGATTTTTTCATCCTTCATAACCTGACTCAACATGGCGTTAGCTTCTTTGTTTGAATAGCCCAAACCTTGTAAAGCATTTTCCACTTGATTGGATATTGTTAAATCAGAGCCACTCTTACCGTTGGCAAAGCCTGCCGCCTTATCCTTTAATTCAAGAACCAAACGTTGCGCACCTTTTTTACCTAAACCAGGCACCGCCTCTAAAGATTTTAGATTGGAGGAGATAATGGCATTTGCAATAGATGCGGCATCACTATTTGCCAAAATAGATTGTGCCACCTTAGGCCCAATTCCTGTTACCGTCAGCAGAAGCTCAAAAAAATCTCGATCAACAACTTCAGTAAAGCCATATAAAGTCAGGGCATCTTCGCGAACTATCAAATAAGTATAAAAACTTACTTTTTCACCAACCCGTATTGTGGAGGCTATTCGAATAGGAACCTGTAGCAACAATCCAACACCACCGACCTCCACGACTATGGAGTTCACAGAGGTTGATTTCACGCTGCCGCTTATTGAGCTAATCATCTCTTTTTGACTGCCTTTTTCTTTGCGGTTGCTAATCGGGCATTACCAACTCCCCGCCAATGATGGCAGATTGCAAGGGCTAAAGCATCTGTACTATCTACTGGTTTTGGAATTTCTTTTAACTTTAGTAGCCGTTTAACCATCTGTGCCACTTGTTTCTTATCTGCTCTACCAGATCCTGTTACTGCAGCTTTCACCTCACTTGGTGTGTGCATAGCTACTGGGATACCTGATTTAACAGCCAGTAAAAGCACAACACCAGCTGCTTGGGCGGTAGCCATAGCAGTCTTAACATTTAGATGAGAAAATACGCGCTCGACCGCAATGACATCAGGTTTGAACTTATTAATCCAAACTAAAATCTCTTTTTCTAACTCCAATAATCTAAACTCCAATGCAGCTTCGATATCAGTTTTAACTACACCAACAGAGATCATTTCAAGTGACTGAGGACCGGATGAATCCACAACTCCAATTCCGCAGCGGGTTAGCCCAGGATCTATTGCTAGTACTCGCATAGGACAAGAGTAATCAGCGGAAATTATTTAAGAACTAAGGCTCGCCATCACTTCATCTGAAACATCAAAATTTCCGTATACATTTTGTACATCATCTAATTCCTCAATTGCTTCAATTAATTCAAAAACCTTCTTAGCAGTCTCAGCATCAATTGGTATTGACAGGGAAGGTAAAAATGAAGTCTCAGCTGATTCATACTCAATCCCTGCTGATTGCAGTGAAGTTCGTACCGCAACCAAATCAGATGGTTGAGCGACAATCTCAAATGATTCACCAAGATCATTTACCTCTTCGGCGCCAGCATCGAGTACTACCTCTAATAGGGAGTCTTCTGTTACTTTCCCATTCTCCTTAGAAACAATTACTACCCCTTTTCGATTAAATAGGTAGGAGACGGAGCCTGGGTCAGCCATATTCCCGCCATTTCTTGTTACAGCAACGCGCACTTCAGATGCGGCGCGATTTCTATTGTCTGACAAGCACTCAATTAGCAAGGCAACGCCTCCTGCTGCATACCCTTCATACATAATTGTTTCCCATTGTTTGCCACCAGTTTCAAGCCCAGCGCCACGTTTGACCGCTCTTTCAATATTGTCAGATGGCACAGAGTTTTTCTTGGCTTTTGCAATAGCATCATACAAAGTTGGATTACCTGAAACATCTGCGCCACCAGCACGAGCAGATACTTCAATTGCCTTAATGAGCTTTGCAAAATTCTTGGCTCGCCGTGAATCAATAATCGCTTTCTTATGCTTAGTGGTTGCCCACTTGGAATGACCGCTCACAGTTTTACCTTTTAGCCCTTCGAACCAGTTAGTTGACGGCAAATGTTTTCGACAAAAAATCTATGAACCCGATTATCCCCTGTTAGCTCAGGATGAAACGAGGTTGCAAGTAGATTTCCCGATCTGACGGCAACAGGATGGTTTTTCCCATCCTGGCCTGAAATCTCAGCTAGAACTTCAACTGAAGCGCCAACTGACTCAACCCAAGGTGCACGAATAAACACCGCGCGAATTGCTGGCTCAGTAATACCTTTGAACCTTAAATCTGTTTCAAATGAATCGACTTGTCTGCCAAATGCATTTCTACGGACGACCATATCGATCCCACCAAAAGTCTCTTGACCATCAATAGCATCCTTCACAACATTTGAAAGTAAAATCATTCCAGCACAAGAGCCATAAGTCGGCATCCCAGAGTTGATTCGATCCTTGATTAAATCCATTAAATCAAAAGCACGAGCTAATTTTGCTATGGTAGTTGATTCACCACCTGGAATGACCAATGCCGAAATCTCTTGGATCTCACTCTTAGTCTTTACCGCTCGGGCCTCAACTCCACAATCACTTAAAGATTGAATGTGCTCTCGAACATCACCTTGGAGTGCAAGTACTCCAATTTTCACAATTACCAGCCCCGCTCCGCAAGTCTATGGGGCACTGGGATATCAGCAACATTTATTCCAACCATTGCCTCACCTAATCCACGGGATACATCTGCGATAACTTTCGCATCGGTAAAGTAGGTAACAGCTTTTACGCATGCCGCTGCTCTCTTTGCAGGATCACCTGATTTGAAAATTCCAGAACCCACAAACACGCCATCAGCACCTAACTGCATCATCATTGCTGCATCTGCAGGAGTTGCAATTCCACCAGCAGTAAATAGAACAACAGGAAGCTTGCCAGTGCTTGCTACCTCTTTCACTAATTCATAAGGAGCTTGCAATTCTTTGGCAGCAACAAATAATTCATCCTCGCGCATAGAGGTTAATCTACGAATCTCAGCAGAGATTGTCCGCATGTGCGTGGTGGCATTTGAAACATCTCCTGTGCCAGCCTCACCTTTAGACCTAATCATTGCCGCACCCTCATTAATTCTGCGAAGAGCTTCTCCAAGGTTTGTGGCGCCACAAACAAATGGGATAGTGAAATTCCACTTATCAATATGGTTTGCATAATCAGCTGGGGTCAAAACCTCCGACTCATCGATGTAGTCAACACCTAAAGTTTGCAGAACTTGGGCTTCCACAAAATGACCGATTCTTGCTTTTGCCATAACTGGAATAGAGACTGCAGCTTGAATGGCGGTAATCATGTCAGGATCTGACATTCGAGCAACTCCACCTTGGGCGCGAATATCTGCAGGAACTCTTTCTAACGCCATAACCGCAACTGCACCGGAATCTTCAGCGATTTTTGCCTGTTCAACATTTACAACATCCATAATCACGCCGCCTTTTAGCATCTCTGCCATGCCGCGTTTTACACGAGCTGTGCCTGTTTCCTTAGACATTTCTCTCCCCTGCAATTATTTAGTCCCCTATTGTACTAATCCATTTGCGTGGTGAAAAACAATTAAATGAAGCCTTGCTCACACAGGCAGGCCTGCTAAGGGGTTAAAACAGGTGGCTGGTCAGTGAGGAATATCCAAATCCGTCCTGGCTTGAAATTGGCAATCTCCCCGTCAATTGTTTGCCATTTAGTCAAATCAGTTTCGGAATCTCGCTGCCAGTTTACTTGGTAGCTAAAACCATCTCTTAACATCACCGCTTTTCCTGTGCCGGTAGTTTTACTAAATGGTGTTATCTCGCCAAATTTATCTCCATATATTGATGGGGTAATTGAAACTATTTGAATTATTGCAGTGTCAGCGTATAAATGTTCTCCAGATGCAGCCAAATTTGGTTTGTCGTTAAAATAAATAAGCCATTTATTACTATTGGTATCCCACCGTAATTCATATCTGGCACTTGGCCATTTAACTTTTGCCGTTGCAGTAGTTGTTTCACCCTTTGGTGCCTTACCAAAGGGAAATACTGAGACAGTTGGCGTATCTATTTTGATCTTTGGATTTGAGTTTGCTCGTTGTAAAAGTAAATCTGGTTTTAGAATCATGTCTACTGGACCTGGACGATTTGGGTCTTTGCCATATATTGAGGGCGGATTTCTCTCAGCGGAAAGATTTTCTAAATTGGCAGCTGCAATAACAGGTCTCATCTTGCTTTGCGCACCACTATAGGCAAACCCAACACGACCAAATTGAGCAAGGAGTTCTAGATCTGAAATTCTTGCAGATCTAATCGGCCCAATTAAAGGTGGAAGTTTAGATGTATAGATGGCAGCCAATCTAGTAAGGCCGCCCTCTACCTGCTCCACATACACTACATCAGCATCTTCAACTCCAATTTGAGGATGAGCAGCTTTTGTATCGTCAATCTTTACAGCGAGTATCTGATTATTTTCTCCAGGCAATCCATTAAAGAAATTTTTTGGAACCTCTGGTTCATTTAGGATTTGTGGAAGATTATTTGTGCCAAGAAGTGAAAAAAAGATTACAGCTATTGAGGTTAGAAGAAAAAATCGCCTAGCAAGTTTCATAAAACATCATCTTCAAACGCATACCGAACCGGCAGCGGTGCCTTACCGGCTAATCGAAACAATCTAATTAATGGCTTAGCGCGAACATTCCGCGTGGCATTTACCGCTTCTAAATGAATATTGATTGCAATCTTAACCTTTCCGGTTATATCTGATAACTCCACTAAGAGATCTGAAGGCAAATCCAAAGAGTGATCGATGGCTGCTCCCTGAACTAATTTTAAAGATTCAGATAAAACGCTCTCAGCTGACGATCTTTCGACAATATTTGCATTTCTGGCTGCAGCTGCCGAACTAGATATTAAATATGCAGTTGCAGGATCTAGATTTGATTCCGCCACAATTTCATGTGCCAAAGCTGCTCTTTGTTGCAACAAGGCATCCAAGGTTGCCCAAGAGGTCTCAACTCTGTGATGAAGCCGATCTAACCTTGAAGCTGAAAAAGACAAATACCATCCAATTAAAACTACAAATAGAAGTACTAATAAGGATTGGAAATTCATCGCCGACTCCAAAATCTATTCTCAGAGGCTAGGGTTACTCTCTGTCCACCAGCAATTGCCATTTCATAAACATTCTCGATTTGCTCTGCAACTACTTGCCAATCATATTTTTGCGCGCTCAATCGACCGTTTTCAGATAACCGCCTTCGCTTATCATCGTCACGAAGCAAAGCAACTAGAACCTTAGCTAAGTCAGATGAATCCTCATTCTTAAATAACTCCCCTGCTTCACCATTTTCTAATACTGCTTTGAATGCAGGAATGTCACTTCCTATTACTGCAGTTCCTGCTGAAAGCGCTTCAGTTAAAATGATTCCAAAAGATTCACTCCCTGTATTGGGTGCGACATAGATTTGAATAGATTTTAAGAAACTTTCCTTTTCTTCATTACTAAGTAAACCCAAGAATTTAACTCGGTTTCTCAATTGTGGATTTAAATTCTGTATGAATTCGGTGGCATCTCCAGGCCCTGCAATCAAGTACTCGACATCAGGGATAAATCGAGCAACGATCGGAAGGGAGTCCAATAGCACTTGTAATCCTTTTCTTGGCTCTTCAAATCTACCAATGAATCCAACCGTATGATTTTTTGCATACTCATCAATGATCTTCGCATTGGCATATTTTTGACCGTCAATTCCATTTGGGATCACAACTGCGTCGGTCTCAAAATGGTCTTTTAGAGTAGATCTAGCAGATTCACTCACGGCAATTCTGGCATTTAGTTTTTCAACAATTGGTTCAAGAATTGGTCCAATTGCATAGATCGCCTTTTTCTTTGGCGTTGAAACATGAAATGTTCCTACCAGTGGACCTTCAGCAGCCGAGCAGGCCAACAGAGATAAGGACGGAATTGCCGGTTCATGTAAGTGAAGCAAATCAAAGTCACCACTTGCAATCCATTGCTTTGCCCTTGAACTAGCTATTGGACCAAATAAAACTCTGGCTACTGAACCATTTACTGGGATTGAAATAGGTTTGCCGGCATTAACAACGTAATCTTCTTGTTCAACAGAGTCATCTGAAACTGGTGTTAACACCGATACAAAGTGGCCCTCTTCAATAAGGTGCTCTGCCAAGTCTCGGATATGAGTTTGAACTCCGCCTGGAGTATCCCAACCATATGGACAAACCATTCCAATTCTAATTTTCTTCATCTATCCAAATCCTTTGTAACATGTGCCAATCAACAGGATTTTTCTTAATTCTATGTGCAAAGTTATCAGCAATTGATTGTGTCATCTTCTTAATTTTTTCGGTCTCGCTACCAGAGGTAGGAATCGCAATAGTTTCATCAAAGAAGATTTCAATTCCCGATGGTAAATAATCAATATAAGCTGTTATTAGTGGGGCCCCGGTCTTTAACGACAAAATTGCAGGACCTTGTGGCATCTTTGCTACTCCACCTAAAAACTCAACCTCGATTCCACTTCTTGACATATCACGGTCGGCGATCAGAGCAACAAGCTTGCCCGCCTCTAATCTTTGAGTGAGTATGGGAATACTCTTTTCCTTGTGGCTTATCGCCTCTATTCCAATGCTTTGCCTGTAATCGAGAAATTTCTTAAATATTGCCTCAGGTTTTAACCGTTCCACAACAGTGGTCAAATTAATGCCAGTTGAGCAAAAATATGCAGCTGCATGATCCCAGTTTCCAGAGTGTGGCAGAGCAACAATGCAGCCAAGTTTCTTATCAATTGGATCCCTAAGCAAATGCTCATTATTCACCTTGGTTGTTTCAATAATTCTCGCTTTGCTCCACTTATTTAGGCGAAAGGTGTCAAACCAATAGCGCATATAAGATCTCATGCCCAATTTGGTTAACAGTTCTAATTCAACCTCTGAGATGTGGGGTTTAACTCTTCGATAATTACTTCTAAGCCTTTTAATCCCTTTACCATTTTTTTTATAGATTCGGTCAGAGATTAGGTTAGCCAAACTGTACGCTAGATTTTCTGGGAAAAAACCAATTAATCTCCAAGCAAATAGGTATAACAGGTACATCTACTTCACCGCTTTGTAAACAATCAACATTCGTTGGGCCATCGTGAGAACAGAAAGAATTACCAAAATCCAGATGCCAGTTGCCATTGCATAGTTAACTTCTAGGCCGTGTAGCCCATATGCAACTAAGGCAATGATTAGTCGTTCACTTCGTTCTGCGATACCTCCATCACAGGCAATGTTTAAAGACTCCGCTTTAGCCTTAATGTATGAAACCATAAATGACCCAACTGCAGCAACAAGAATTAATGACACTAATGGATCATCATTTTTGATAAAAAACATTAGGGCTCCGATAAAAATGGCAGCGTCGCTTAATCTATCTAACGTTGAGTCCAAAACGGCTCCCCACTTACTGATTCCTTTATTGGAAGCACGTGCAACTGCTCCATCAAAGAGATCAAAAACAACAAAGCCGGCTACCCATAGAACTCCCATAAAAAATTCACCTCTTGGAAAAAAATATAAAGCGCTAGCAGCACTTCCAACCCCACCAATAATTGAAATTAAATTGGCACTAACCCGCATTTTGATCAAAATCTTGACTAAAGGGGCAATTAATTTCGCGACAGGATCACGTAATGAACGCTGCAACATAATTCACATCGTAGGCTTATCGATCATGGCCGACCTAATTAACGCACGGTTTGTCCTTGGAATATCTCCTGAGAATGAGCAGATTGCCTCACTCCTTGACGTATCCACCGCCAAAATAGATGATCCACTCCTAATCACTGCTGATGTGGTTGTAGTTGTAGCAAGTGCCAAATCAGGTATTGATCCAAAAGTTATTGCCCAATGGCATACCTTCAGAGAGCTTTATGTACCCACCATTGTGGCAGTAATTGATTTTGAAGAGGGAGATGTTGATTTTGAGGATATGAGTGCAATAGTTGGAAAGATGCTAGAACCAGTACTTACTCCATACCTTGTTTTGCATGCCGATAACGGACAACCTACTGCGCTAATTAATTTAGAAGATCAAATGATTACTGACTACTCATCAAAGGATGTGGCTAATCTTCCAAGTGAAAAGGAACATCGAGAGCTAATTATGGAGTTCAAAGAGGAGTTGGATAACTCTCTACAAGAGGGTGGCTGGGATCAATTTATCGCTGGATTGATAATTCCAGCAATTCCACTTATGACCAGCAATAAACTGGGCGTAGCTGAAATAAAACGTTTTTTAAATCTGATTCCAAGCCGCAGCTAACTGTTCTCTGCTTTCTTGTAATAGTTTTGGCAGTACTTTGGTTTTTCCAATTATTGGCATGAAGTTGGCATCTCCACCCCACCTAGGAACTACATGCTGATGTAGGTGCCCTGCAATACCCGCACCTGAGACTGCGCCTTGATTAATTCCAATATTGAAACCAATTGCATTACTAACCTTGCGCAGCACCTTCATAGCATGGGCGGTTATCTCCTGCACTTCATTTCGTTCAGAAACTGTTAAATCGGGTAACTCGGCAACATGACGGTTAGTACAAACAAGTAAGTGTCCTGCGTTATATGGATATAAATTCATAACAACATAAGCCTGCTTACCGCGGAAAACAATCAGGGCCTCTTCATCATTTAAGTTAGTGATTCGACAAAAAGGACATGGAATCTCATTTCCTGGAAGAGGTCTGTTCTCCCCCTCTAGATAAGACATGCGATGTGGAGCCCAAAGACGTTGCCAACTATCAGGCATACCTGCGCCACCTGAGAGCGATTGTTCACTCATTAAATCTGCTTGCGATCTTTAATAGCGGCGATTACTTCATCAATTGCTTGTTGAATTGGGATTTGATTCTTCTGCTCCCCATTTCGATATCTAAAAGAAACTGCTTTGGCTGACATATCTTCATCTCCTGCAATTAACATAAAAGGTATTTTCTCTAATTGTGCATTACGAACCTTCTTCTGCATTCGATCATCGGAGATATCAATATCTGCACGAATACCAGCCTTTTTAAACTGCGCAATTACATCTTGAAGGTATGAATTTATTGAATCGGCTACTGGTATGCCGCGGACCTGAATAGGAGCAAGCCATGGTGGGAAAGCACCAGCGTAATGTTCAGTTAGCACCCCAAAAAATCTTTCAATAGATCCAAATAAAGCCCGGTGAATCATTACCGGTTGCTTGCGAGAACCATCAGATGCGGCGTATCCCAAATCAAATCTTTGTGGCAACTGAAAATCTACTTGGATAGTAGACATCTGCCAGGTTCGACCAATTGCATCTTTAGCTTGTACTGATATTTTTGGGCCATAAAAAGCTGCTCCCCCTGGATCTAACACCAATTCTAATTTTTGCTTTTCCGCAGCTTGGCGCAAAGCTTCCGTTGCATCCTGCCAATCACTCTCTTGCCCTACTGATTTCTCTGGGTTTCTCGTTGATAACTCAAGATAAAAATCAGTTAAGCCATAGTCTCGCAAAAGATTAAGTACAAAAGTTAAAAGACTATCTAATTCGCCTGCCATTTGTTCCTTGGTGCAATAAATATGCGCATCATCCTGGGTAAAACCCCGAGCTCTGGTAATTCCATGCACAACGCCAGATTTTTCATAGCGATACACAGTGCCAAATTCAAATAACCTCAGAGGTAAATCACGATAGGACTTTGGTGAAGATTGGAAAATTAAATTGTGAAATGGGCAATTCATAGGCTTCATGTAATATTTTTGACCCGGCTTTTTAACAGTGCCATCTGCATGTAACTCTTCGTCCATAACCATCGGTGGGTACATACCATCGGCATACCATTGAAGGTGCCCACTGGTTTCAAACAATGCTGCTTTAGTTAAATGTGGTGAGTAAACAAATTGATAATCCTCCTCCTCATGACGTTTACGAGAGTAATCCTCCATTGCTCTACGAATAACTCCACCCTTAGGGTGAAAAACTGCTAAACCAGAACCAATCTCCTCTGGAAATGAAAACAAATCCAACTCTGCACCAAGTTTACGGTGGTCTCTCTTCTCCGCTTCTTCCAATAGCAGAAGGTATGCATCTTGTGCCTCTTGAGTTGGCCAAGCTGTGCCATAAATTCTCTGCAACATAGGATTTTTCTCAGAACCACGCCAATATGCTCCAGCTGCCCGCATTAATTTAAAAGCAGGAATATGTTTAGTAGATGGCAGATGTGGACCACGACATAGATCACTCCAAACCGGATTACCATCACGACCCAAGTTGTCATAAATGGTTAATACCGAACCGCCAACCTCAACACTTGATTCATCCCCTGGGTTACTAGCCTTTAATCCAATTAGCTCACACTTATAAGGCTCTGCCTTTAATTCAACCAGTGCATCTTTTTCATTTGTTACGCGACGGCGAAACCTTTGACCGGCTTTAATTATTTTGCGCATGGCGCTCTCTAACTTCTCTAGATCAGCCGGAGTAAATGGATTCTTCGGATCAAAGTCGTAGTAGAAGCCATCTCGAATTGGTGGGCCTATTCCCAATTTTGTCTCGGGAAAAACCTCTTGAACTGCTTGGGCTAAGACGTGGGCGGTTGAGTGGCGCAAAACATTTAATCCATCCTCTGATGAGATGCTGACTGACTCAACAACATCACCATTGGTTAAATCGCTCCACAAATCCCGTAATTCACCATTGATTCGACAAACCACAACATCTGCTAAATCTTGAAATAGGTGGGTTGGCTTTTGATCACTTTCAATCTCTTGGACTACGCCATTAACTGTGATCTTGATTTGAGCCGACATGTGGCTAGGTTAGCAAAGCCGATGGTAAAGGTGGCGAATTAAAAGGTGTATTCGTACCAAATAACTAGCAAAACAAGTGATAAAAATGTCAGTGCCGCAATAATCATCAATTGGTGCTTCTTCTTTATCTTTGCCTTATTTGCCGCCCGACTTGCAACATCTTTCGCTGAGGTTAACATCCTTGCCGCCCATGCAAATTCAGAAGCTAAAATTCCAAGACCCGTAAAGATAATCAGCCACCCAGGTCCTGGCGCTACGAGTGCGACTACGCCTACCAAGGTCACAACTCCACCAACCACGCCAACCAATACTCGCTTAATTACTGGATTCATAACTCAATCTTACTCCTGATTAGCTGATTAAATTCACTAATCAATTTCTCACCCAGCAGGTTACTTTCAAACAACTTATCCTCGACCTTACCAACTGGCATAAGTAGGCGAATCGATGAACAGAGGAAAATTGCATCAGAATCAAGCATCTCCTCCCAAGAGAATAACTTCTCTGAGATATCAAAATGCTTTATCAATATTTGCCTAGTAATCCCAGGTAGGCAACCTGATTCAAGACTTGGTGTGATAAACCGTTCATTTTTTAAAATCACAATGTTTGCCGAACCAGTCTCCACCACATCCTCATTTTGATTTAAGTAAACCCCATCTGTATATCCTCGAGATTGGGCTAGACGAACTGCCAACATAGATTGCCCATAGGAGATGGATTTGATTGCACTAAGTGGTGAGTTTGAATGTAAAACCTGATTCATCTTGATCAAGCTAGGCAACTTATCGCTCTCTATTACCTGCTCCACCGCAATTAACCAATTACCGTCAGCTAGCACGGCGACTCTAACTCTAGATTTACCAACTACTCCAGATAACAATTGGTGGATACCAACCTCAATATCAATTTTTGCTGGAATAGTGATTAGCAACTTTTCTGCTGATTTTGCCAGCCGGTCATAATGGCGATGCCAAGCGATTATTTTTTCGTCAATACCTAATATAGTTTCAAATAATCCATCTCCTCTTATGAAAGAGAGTGAAAAGGGCAGGGAAAGTGGCTCTGTGACTAATTTGCCATTAACAATTAATTTCATACCAGCGCCCCCGATGCAATCGAGATAAGCCGCTTAGCTTTCAACTCAGTCTCATCCCATTCACCTGCTGGCTCACTAGCCCAGGTGATACCTGCACCAGTTCCAAAATTAACTTGACCATCTCCACGGGACCAAAATATACGAATTCCTACTGACAGCACCGCCTGTTCACCCTCCACCCAACCAATCACTCCACAGTATGGACCTCGAGGGATCTGTTCAATCTGGGCGATACTTTTTAATGCTGATGATTTTGGTGCTCCGCTGATTGATCCAGCAGGAAGTAATGCTTTAAGAATCTGGCTCCATTTAATATTGGCTTTTAACCTTCCAACTACATCAGAAACAAGATGAATCAAGCCTGGATGGCTCTCACTTGCCAATAACCTTGGTACATCAACACTGCCGCTTTCGCAGATACTGCCAAAATCATTACGCATTAAATCCACAATCATGACATTTTCAGCTCGATCTTTTTCACCGAAATTATCAGTTTTTGAGGTTCCCTTAATTGGGGTTGATTTAATCTTCACGCCATCGCGTCGTAGAAATAACTCTGGTGAGGCTGATGCAATCTCTAAATTTGGTAATCTTAAGTAACTAGCAAATGGTGCCGGATTATCTTGCTGCAATCTACCTGCTAAGCCCAATAAACTCTGTTCGGATTTTGCACTTAAGACTCGGCAGAGATTTACCTGATAAATATCACCTGCAGCAATTTTTTCCTTTATCTTCTCCACATTACTTTGATACTCAAATTGAGTTTGTGATGAGCTCCAAGCGCCAGTAATACCTTGCCACTTCGCTGTTGGAAGTGGCGCGTCAACAACGGAGGCAAACCGTGCACAGAACCATTCTCCTTCAAAGGTATTTACCACCGCCCAAAATCCTGGCCTATCTAGGCAGGTAGGGTCAGTTGAAATCTCAACACAATCAGTTGCAAGCCGACCTGCCATCCAAAAGGTTGGTTGCGATAACTCCATGTTTGAACGCTACCTCCTGCGATAGAAAAGGTGTGAAAAAATACAATTGTGCCAAGGGTGGCTAGATGCGATAGATTTCACCTACGCACTTACGCGGACGTAGCGCAGTTGGTAGCGCGGAACCTTGCCAAGGTTCAGGTCGCCGGTTCGAACCCGGTCGTCCGCTCGCATAGAGATAAATTTACTCTGGGAAAAGCAAGGTCGGATGGCCGAGAGGCGAGGCTCGGGACTGCAAATCCCGCTACACGGGTTCAAATCCCGTTCCGACCTCCACAAATAATTAAGCAGCAGGTGGTCTAGATAAGATCCCAGAACAATTACTTAAAGTAAAACCACCTGAACTGTGTGGAATTACCACCGCATCACCCTTACTAACATCCAAAAGATGTTCATTATCAAAACTCATCTGTCCATTCCCAGAGAGTGATAAGAAGATTCCAAACCCTGCCTCTATCTTGGTATGGCCAGCAGTTAAATAATCTGCTCTAAAAAAGGGATCAGCTATTGAATTAAAGATTGATCCACTTTTTGTGCCGCCGATTTCAAACTTTGTGATTATTGCACTTTCCTCTGCCTGAGAAAACGGTGATAAGCGAAGTGCCTCTAGTGCAGTATCAAATCCAAGATTTAAATGTCCATCCTTATCCCCATCTACAGCAAAGCCATCCCACTCCAGCAAGATTGATAGATCAGTCGGCTCTTGTAACTCCAAGACAAATATTCCAGATTCAATTGCATGGACTACCCCAGCTGGTACAAAAACAGCATCTCCTGCCTTTACCTCCTTGAAAACCAGGGTATCTAACATCCCAGATGAGTCATGACTTGCTACCAATCTTGCAACATCTGCTTTTTGCATCTGCTCTTTAAATCCAATTCCAACCTTTGCCCCAACAGGTGCATCTAAAATAATCCAAGCCTCTGTTTTGCCATGATTTAGATGCAATTTTTCTTTAGCAAATTTTTGATCTGGGTGGTAGTGAACTGGCAATCTTTGATCTGGATCTAGCAACTTAACTAAGATTTCAATTGAAATACCAAATTTATCGATATGGTTTTGCCCCAGCCAACCTACTGGATCCTCTGAAATAGCATCTATAAGTAATTTTCCATCACTTAATTTAGAGAGCCCATTTACAGTTTCACCAAACCTGGTAGTGGTTGAAGCTATCCACTCCTCCGGTCGCATAGGTCCGCCTGGGCCATTTCTAAGTTTGCCAATCCGATCACCACCTTTGTAGAAGTGATCAAACTGGTTGGAGGGTAATTTGGAGGCTTTAGGCATTGAATTGCTCATATTGTTAGTTTAAGGGTTAAAGTATTTCCATGCTAGAAAAGTCTGATCGCCCATGGGGCCGTTATGAGGTGTTGCAAGAGGCTACAAATTACAAGGTGAAATCAATTCATGTTTCTCCTGGTAAACGTCTTTCTTATCAACGCCATCAAAAACGAAGTGAGCACTGGTATGTAACTCAAGGTATTGGTGAGGTCACATTGGATGGCAAGGTGCAATCAATATCTGCTGGATCGGTAATTCAAGTACCCCAAGGCATGCTTCATAGGATCAGTAATACCGGAAATACAGAATTGATTTTTATTGAGGTGCAAACCGGTAGCTACTTTGGCGAGGATGATATTGAACGTGTTGAGGATGATTTCGGTCGCTAGTAGACTTTAACTTAACGGACGATTAGCGCAGCGGTAGCGTACTTCCTTGACATGGAAGGGGTCACTGGTTCGATCCCAGTATCGTCCACCA